>Ga0187847_10000757_pt1 | contig 32994 bp, 17 predicted proteins | sample June2016WEW_4_10_FD_132458 | JGI IMG/M metagenome (GOLD analysis project Ga0187847, IMG submission 132458) | Peatland microbial communities from SPRUCE experiment site at the Marcell Experimental Forest, Minnesota, USA - June2016WEW_4_10 | ecosystem: Environmental > Terrestrial > Soil >...
GTGGTTCGGCCCGCTTTGATTTGGTGCGACGTTCGTACCGAAAAACAGTGCCGCGACCTCACCGCGCAGATCGGCGCCGAACGCTTGATCCAACTCACGTGTAATCCAGCGCTGGCCAACTTTACACTGACGAAATGCCTGTGGGTGCGGGAGAACGAACCGGCAAACTGGACCAAGGTTCGCGCGCTGATGCTGCCGAAAGACTATGTGCGCTTCGAATTGACCGGTGAGCGCGCGAGTGACCTTGCCGATGCCTCGGGCACTCTCTTGCTCGATGTGGCCCACCGCCGCTGGTCGAAAGAAATGCTAGAGCTGGCCCGAATCGAGGCGTCGATCTTGCCCGCTCTTTATGAGTCGCCGGAGATTTGCGGGCGAATCTCTGCTGCGGGCGCAGCCTCTACCGGCCTGCGCGCCGGAACGCCCGTAGTCGCGGGCGCGGGCGATCAGGCCGCGGGCTCGGTCGGCATCGGCGTGGTCGCGCCCGGAGCGGTGAGCGCAACCATCGGGACTTCGGGAGTGGTGCTTGCGGCTACCGATAGTCCGGCGCTCGATCCCGGTGGACGCCTGCACACCTTCTGCCACGCGCTTCCCGGCCGCTGGCTGGTGATGGGAGTTACTCAGGCTGCGGGACTTTCGCTGCGTTGGTTCCGCGATCAGTTCGGAGGGGGCGAGAACGGTCAGAGGGAGTCTTACGAAAAGCTAACCGCCGAAGCGGCTAAGATCTCTCCCGGATGCGACGGCTTGTTGTGGGCTCCGTATCTGATGGGCGAGCGCACGCCGCATCTCGACCCGACGGCGCGCGGGGTGCTGGTTGGCTTAACTGCGTCTCACACTCGGGCGCATGTGATTCGCTCTATCTTGGAAGGCGTGGCCTTCAGCTTGCGCGATACGTTTGCTATTTTTCAAGAGATCAAAGTTCCGGTGAAGACAATTCGCTTGGGCGGTGGTGGCGCCCGATCGGCGCTATGGCGGCAAATTCAGGCCGACGTTTATGGAAATTCAGTCGAGACCGTGGCGGCGGAAGAAGGCGCAGCCTACGGAGCGGCGATCCTCGCCGGAGTTGGCGTCAAGGCGTGGAGTTCAGTCGACGACGCTTGCGCTGCGGTGGTGCGAGTCGCGGGAAGTACCCGCCCGAATGCGCCAGACTCTGTGGTGATGGAGAAGGCGTATACGAAGTATCGCCGCATTTATCCCGCGATGAAGACGATTCTGGCCTAAGCTACGGCGGAGGGGGCGAAGAGGCGAATCATGTGTAGCGGTCGAGCCAAGTCTGTTTTTTATGCCGTGATGTTTGCGCTCGCGTGCGCATGGAACAGCTTTTCTCTCGCCGCCGCGCAACCACCCCTGCTGGCCGGCACTCCGCCGATGGGCTGGAATAGCTGGGATGGATACGGCACGACCGTCGACGAAGCCAACTTCAAGGCCAACGTCGATTGGTTCGCGAAGCACCTGAAGGCCTACGGCTGGCAGTACGTCGTGGTCGACATGGAGTGGTTCGTAACCAATCCCGTAGCGGAGGGCAATTCCAAGACATTTCAATACACGATGGATCGCTACGGGCGCTATATGCCGCCGCCGGCAAGGTTTCCCTCAGCGGCCGGGGAGCTCGGATTCAAGCCGCTCGCCGACTATGTTCACGCCCTGGGTCTGAAGTTTGGAATTCATATCCTTCGCGGGATACCGAAAGAAGCGGTTCAGAGAAATCTGCCAATCGAAGGTTCGAGCTACCGTGCCGCCGATGCTGCAGATACGTCCGACACCTGTCCGTGGAACTTCGACAACTACGGCATCCGGGGCGACAACCCCGCCGGAGCTGCCTACTACGATTCCATCGCCCGGCTTTATGCCAGTTGGCAGGTTGATCTGATTAAGGTCGATTGCATCAGCAGCCGGCCCTACAAAGGCGGCGAAATTCGCTTGCTGCGCGAAGCGCTCGATAAAACGGGCCAGCCCATCGTGTTGAGTCTTTCTCCTGGCCCCGCGCCCTTGGAAAAGACGGCGGAGATGCGGAGGTTTGCGCAGATGTGGCGCATCTCAGATGACATCTGGGATTTGTGGCACAGTACGGTCGACTACCCGCAAGGTGTCGGCGATCAGTTTGCCAACGTCGCCAAGTGGGCCGGAGTCGCCGAACCTGGTCATTGGCCCGACGCCGATATGCTCCCGCTCGGCTACCTCGGACCCGCGCCGGGCTGGGGAAAGCAGCGACAGACACAGCTGAGCCACGACGAGCAGCGCACGCTGGTCACGTTGTGGTCGATCTTCGGCTCTCCGCTCATGGTTGGTGGAGATCTGAAATCGGACGACGAGTGGACTACGGCATTGCTCACGAATCCGGAGGTCATTGAAGTCGATCAGCACTCAACCGCGAGTCGACCCCTCGTCACGACCGACACTGCGGTCGTTTGGGAATCGACGCCCGCCTCGGGCAGTGGAGTGTACCTCGCCGTATTCAACGTCGCGCCGATCTCAAAGACAATTCACCACGAGTGGAAGGCCCTGAGCCTCACTTCGTCCGAATATACGGTTCGAGACTTGTGGGAGCGCAAGGACTTGGGGCCGGCCAAGTCTTTGGATTTGACCTTGCCTCCGCACGCCTGTGCGCTGTACCGCCTCACTCCGCCATCCTTTTCGTCACCGTCCCAGTCTTCGTCGAATGCAATGGACTTCGACGACCGGGCGAATTTCACGGTAGCGGGGATCACCGATTTGACCGCTTCTGGAGGCCACGCCTCGGAAACCCGCATACGCACGGGGGAAGTGCTGGCCAGAGAAACTTTGAACCTGGAGGCAAGTGATTCGGCAAAAATCCCGACCGCCGGCGCAGCCGGGAAGGAGGCGATTGCTTTAGAGTCAGAACTTCGCGCCGCATTGAAAGAAAGCCCGCGAGGATTTGAAGAAAACCATGCGTTCGGGGAATTCTACCTACACTCCCAAAAATGCGGTGAAGCGATTCCTCTTCTCGAAACAGCGCATCAGGCGAAGCCCGCGGACTATGCCAACGATGTCGATCTCGCACGGGCCTTAAAAGAGTGTGGAGAACTCGCGCAAGCGCGTGACCAGGTGGATCAAATGCTCGCGAGCGCCAAAGATCTTGGCAAGCCGGAGGCTGCGAATCTGCATCGCCTTCTGGGCGATCTCCACGAGAGCCTTGCAGACCCGCTGGCCGCGGAGCGCGAATACGAGCAGGCCGCGCAGTTGGATGCCAGCGAGAAAAACTATTTCTCCTGGGGTACCGAATTGTTTCTTCACCGGGCCTCCGCTCCAGCGGCGGAGGTTTTTTCGAGGGGCGCGCGCTTGCATCCAGAATCGGCCAGAATGTTCGTGGGATTAGGCGCGGCTCTCTACGAGACCGGCGCTGCCGAAGAAGCTGCCAAGCGGTTGTGTGACGCGTCCGATCTTGACCCGGCGAACCCCGCTCCGTATCTTTTTCTCGGCCAAATGCAGGAGTCGGCTTCGGTGCCGCTGCCCTGTGCCGAAGAAAAACTGGCGCGCTTTGCCGAAAACCAGCCGGCAAGCACGCTGGCCAACTATTACTATGCCATTGCACTCTGGAAGCGAGACCGGGGCTCGGACAGTCCGGCAGCGCTGGCGCACATAGAAGCGTTGCTGCAAAAGGCGGCTGCGACGGACCCGCACTTCGATTTGGCGGATCTGCAATTGGGGAATATTTATTTCGCGCGGGGAGCTTTGCCGGGAGCGCTATCCGCCTACCAGAAGGCGGCCGACGCGAACCCGGCGAATAGCGACGTCCACTATCGTCTTGGCCTCACCTATAAACGGCTCGGGCAGGAAGCCGATGCGGAGCGCGAATTCCAGGAGTACAAGAGACTTGATCGGACGGCAACTGAAAAAATCGAGCGGCAACGGCACGAAGTCAGGCAGTTTCTGTTCGTCCTGAGGGATCAGGCGCAGCCCTAACCGCTAATGGGTCGCGCCCTGGGCCATCTCGCGAGCGGCTCGCAACTGCTTGACCGGATCGCCCGTGGGATGAAACTCCATCGCCACCATTCCTGTGTAATTTAGTTCCGCGAGCTTTGCGAAAATGTTCTGGTAGTTGATCTCGCCCGTGCCCGGCTCGTGGCGGCCCGGAACGTCTGCGATGTGCACCAGCGCCAGGTAGGGTATACACTTCGCCAGTTTTGCGATGAGATTCCCGGCGGCAATCTGCTCGTGATAAATGTCGTAGAGCAATTGCACTTGAGGATGATTCACTTCCTGAACCACCTGCAAGGCTTCGACCATCTGGGTGAGATAGTACTTCGGGTTTTCTTCGGGATCGATGGTTTCGAGCAGCAAGCGCACTGGCTGGCCGTCGATCGACTTTCCTTCCACCACTTTGGCCCCGGCTTTCAGGGTGTCGACGCAAGACTGGTGCTGGATTTCTCTGGGCATCCCTTCCACGCGGTTGCCGGAAAGCATGATCATGGTCGGGCAATCGATACGCTCCATCACTGGAAGCGTTTGCCGCAGTTCGGCCAGCAGGGCTTCCCGATGCTCCGGCACGCTCACGCCGTGCTTCAATCCGGCGGTGCAATCGAACTTCATCCCGAGTTCTTTTCGCTTCGCATTGGCGCGGTTGAAATCCTCGTCCGTCCATTTCTGGTATTCGCCGACCAGTTCCACGTTTTGATAACCGGCCTCCGCCACTCTCTCTAAACGCTGTTCGAAGGGCAGGTTCGTGAAAACGGTCCACAGCATCACAGACAGCTTGAAACGATCTGCGGAGGCTGGGTTCGCTTTTGCGGGGGACGCCAATTCTTTGCCGAACAAATCGAGAGCGTTTCCAACGGTGCCGGCTCCCACCAGAGATCCAGCGAGGGTTTGAGTAAACGTTCGTCGATTCATCTTTACCTCTTTGCGAGCCGGAGTCGCGATGTCGCGCCTGCGCGCGGCGAAGTTGCTTACCGTGTCGGCGCCAAGTTAGCACAAAACAAGCACGCGGAGGAAACAGATTACAGTTTAGCCGAAACGCGCCTGGCCGAAATCGCCTGTGGGAGTTTGTCGGACACCTCCCGCGGGGACGTGCGCTGCGCTACAATCTCAGCCGTTGCGCAAACCAATGTTTGTCCGAGTGATTTTTACTCGGAGAAACAGCGGCTCTCCTTGCCCCGCACGATGACGTTGTCGCTCTCGGACAAGGATGCAAGCAACCTGCGACTTCCAGCCTGCGGGGTTGAAGTCGTGTAACATTCCAGGGAATCACTCTTGACCTCGAACCCGACTACGGCCAACATTCACTCCGTTCCGCGCCGGCGTTGGGGAATCGCTCTCCTGCTCGGGTTGGGCGTGCTGGTGAATTACTTCGACCGGGTAAATCTTTCGGTTTCGCAGGAAGCGCTGCACAACGCTTTCGGTATTTCCACCATAACCTTTGGCTATCTGTTGAGCGCGTACAGTTGGACCTACGCGGCCTTTCAACTTCCATCGGGCTTGATCTTGGACCGCTTCGGAGTGAAACTGGTCGGCCGCATCGGAACTTTTCTATGGAGCTTGGCTTCATTTGCGGCGGCGCTTTCGACAGGACTTGCCGGTTTTCTCAGTGCGCGGTTGTTGTTGGGAGTGGGCGAAGCGCCTACCTTTCCGGCGAACGCGAAAGCCATAGGATATTGGTTCCCGGAGGCCGAGCGTAGTCTGGCGACCGCGATCTTTGATTCCGCCGCAAAGCTAGCGCCAGCCCTCGGCATCCCGGCGATTGGGTTGCTCTTATTGCGATTCGGATGGCGATGGAGTTTTGCTGCCACCGGATTTGTGAGCTTGGCCTATTGCGTTCTCTTCACGATCTTCTATAAGAATCCGAGCGAGGATAAATCGCTCTCGCTCGCGGAGCGGGATCTCATCCGTCTGGGCGGAGCGCAGCCTGAGGACCGCGTGCGGGCCGCGAAGGGCGCTCCCCTAGGATATTTGCTGCGGCAAAAAAAGGTCTGGGGGTTGGTGCTGGGCTTTGCCTCCTACAACTACACTTTCTACCTGTTGCTGACCTGGTTGCCTTCCTACTTTTCCTCAACTCATCATATCGATTTGCGGCGCTCTGTCTTTTACACCAGCGTCCCCTGGCTTGTCGCCACGGTCGCCGATCTCCTGATGGGAGGCTGGCTCGTGGACAAGCTTATACAGGCCGGGCGGGACGCATCAGTCGTGCGGCGAGCGATACTCATGGGCGGAACAGCCCTCGGCCTGGGAGTCATGGGAGCGGCTTACGCCGAGACCATGACCAGCGCGTTAATCTGGATCAGTGTGGCCATCGGAGGATTGTCCGCGGCCTCTCCGGTCGGCTGGTCGATCCCTTCGTTGATTGCTCCGCGGGAGAGCGTCGGAACCCTGGGAGGAATCTTGAATTTCGGCAATCAGCTGGCTGCAATTGCTGCGCCGATCGCGACCGGTTATATCGCTCAGGCCACGCACTCGTTTTTCTGGGCCTTCGGGGCCGCTGCCGCGTTTCTAGTCGTTGGCATTTCGGGTTACGGATTTCTGCTCGGCGGCATCGAAGTAATTCCGGAACCCCGCTAGGTCGGTACGCGAGCTATGCCTTAAGCTATTACATCTTCAAGCTATAATCGTTATGAAATCAAGGCTAGCAGTTCGCGTAGATCGGTAGGCGTGGAGGATTCGGTTCCGCGCGGCATGGCGGGGCCGATGGCCACGGCTTCACTGTGACCTTCAAACCATGCCAGAAAAGAAGATTGCTCGGTTCCGGGCAGCCTGCGCTGGTTGACCCAATTGTAGTAGGCGCCAAGGTCGGCATCGATCAGAGAACCCACGGGGTCAAGCTCGGCCTGCTCCGGTTTGTCCGTCAGCAATTCATTCATCGGTCTTTGTCTTTGGCGGGGAGCAAAGCGGACCAGAAGTGTGCAGGGTTGCGCTCTGCGCAGGGCTTCGCGGGCCGCCCATTGCGCGAACGTCGTGCTGAAAATCTGCGTTCCCGAGCCCTCGGTCAAGAGCTTTAACCGAAAACGATCGAGCACTTGGTCCCCCGACTCAAGGCCTAACTCAGAGGGTGTCATCTGTGCCAGTTGCGACCTTAGGGCTTCCGGCCCCATGCCCGGAGTTTCGATCTGTGATCGCATCCTGCGCAATAAGGACGACCGTACTGGCTCAAGGCCCAGGTAGGAGACGACCGTCACCGCGGGGAAGCGCCCTGCCGCTTCGCCACCGTCGACGTACCAGTGCCCGTACGAAATGGGATGAGCTTGGGCGCGATCCGCTATAGCATCTAGCAATATCGTGAGTCCGCCTTCGGGCTTCACTTGGCTAAAGTGTCCTCCGTGAGGCCGCAGCTTGCGAAACAAAGGCTGCTCGTTGGCTGTGACTCCCCGGCCAATCACGGCGATACCCAGACGCGGGATCGGGGGCGGTTCGGGGGGCACGGCATCCTGCAGACGTTCCGCATAATTGGTAGCCGCCTTACGGAACGCATCGAGTTGATGAGTCGCCCAGAGGTGAGTGGAAAGTTGCTCCACAAACTGGGCCGGCGAATTCACCCAGTCCATCTGTTGCAGCTGCGGGGACAACGCAATCTTTGCGAAGTCTTGAAACCATTCTCCGGCCGCTTTGGACGAGGGTTCGCCGAAGATCGATTGGAGGTGAGCCAGTTCGCGTTCCAAGGCGCGGCGTTCCGCAGGGAACTTAAAATCGTATTCGATCGCTTCGCGCAAAAGGTTCGGAACAAAGCTTAGCGGTAGAGTTTGCAGCGCCGCCAAGTAGGTCGTGACCAGCTTTCTGGCTTCGGGCGGGTAATTCTTGAAACTCTCCGCTTTGAGATCGGCAGGCAGCATAAGAATTTACGCCAGCTCCAGAATCGGTTTGCCTTGCGCGAGAGCGGCAGAAAAATCCAGCATCGCGCCGATGGTGGGGACTAAATCTGTGGATTCCATCGCTCGATCGAAAACTACATTCTCGCGCACACCGGCGCCCAGAGCCATCATCCAGGTAGTTCGGGAAGGCGCATCTCCGGTGCGATGATGCTGAAATCCGTTGCCGCCGGAATCTTCGTCCGAATCCCGGCCAAAATCGGGCAGGATGAAGAGCGTCGTTTTCCCTGCGTACTCCGGCTCGCTCTGGATCGCCCTCCAGATCTCGGCACACAGACGGTCGGTGCGCCGGATGCCCTCAATGTAGAGCGAATACGCTCCAGCGTGGGCCACGTCGATGTCATGCATCGTGATCCACAGAAGACTTGGGGCTTCCTGCCGCATCAATTGACGCACTACATAAACCGAGAGTTCGTCCGGACTCGACAAAGTGCGAGCATGCGCCTTGAAGTCTTCGACCGAGAGATTCAATATTTTGTCGAGCTGCTCCAGCTCGACTTCGCTGCCGGCAAGTTCTGGCGCGTAGAAGGGAGTTTCGTAGTTGTCACGCAGTAAATGTTGGTAATCGCTGTGGCCGCTGGAGAGCGCCGCCGTCAGCAGATGCTTCGGAAGTATTACTCTTGCCCCCAAGCCCGCGCCATAAGAACGGTGGCTGCTTTCGCCGATGCGATTGAAACCGTTGCTGGGAGCCACAACCCAGGCATCCGAGGCCGGTCGCTTGCGCTCGCGGCGAAAGTATTCGAATACCGTAGGGTGCTCGGGCGGAAGCGATGCGAAGTTGTTGATGGTTTCATACACTCCAGTCGCCAGGCTTGCGGTGGCAACGTAGTGGCCAAGAATTCCGCGATTCACCACCTGAGTAAAAAAGGTTGACTGGGGAATAAGTTCCTTCATCAGGTGCGGGATGTTTTCCTGGCCCTCGGGAGCGAAAGTCTCCTGATCGCGCGCTCCGCCGCCGAAGGTGATGACCACCACTTTTCGGTTCTTCGTGGCGATACCGGCATGCGACAGCGTTCCGGAACCTAGGAGGGCGCTGCCCAGCGCCACGCCAGCCGCGTCGCGCAGGAAGTCGCGTCGGCTTCGGGCGAGTCTACGCGTGAGCTCGTGTACCCCAGATTGGAGTGACAGTCTCATCGGTTCCTAAGTTTTATGCGCTGTCTTCATGGTTTGGCGGCCGGACCATCTTTCGCCGATAAAACGAATTGTTGAATGTCGGCGCGCTGCTTGTCGAGATCGGCCAAATGCTTCTGGCGAATCCCCTGATAAACCTGAAACTGCTGTTGCGCAAGCTCTTTTTCGCCGGTACGAACATAAGCTTGCCCGAGCCGATAATAGGCGTCGGCGAGATCCGGGTTCAACTCACGGGCGCGCACGTACTCGGGGATCGCATCCTTGTATTTGTTCTGCGCCGAATAGAGGTTGCCGATCTGCAGGTGAGCTTCGGGATAGTTAGGATCGAGAGCCACGGCCTTCTTCAGCAGCGCCTCGATTTGATGAAAGTCTACGTCGGGATCTTCGGCTCGTTTTCCCTTCCAGAGGCTCATCGCATAATAATAAAGAGCGTGCGCGTTAGCAGGCTCAAGCTCGGCGAAGCGGCGAAAGCGCTGGATTACTTCTTGCGCCTGTCCGGGCGAACTGTCGTAGGCGCGGGACAAGAAAAGATAACAACGCGCGTCCGAGGGATTTAAATCTGCGCCTTTCAACAGCGCGCTGACGGCCTCATCATAGTTGCCGCGAGAATACAGGGCGACCCCGAGACCGACCATCAGGCGCGCCGACTTGGGATAGCGCTCGGTGGCTTTCTGGAAGACGTCAACCGCTGGCCCCAAGGTGCGGTGCAGCAGCAGTTCGCTGCCCCAGTCGAATAAATTGCTTTCGCTGGGGTCTTCGTGCGCGGCGGCCTCGTACTCGTTTTCCGCGGCGACAAACTGCCCGTCTTTTTCCTCCAACTCGCCAAGAAGGTTGTGCAGCTCCGCCGTGTTCTTTTGCTTCAGGAGATCGTGAATCAACTGCCGCCCGTCGGAGAGCTTCCCGGTCAAAATGTAGGCCAGCGCCAGATCGTATCCGTTGTCGTAAGAGGAGGGATCGATCTTTTGTGCGCGCTCAAGATAGAGAGCGGCTTTGGGCAGCGTGCCGGCGCGCGCATAAAATTCTCCGAGGTTGTGATTGGTATCGAAGTTCTGGGGTTCAAGCTCCGCCGCCTTTTCGAATTGCTCCTGCGCCGGGCTGAGCTTTCCCATGCGCACGAGATTAGCGGCCAGGTTGGTTCGGGCGGGGGCTGAATCCGGTTTCAGGCGAACCGCTTCCTCCAGATGCCGGTTGGCTTTAGCGTCTTGCGATTGGGCGGCGTAGACGAGCCCCAGAAGTTCTTGCGCTTCGAAGCTTTGCGGAACTTCGCGCACCAGATTCTCCAGCCCGGCGGCGGCTTCGCTGAACTTGCCTTGCTTATATTGCTCAACCGCAGCCTGAAACTCGCGCTCTAGATTCTGGCTGGGAGTTTGGCCGGCGGCGGACCCCATCACGCATGCCGGGATCAGAAGAGCAATGCAAAAAGCCCGGAGTTTCAGACTCACGATCCTTGCATCCTACACCACGCCCCGCCGGAGCGCCCTGGCACGCGGAGTTCCGTCACAAACAATTCAGGGAAGGACGCATAGAGTAACGACCTTCCCCGATTGATGTTCAAGTTTAGAAATACAACTTCAAAGCGAACTGGATCTGCCGCGGATCATAGGGAGCGTCGCGCGTAGAGCCAATCTCGCCGAAGCTCGAACTGGTGAAGTTACCCGAGCCCGAAACCGCGACCACGCCGTTGCCGCCAAAATTCGGCGCGTTGAAGTTCGGGTGGTTGAATAGATTGAAGAACTCCGCCCTGAACTCCAGGGTAAATCGTTCCGTGAGCGGAATGTTCTTGAAGGTTGAGAAGTCGAAACGCTTGAAAGTGGGACCCACTACTTGATCCGGCCCGCCGCCCAGGGCGGAAACCGGGCATGGTAAAGCCGTACAAGCTGCCGGTTGCGTAAATGCCTTCGGATTGGTGAACAAACTAATCTTGCCGTTCGAGTCGATATGCAAACCCCTGCCCGGATCGCCGACGATGTAGTCATAACAGTTCGACGATGCGGTCGTGGAAACCGTGTTCGAAGGACAGGTAAACGTAATCGGCTGGCCACCCTCCACCACGATGGCGGCGTTGACGCTCCAACCTCCGAACGCTTTGGTTTCCCAGCCATTGTTGCCCAGGTACGGCTTGCCCTTGCCGAAGGGGAGTTCATAACCACCGCTCAAGTGAAATACGTTGCGAATATCGAAGGGAGCATAACCGTAGTCATAGTGAACCCCGAGCCCTGGAATATCCGGGGCGCGGTAGCCGGCATTGCTTCCGTTATTCAACAGATCATCGGCGTCGGTCCGCGTCTTCGAATACGTGTAAGTGGCCAGGAAGTTCAGCCCCTGCGCAAAACGCTTTTCCAACTTCGTCTGCAGCCCATGGTAGAAGCTGTTGCCGATCGTGGCTGCGTAACTGTTGTTGCCACCGAAATCGGGGAAGGGAAGCCCTCCTTGGGCGGCTGGAAACGCGCCTGTGCCCGGCGTGCCATTGGGTCCGGGAGTGTTTGTCAGTTGCGTGTTGATGGGCAAGATCGCCGTTGGGTTGTTCGAACCGGGGAACACCTCTAAGTGGCGGGCCAGCGAGGTGACGTAGGCAATCTGCGCACTCATGGTCGGCGTTAGCTCATACTGCAGCGTGAAATTGCCGCTCATAGTGTAGGGAGTTTGATAATTGAACTGAATTCCACGCAAGCCCAGACCATTGGCGTTGACCTGGTCTGGAGTCAGCGGAGTGCACGAGAAACCAGTCTCAAAAACAGGCGTTCCGCCAACCGCTCCGGGGCAAGTGCCAAAGCTGAAGGGTTGGCCGTCATTTACCGGGGTGTAATTGAAGTTGAACTGGAAGGGATAATTCTCTCCCAGGTTTGGAGAGAATCCACGGTTTTCGAAGCCGTTATAGAAGATACCAAATCCGCCCCTAGCCACGAACTTGGGGTTGACCTGATAGGCAAAGCCAACGCGCGGAGCAAAGTTCGCTTTTTGCGAATGGCCCAGCCCCTTGCCGTATTTGTTTGTGATGTCAAGTCCAATGCCGTCATGAGCGAGCAGGCTGGTGAAGCTTGACGAAAGATCGGCGGCGTTCGTGCCACCGGGAAGTAGGTAAAGCGGCGTGCTAAGCGGTGCCCCGCTGGGAACAAAGTTGGCTTGGGCGCCGTGGTGCTCGTACACCAGGCCGAAGAAATCCCAGCGCAAGCCGAGGTTCACAGTCAGCTTCGGGGTCACCTTCCAATCGTCGTTGATGTAGGTGCCGTAATAGTTCTTGCCGTTGTCCGTGAGAGAAATGTTGGAGGCGTATACGTTGGTTGAGCCCCCGACGTCGTTCACCGTTCCTCCATTGTGGGCCGCGATGGGGCTTAGCAAGAAAGCGGCACGCCCCGTGTTGCCGTTGTCGACGTTGGGGATTTCAGTGAAGTTGCCGTTGTAATCGAACTCTCCGTGGGACCACGGCGGTTGCAGCGTGGAGAACTTAACGTGCTGCCACTCGAACCCCATCTTGAAAGTGTGCTTGCCGTAAATTTTAGTAAGGTCGTCGGTCAGCTGAAAAGTGGAGCTCACTTCATCCGAAGGCAGAAACGCGTTGCTGCCCAGAGTTGAGAGCCCATTGATGCCAAAAGCCGGCAGCCCGCCGTTCTTCGCAACCTGCGGGATGTCTTGGATGCCGAATTGGGCGGGAAGCCCAAGATCACCGGCGACCGGGCTTTCGCGGGTCGTGTTCAGGTAATTGAAGCCGGCACGGACCACGTTCACCAAGGTTGGAGAAAAGACGTGGGTTTCGGCTAACGCGCTTTGTTGCGCGATCGCCGTCTGCGGGCCTTGTTGGAAAGCGCCGCCATCGGCGATGCCCCCGAAAATCCCAGGGATGAACTGCGGGTCATCTACATAGCTGAAGCGGTAGAATATCTGATCTTTTTGCGAGAAATTGATATCCAGTCGAGTGTCGAAGGAGTTGCGATGTTCAAACAGCTTCGGCGAGTTCGCATAATTGCTGAAGAGCGAACTGCCCGTCGGACTGGGATACAGGTTCAGCAGCTTAATGGCGTTGGGGTCCAGCCTGCCAGCCGGAATTTGGTTCAATCCGCAACCGGCTAAGGTAAAGGCCGTAGTGGTAGCGATGGGGCAACCCGTAGTGGAAACGAAGGGATCGCGCGCGAAGCCGTTAGCGATCGCGACCAATCCCGTCACAGGATCCTTCATGCCTTGAACCTCGGGTCTTGTGGTGGCGGGATCGAGGATGGTCCCGTAGGGCATGGAGCGCCCGACCGGCGCAGGTGTATTGTTCGTCCCGATATTCTGGCAATTGGAGACGCACAAGTCGTCAGTCAACGAGCCAGACGCCGCTTGAAGTGTGATTAGGTCGCTAAGGTTCGTATAACCGCTGTTGCGCTCTAGGGTGGTTGGGACCGAGCCGGTGAGAATCGTTCCCTGCACGCGGCGAAAGCCTTCGTAGTCGCCAAAGAAGAAAATCTTGTCCTTGATGACCGGGCCGCCAACGGCAAACCCGAATTGATTCTGGCGCAGTTCGCCCTTCGGGACCCCTCCGGCATCTTCGAAATAATCGGGCGCGTCGAATTTATCGTTCCTGAAGAACTCCCATACCGCGCCGTGGAACTGGTTGGTGCCAGACTTGATAGTTGCGTTGAGCACGGCCGCGCCGGAGCGGCCGAACTCGGCGCTGAAGTCCGAGGTCTGGACCTTGAATTCCGCAATGGCATCGACCGGAGGCAGCACCACAAAGTTGGTTCCGTTCAGAAAGTCAACGGTATCGGAGTTGTTGTCGATACCATCCAGCATGTAATTGTTTTGCGCCGGTCGATTGCCGTTGGCGGTGAAAGCACCGGAGCCGGCGTTGCCGCGCGTGTCCGACTCGGGCGTGTTCACTCCGGCGGCCAGTTGCGCAAGGAAAGTAAAGTTGCGGCCGTTCAGAGGAAGATTGTTGACATTGCGCTGGTCGATCACCTGACCCACCGACGCGTCTTCCGCCTGCAGCACCGGAGCCGTGGTGTTGACCTCGACGGTTTCGCTGACCGCGCCCGGCTGCAGTTGGAAATTGGCCAGCACTCTGGCGCTCACGTCGACCGCGACGTGGGTCGAGACTTCGGTCTTAAAGCCTTTGAAAGAGGCCTCGAGCTTGTAAGAGCCAATGCGCACCGGGCTGAAGCTATAACTGCCATCGGCGCCGCTGGTGGTGGTGAGGGCGACGGCTGTACCTTCGTTGATGAGCGTGACCTTCGCTCCGCTGAGCACCGCGCCCGAGGGATCGGAGATAGTGCCGGTGATGGAACCGGTATCAACTTGTGCCTGCAGGGAGCCGACGCTGAGAAGCAAACCAGCCGCTAAAGCCAGGAAACCACGCACCATGCAAGAAACAACCTGTCGGTTCATGAAGCTCTCCTTTGAGCCGTTGGGCTTGCATCCAGGCAAGCCGGATACCGCGGAACTGGTCAGAACCGCGACTGCGAAATGTAATCGTATACATCGCGTGGCCTGAAAACCCGAAATCCTGCCCACGCAACTCGTGCGCTACCTTATTCCACCTTGAAATTCTTTGTCAACTAAAAAATAATGCTTTTGTACTACGCTCCCACCAGCGCAACTGTTTCGTCTGGCTTTCCTCGCGTTCTCGACCTTGCAAAGAAGTGCTAATATTTCCAGTCGCGTCCCCTACCGAGCGAGGTGGTTTGACCAAGATTCTTAAGGATGGAGCGTTCCCCAGGCACTCGTCCTCGCTCTCTCGCCGGACTTTTCTGCGCTCCATGAGCTGCGCTCCGGCTCTATTTTTTGCCTCGCCTTTTCGGGGCTTACCGCTGCTGCGCTTGCCCGCTGCGGCTGCCGGAATGCTGCCCCACTTACCTGCCTTTGCCGACGCTCGCCTCACTCCGCATTACCCGGCCCAGCCTCCTCTTGAAGATGTTTTGCGCCTGGTTTCTCCGGGCCTGGATGAGTACGTTACAGAAAAGTACGCGGCTGAGATCATGGAGATTCTCGAGGCCTGGAGTCATAGTATTCAAGGCACGGCGCCCGATGTTTCAAAGTCCGATGTTTCAGAGAAGTTCTTCGCAGCCTTGATCGAGGCTACGCCGCTGCATCCGAGTGACAAAGTTGTTGTCAGGTCTGGTTCCGGGATTGAAATAGAGCGAAGAAGCTTTTCCGGCATGGCGGCTTTGCCGGGAGAGCGCTGGCGCAACGAAATTGCAAATTATCTTGCGCCGCTAGGGAAGATCGAAACCGCCGAATTTCAGATTGTGGGAATCGAAGAGGGCGAGAACGCTTCTGAGCCCCTCCGTGTGGACATTCGCTACGACCTCGTGGGCACGCCCGCTGAAGGCGGTCGCGAGGAGCGAATCGGTCTCTGGCGCACGCACTGGCGGCGCGACGAGTTGGCCGCGTGGCAGGCCGTTCGCTGGGAAGCTACCGAGGAAACTGTGAGTCGCGTGCGCGAGCCGTTGTTCGCCGATGTAACCGCGCAGGCTCTGGGGCAAAACGAATCCTACGGAAAGCAAATGCTGCGCGGCGCCGATTACTGGCGCACGGTGCTCGACGGAGCCTGCGGCATCGATGTCTATGGCAATCATGGCCTGGCCGCCGGAGATATTGATGACAGCGGCTTCGACTCGCTCTATATCTGCCAGCCCCAGGGTCTACCCAATCGCCTCTATCGCAACCGCGGCGACGGCTCTTTCGAAGACATAACGGAGCAATCGGGCGTCGGTCTGCTGGAGGACACAGCCTGCGCTCTCTTCGCCGATTTCGAGAATAAGGGTCTGCAAGACCTGCTGGTAGTTTGCGCCTCCGGGCCGCAATTATTCCTCAACCAGGGTAACCGGAAATTTAAACTGAAGCCTGATGCCTTTAAGTTTGCGCAGCCTCCGCAGGGGTCTTTTACCCATGCCGCTATCGCCGATTACGATGGCGACGGACGCCTTGATGTTTACTTTTGCGTTTATTCGTACTATCTCGGCTTGGACCAGTACCACTATCCTTCGCCGTATTTCGACGCGCGCAACGGCCCGCCGAACTTTCTATTTCACAATGAGGGCAACGCCACATTTCAAGATCGCACCCAAGCCGCGGGATTGAACGCCGAGAATGATCGTTACAGCTTCGCCTGCGCTTGGGGAGACTACAACTCGACGGGCTGTCCCAGCCTCTATGTGGTTAACGACTTCGGCCGCAACAGTCTCTACCGCAACAACGGCGATGGGACTTTCACTGCGGTCTCCGACGAAGCCGGCGTGAACGATGTCGGAGCCGGCATGAGCGCGTGCTGGTTCGATTTCGACAATGACGGCAAGCCCGATATCTACGCGGCGAATATGTGGTCGGCAGCCGGTCTGCGAGTTTCGCAGCAAAAGAATTTTCATGCAGAGGATCCGGAGCGGACCCGTGCCCTGTATCGCCGCCATGCCCGCGGCAATTCGCTCTACCGGAATCTGGGCAACGGAAAATTTGAGAACGCAAGTGCGCGAGCGGGAGTCGAGATGGGCCGTTGGGCCTGGTGTTCCGATGCCTGGGATTTCGACCACGACGGCTACAACGACCTCTACATCGCCAATGGCTACATTTCCGGCTCGGACCGGCGCGATCTGGGAAGCTTCTTTTGGCGGCAGGTGGTGGGGAAGTCGCCGCCGATTTCCATCCCATCCCCGAATTACGAGCGTGGTTGGAATGCCATCAACGAGTTGATTCGGTCGGATGTTTCCTGGAGCGGCTACGAAAGAAATGTTCTTTATGCGAACAATCGCAACGGCACGTTCTCCGAAATCTCCGGCGCGATCGGCCTGGACTTTCCCGACGACAGCCGCTCGTTCGTCCTCGCCGATATCGACCACGACGGGCGGTTGGAACTCATTCTCAAGAATCGTAACGCGCCGCAGCTACGCGTGCTGCACAGCGTAGGGAAAGATATCGGGCGCTCGATCATATTTCGGCTCCTGGGCACGAAAAGCAATCGCGATGCGATCGGCGCCGCCGTCACGGTAGAAGCGGCGGGGAGGCGCCAAACCAAATATCTGCAGGCCGGTTCGGGATTTCTCGCCCAAAACAGTAAAGAACTTCTATTTGGACTCGGTAACTCGGAGGGAACGATTCAGGCTTCGATTCTTTGGCCCAGCGGTCTTTCCCAGACTTTCGAACATCTACCCGTTAATCATTGCATCGAGGTGCGCGAAGGCTCCGCCGATTTCCTCGCCACGCCTTTCGCAGCTTCTCCGGCGTCATGGACACAGGCGATTGCGCCTGCGGTGCCAGAAGCTTTGCCTTCCTCGGTGCAAACCTGGCTGCTGCAACCCTTAAGCGCTCCAAACCTTTCGTTGCCCGATCTCGACGGCAATCTGAGGGACCTGCATTCCTTCCAAGGTAGCTTTGTACTTCTAAATTTCTGGACCAGCTCCGCGCCCGCCTGCATGGACCAACTGCGGCTTCTCCGCGACCAGTCGCAGCTCCTGGCAAACAGCTTTCAGATCGTCGGCGTAAACGTCGACGATCCTCTCGATCTCAAAGCCGTGAAAGCTTTCGCGGTGAACGAGAAGCTTTTGTTTCCCACCTTACTGGCGACGCCTGCAATCGCCGGCATCTACAACGTCGTTTACCGTTACCTCTTCGATCGTCGCCGCGACTTGCCGCTGCCGACTTCGTTTTTGATCGATCCCGCGGGCATGATCGTAAAGGTCTATCAGGGTCCGGTCGGGCCGCAGCAGATCGACGAAGATGTACGATCTGCGCCGAAGACCGAAGCGGAGCGCATCCAGAAAGCATTGCCCTTCGCCGGAATTCTGCCCGAGGGCGGATTTCAGCGCAATGATTTTACCTATGGCGTGGCCATGTTTCAGCGTGGCTATCTCGACCAGGCGGCTGAGTCTTTTAAACAAGTCATCGCCGCCAAGCCGCAGGCACCTGAGGCTTACTACAATCTTGGAACTCTTTATCTGCGAAGAAATAATCTGCCGGAGGCGCGCCGCTATCTGGAACAGGCTTTGCAATTGCGCGCGAACTACCCCGACGCCTGGAACAATCTTGGAATGATCGCCGCCCAACAGGGAGATATCGAGGAAGCCATTGCGGACTTCAGGCAGTCGTTATCGTTGCAGCCGAATTACACGGTTGCGCTGCTGAACCTCGGTAACCTCTATCGCAGAGGCGGAAACTATTCCGAGGCAGAGGCGCTGCTGACGAAAGCGCTCGAAATTGCCCCCGAAGACCCCGAGGCCAATTACGCCGCCGGAATGCTCTACGCCCGGCAGGATACCTTCGAACGCGCACTGCAGTACTTATCAAAGGCCATAAACTTGCGCCCGGACTACGCCGATGCCATCAACAATATGGGCGTACTGCTCGTGCGCCAACAACGCTATTCCGAAGCCGAAAACCAATTCAAAACTTGCATCCGTGTGGCCCCGAACTTCGCTCAGGCATATTTGAATCTCGCGCGCCTGTACGTTGTCACCAAGAATGAAGCCCAGGCTAAGGAAGTCTTGCGTGAGCTTCTCCTGTTGCAACCTGGGCACAAAATAGCTCAGCAAGCGCTGCAGATGCTAAATTGACTTGCAGATGATGTCATTATGATTCGAAGCCGGCGGAATATAGTCAATCGAGTCGTAGTGCTGCTGCTCGGCTTGAGCTTGATCGGCTGCGCTGCGGTTGCGCAACAGGTCGGCTCTGCGACGAAGCCTCATCGCCAGGCCGCAGCAACACCTTCTCTATTCGCCGAAGCGGAAGCCCTGCTTCGGCAAGGTTCCATCGCAGAAGCCAAAGAGAAAATTGAAGAGCAGCTCGCAATTCATCCCGACAGTGTTGCCGGTTACAACCTGTTAGGCATCGCCGATAGCAGCGAAAAAAATTACGCCAGCGCGCGCGAAGCGTTTCAGCACGCGCTGACGCTAAGTCCGAACTCCACCAAGACGCATAACAATCTCGGCAACCTCTATGTAGCGCAAAACCATCCCGATCTTGCGGAAAAAGAATTCCGCGCGGTGCTGCGTCTCGATCCTGCCGATAAGGAAGGGAATTACAACCTCGGCCTGCTGCTATTGGCGAAGGGATCGCCGCGCGAGGCTATCCCCCGCTTCCTGCGCGTGCACCCCGCTACCACGGAAACGAAAGTGAACCTCATCCGCTGCTATTTCCAATCCGGGCAAACCGCCGCGGGCTTGAATCTGGCGAGAACGCTTTCTGCGCAAAAGGAAGACGACGTTCGATTGCATTTCACTCTCGGCGTTCTCCTCGCCGAAGCCAGGCAGTATCGCGAATCCCAACTCGAACTCGAGAAAGCCAACGCACTGCAGCCCGAGACTCTTGAAATTCTTTTCAATCTGGGGCGCGCCTATCTTCGCACTCGCGATTACGCCAAGGCCGAAGTCACGCTGAACCGCGCCCTCAAGTTGAAACCCGACTCCGCCGACACACTCTATCTGCTAGGCCAGGTCTACGCCGATCAAACCCGCGCGGTAGACGCGTTGGATGTTCTGGTGCGCGCCCACAAGCTCGCGCCAGAAAATGTCGATGTAATTTTTCTGCTGGCCCGCGTCAGCATGACGCAGAATTATTTCGAAGACTCGATTCCTTTGCTGGAATCGGGACTGAAGCTAGCGCCGCAACGATCCGATCTCCACGCCGCGCTGGGCGAAAGTTACTTCATGGCGGGCAAGGCGGATAAGGCCATCGAAGAATTCAAGTCGCTCGTCGTCCTCGATCCCTCGGCGCGCTCCTACGCTTTCCTCGGCCTCTCGTATCGCAAGCTGGGACGCTTCGACGAAGCCAAAAAATATTTTCAGGAAGGCCTCAAGCTCGATGCCCACAACGATTCTTGCCTGTTCAATCTGGGTTACATCGAAGAGCGTCAGGGGGACGAAGCGGGCGCGGAAAAGATGTTTCAGGAAACTCTGCGGGCCAATCCCAATTATGCGGACGCGCTTCTGGAACTGGCCAACCTCCGCATTGCGAAAAAAAACTTTACCGATGCCGCCGAACTGCTCCGCCGTTACGTGAAGTCCAGCCGCAATCCCGCGACCGGTTACTACAAGCTCGCCATGGTCGAGCGCAATCTTCATCAGACCGAAGCTGCCCAGCGCGACCTCAGCGTTTTTCAAACTCTGGCCAAGAACGCATCCACGGGACCCTATCCCTACGAACATCTCTTCGACTATCTGAACAACCGCTCCGACCTCGCCCCGCTGGCGCGCACTCAGTTGGATGTCACCGAGTTGAAGGCGCAGATTGAGAAGCACCCGGGCCAGCCTCAGGATCTCTACTTACTCGCGGAAGCTTATCTGAAACTTGGCCAGCTCGACGAAGCAAGAAAAGCGATTGCCCAGCTCGATCAATTAAGCGCGGCCGACTATCGCACGCAAACCGGCGTTGGCGTGCTGCTCGCGCGCTTTCATCTGTACGACGATGCCATCGCGCATTTTCAATCGGCTTTGAGCGCCAATCCCGACTCCGACGACGTCAAGTTCGATTTGGCTGACGCTTATTTTCGCAAAGGTACGTATCCGCAGGCTCTGCACACCGCGCAAACTGTTTCTGCCCAAGGTCAGCAGGATGACGCACTGCTCGCGCTTCTCGGCGATATTTATGCGCACATGAACGATAGCGTGCGCGCCGCCGAGATTTTTCGCGACGCCATCGCTCGCAATCCCGACAACGATCAATACTACCTTTCGCTCACCCTGGTGGAACTCCGCCAAGGCGATGCCCGTGCCGCGCAGGAGACTTTAAAGAGAGGCCTGGCGCGCGTTCCGAGCTCCGGCAAAATGCTCTGGGGACTTGGTATCGTCTCAGTGCTCGAAGGCAAGACCGAACAAGCTGCCCAACAATTCGAGCGCGCCGTCGAACTGCTTCCCGAGTGGGCCGGCAGTTACTCTACGTTAGGAGTTTTTTATTACGAGACCGGACAAGTCGACAAAGCGCGTGAAGTGCTGAATCGATTCAAGGGTAGCAACGCCGGCGGGCTCGATGTGAATCGCATCGAGCAGGCCCTGTCGCAAGCTCCGCCTGCATCTGCTGCCGCGGGAGAGTTGTCGATGGAGGTGCGCCAGCAACTACTACAGTTCGCGCTATACCTAGCCGACCGTACGCTCTGAGCGTCGCAGAGCGTTCTCAGAGGGACGCGGAGCTTCTCAGGGTTTTGGGCGGCGCGGCGCTTTAAGCCTGTGATCGAAGTTCGCTTTTGAATTCGGCTTAAGCCGCCAAGTACGTGCAAGTCCGAGATGCTGAGATCATCGAAAAACCGAGGCTGTCGTGATCTTTACGGCAACCGGATCTTCATCCTTGCGCTAAGCGCCATCATAATCCTGGCAATTCTCTTGACCTCTCTTGCCGGCCAAACTTCCAAATCGGCAGAAGCAACCATCCCAGTCCGCTTTACCGATATTCGAGAAAAAGCCGGCATCACTTTTGAGCAGGACGCCACCGCCACCGACGAAAAATATTATCTTGAAACCATGGGGACCGGTGTGGGCTGGATCGACTACGATCAGGACGGCCTCATGGATTTATTCTTCGTTCAGTCTGCTGCGACCGATCTCTATAAGCCACCGCACCCACTTCGCTCCGCCCTCTACCACAACAACGGAGACGGAACCTTCACCGACGTTACGGAAAAAGCCGGAGTCGGCGGCAGCGGCCACTACGGCCAAGGGGTGGCCGTGGGAGACTACGATAACGATGGCTATCCCGATCTTTATGTGACCGGCTACGGCAGCGCCATTCTTTACCATAACAACGGCAATGGAACTTTCACCGACGTGACCGCGAAAGCCGGAGTCGCCGACGAAGGCGGATGGTCCACCAGCGCCGGCTGGTTCGATTACGATAAAGATGGCTGGCTCGATTTAGTGGTCACGAATTACATCGAGTGGTCGCCGAAAAATAATTTGTGGTGCGGCGAAAAGAGGCCGGGTTATCGATCGTATTGCCATCCGGGAAACTACAAGGGGCAGCGAATTAAGCTTTACCACAACAATCACGACGGAACTTTTACCGATGTGAGCGACGCCTCAGGCGTGGGCAAGCCCGAAGCGAAGGGCATGGGCGTTGTTCTCGCCGATTTCAACAACGACGGCTGGACCGACATTGCCATTGCCAACGACTCCTGGCCCAATTTTCTTTTCATCAATAAACACGATGGAACCTTCGAAGATGTTTCCTTTACCTCGGGAGTTGCCGCCGGCGAAGATGGCCGCTACGAAGCTGGCATGGGCATTGACGCGGCCGACGTGGATGGCGACGGTTGGCAGGACATCTACATCACTCACCTCGATTTCGAATTGAATCGTCTCTACCTCAACCACAAAGACGGAACTTTCGACGACGACACCTTTCGCTCCGGCATCGGCAACAAGGCGATCCTGCTAAGCGGCGTGTCCATGAAATTTCTCGACTATGATAACGACGGCTGGGATGACATTCTGCAACTGAACGGCGCCATGCTCGACAACGTAAATCTCTACCACAGCGAAGTCACGTACAAAGAGCCGCTCCTTATGTACCGAAATCTAGGCAAGGGACAGTTTGCCAAAGTGTCCGAGTCTCTCGGCCCTGACTTCATGCGCCCCATCGTGGGCCGCGGCCTCGCTACCGCCGACTTCGATAACGACGGCGACATCGACATTGCTATTAATATTCGTGGTGACTATCCCGAACTACTGCGCAACGACGGCGGGAGCGCCAATCATTTTCTCGAGGTTCTTCTGATTGGCACCAAGTCCAATCGCGACGCCATCGGTGCCTCGCTAAAATTGACATCCGAGGGATTCGTGCACGTCGAGCAATCCAAAGGCGGGATGAGCTACATGTCGGCCAGCGATCCCCGAGTTTTCTTCGGCCTGGGCAAGCGTACCAAAATTGAATCGCTCGAAATCACCTGGCCCAGCGGCCGAATAGAAAAGTTGACCAACCTGCCCGTCGATCAGATTATCGCCGTCAAAGAAGGCTCAGGAATCGTGCCGCATCCCTTTCCCAAGGTGCCGAGTCGATAGTCATGAATTTTCCCCGGCGTCGTTTTCTCGGCTCGTCGCTCGTAGTTCTCGGTACGACGCTGCTCGACGCCCTCACCACACCTCTCTGGCGCTGGAGGCAAACCCAGAAGCTCTTCGCAAACACATCGGTACCGCCAGTGTCTCCGGTCGTATTCGTCGACGTAGCTCGCGAGGCCGGCCTCAACACAACTAACGTCTGGGGCGCGATCGATCACAAGCGTTCCATCATCGAGGCCAAGGGCAGTGGCCTGGCGTTCTTCGATTACGATCACGACGGATGGCTCGATATCTACTTGACCAACGGAACCAAGCTCGACGCCAATTGGCTATCGGGTCAGGCTCCCACCTCTCATCTCTATAAGAACAATCGCGACGGTACCTTCACCGATGTCACGGAAAAATCAGGCCTGGCTCGCACCGGCTGGCAGACCGGCGTCTGCGTCGGCGACTACGACAACGACGGCTGGGACGACTTGTTCTGCTGCTTCTGGGGACACAACATTCTTTTTCACAACAACGGCGACGGCACCTTCACCGATGTGACTCGCAAGGCCGGAGTCTACGACGAGCAAGTCCGCTGGGGCGCGGGCTGCACCTGGCTCGATTACAATCGCGACGGCCTACTCGATCTATTCGTCTGCAACTATATCAAGCTCGATCCGGCGAAGATTCCCGCGCCGGGCAACGACCCGCTCTGCCAGTGGAAGGGAATCCCCGTGATGTGCGGTCCCCGCGGACTTACCGGCGATACGAATGTTCTCTTTCGCAACAACGGCGACGGCACGTTTAGCGATGTTTCTGAAAAATCGGGGATTCTCAAACCCGGTCCACGCTACTCCATCTCCGCCGTTTCTTATGATTTCGATAACGACAGCTGGCCTGACATTTATGTGGCCGTCGACTCCGAGCCCAGCATTCTTTTTCACAACAACCACGACGGTACGTTCACCGACATCGCCGTTCCCGCCGGCTGCGCTTACAGCGACAACGGCCACGAGCAGGCTGGGATGGGCATAGCGGTCGCAGACTACGACTGCGACGGCTGGTTCGATATCTTCAAAACCAATTTCGCCGACGACACCTGCAACCTCTATCACAACAACGGCGACGGCACTTTTACCGACGAAACATTCGCCTCCGGCGTCGGCATCAACAACCGCTACGTGGCCTGGGGCTGCGGTTTCGTCGATTACGATAACGACGGCTGGGCCGACATCATTCAAGTCAACGGGCACGTCTATCCTGAAATTGAGGGGCACGGCATCGGCCAGGATTTCAAGAACCCGCGTCTCGTCTACAAAAATCTGGGGCAGGGAAGGTTCAGGGACGTTTCCGCGGAGATGGGTCCCGGCATCACCGAACGTTTCTCTAGCCGCGGCGCGGCTTTCGGCGACTACGATAACGACGGTGACATCGACGCGTTGATTCTGAATTTGAACGATATGCCCTCGCTCCTGCGCAACGACGGTGGCAACGCACAGAACTGGATCAAGCTCAAATTGATCGGCACAAAATGCAATCGCACCGCCATCGGCGCCCGCGTGCGCGTGGTCACCGGCACGCACGTTCAAATCGACGAAGTACACAGCGGTGGCAGTGTGATGTCGCAAAGCGATCTTCGATTACACTTTGGCTTGGGCAAAGCGCAGACGATCGACGTGATCGAAGTGAAATGGCCGACTACGCAGAAAGTCGATAAGTTTGCGCAAGTGAAAGCCAATCAGTTACTCACCATCCGCGAAGGCAGCGGAATCGTCGACACTTTCAAACCCAAGAAGAACGGCGCCACGAAATGAAAGCTTTGCTACTAACCAAGTATCGCGAACTGGAAATCGCAGAGCTTCCGGCCCCAACTCCCGCCGCCGATGAGGTTTTAATCCGTGTGGCCGCCTGCGGTATTTGTGGCAGCGACGTCCACGGCTACGACGGCTCCTCGGGACGAAGGATTCCGCCGATTGTTATGGGGCACGAAGCCGCGGGAACGATTGCCGCAATCGGCAAGAATGTAACGAACTTCAAAGAAGGAGACCGTGTTACTTTCGACTCAACCATCTATTGCGGCGCTTGCGCGAACTGTGCTCGCGGCGACGTAAACCTCTGCGACAACCGGCAAGTCCTCGGCGTCTCATGCGGAGACTATCGCCGCGCTGGAGCCTTTGCCGAGTTTGTCGCAGTCCCCGCGCGGATCGTCTACCGCCTTCCCGCAACTCTTTCGTTCGAAGAAGCGGCGATGCTCGAAGCAGTATCGGTGGCGCTTCACGCCGTGTCGTTGGTTCCGATTGCTCCTGACTCTACCTCTCTGGTGGTTGGCGCAGGCACCATCGGGCTGTTGGTGATGCAGGCTCTGCGGGCAGCGGGATGCTCCAGTGTCTTTATTTCTGACGTTGATCCCACGCGTTTGAAACTTGCTGAAGACTTAGGGGCGACCGCCACGCTCCCCGCCGGAGCGGAACTCACTCGACAACTTCTGCAATTAACCAGCGGAACGGGAGTTGACGTTGCCGTGGAAGCCGTCGGCATCAACGCTACGATCAGCGCCGCCATCGATAGCCTGCGCAAAGGCGGCAACGTTGTACTGGTTGGGAACGTCTCGCCCGAAGTCGCCCTTCCGCTGCAGAAAGTTGTAACCCGCCAGCTTCGACTGCAAGGGTCGTGCGCCTCCGCCGGCGAATATCCGCGAGCCATCGAACTCATGAGCAGTGGAGCGATTCGCGTAAAGCCTCTCATCACCGCCGTCGCTCCGCTCGAAGAAGGCGCGCGCTGGTTCGAGCGCTTGCACGCGCGCGAGCCGAATCTGATGAAGGTAGTTCTCGCGCCCGGGAAAATATCGTGAACCATAAACTCTTCGGTCTCGGGGGCCGGGTTGCAATTGTCACGGGAACCAGCCGGGGCCTGGGTCAATACATGGCGCGGGCATTGGCCAAAGCCGGCGCCGATCTGGTTCTTACCAGCCGCAATCGCGATCATCTCGTGGCTTTCGAAAGAGAAATTATCTCTCTGGGGCGGCGTGCGGTCTCGCTCGAACTTGATGTTCGCGATCAGGCCAGCATCGAGCGCATGGCCGAGCAAGCAGAGTTGGCCTTCGGCCATCTCGATATTCTGGTCAACAACGCCGGCTGCAACGTGCGCAAGCCCGCGCTCGACGTAAGCTGGGACGATTGGAATTTAATTCTCGACACCAATCTCCGCGGAAGCTTTTTTGTCGCGCAAGCCGTGGCCCGCAGAATGATTCCGCGGCAATATGGCCGCATCATTAACATCGGGTCGGTGACGAGCGTAGCCGGTTATGCTGGGCTCGGGCCTTATGGAGCCAGCCGCGGTGGCATTCGCCAACTAACCATGAGCCTCGCCGACGATTGGGGCAAGCACGGAATCACGGTGAACTGCCTGGCCCCCGGCTGGTTTCGCACCGAGCAGAACAAAGTGCTCTATGAAAATAAAGAGTGGGTGGAATATCTCTGTGATCGTATTCCGCTCAAGCGCCCCGGCCAGCCCGAAGACTTGGACGCGGCGGTGGTTTTTCTCGCCGCCGAATCGAGCCGCTACGTAACCGGCCAAACTCTGCTGGTCGATGGCGGAATCTCCACCGGAGCGACGCGGGCCTTGGTCACTTCTCCCGAGAAAAAAAGTTAGAACGCAGACGCCTACACCGGCTCACGAGCCCCCGGCGTCATCGTAATTTCAATTTGCTGCTTTCCCAGCTGCGGATGAATTGCCGTGAGCCTCGCTCTTCCCGGCTCTTCCTTCGCGCGAATCCACACCGCCCCGGTTCCACCCACAAGCGCAAAGGGATTGTCCCCAATAATTTCCGCAGGGCCTTCCAATTCGAGCTTTACCGCGTCGTTGGCGAAAGGCCGGACAGCGCCATATTCATCGGTCACGCGCAGCACTACTCGCGTCGTATCCGCCCCATCCGCAATAAGCTCGGTGTCGTCAGGCAGAAGCATGAATTTCGCGTCGATGCCTTTGCCGGAATAAGTTTTCGTGATCACGAGCTTCCCGCCAATGTAGCCTTCCAGCCGCAGATCTCCCCACTTGTGCCAGGGGTCGCCCAAATCCAAAGTGAAGGGCGCATAGCGGAGATGCGGGAATTGTTTGCGATCGGGATCGGCTTCCACAATCATCTGATCGCGAATGTAAAGCTTAATGTGATCGCAGTTAGAACAGACTACGGCCTTCGAAAACCCAACATCGGCGTCGCCGCGCGCCCAATGAAATGCCGGTTCGAGCACAATCTCCTCCGCCGGATCGCACTGCGATTTATAAAATCCAGCCGCCGGTTTCGGTTCGCGAAACATATCGGTTACGCCGTGGTAACAAATTCGATCGCCCGAGCCGAAATTGCCATGCGTGTTGTAATCGAAGGCGCACCATGCGATGCCTCCCGCATATTGCGGATTCGACGCCAACTGTTCATGAACCCGCGCGTGCCGGATCATGTGCTCCGTCAGGCGCTCCACTTGATCGATCGTCTTCGCAGGATAAGTATGTCCGACAAATTCTGTATTCAAGTACCGCGGATGATTCGGCGGCTTCAACGGGAAGCCGAAATCGTTCATGGTGAACACGTCTTCCAGAAACTCGGATTCCTGAAAATACCGTATCCCGCCGGTCTGCCGCGTCGGATCCAGCGTGTGCGCCATCGCGTTGGTGCGCGTGTAGAAATCGTGATTGTCTTTGGACTCGTTAATGCGCACTCCCCACAGAATGATGGAGGGATGATTCCAGTCGCGCCGGATCATGCGGCTGACGTTGTCCACCGAAATATCCTGCCAGGCCACATCGCCGATATGCTGCCAGCCAGGAATTTCCTCCAGCACCAGCAATCCAATTTCGTCGCAGGCATCGAGAAAGTGCCTCGACTGCGGATAGTGCGACGTTCGCACAATATTGCACTTGAGTTGATTGCGCAGGATGAGGGCGTCGCGCCGCTGCACCCGACCGGGCATGGCTTGGCCCGCGAAGGGAAAGGTCTGGTGCCGATCCAATCCGCGCAGCTTGATTACCTTGCCGTTGAGCTCGAAGCCGTGCTCGGTAAAGCTGGCTACACGGAACCCAATGCGGCGCGAAACGTTATCCACCTGCCGATCTCCCCGCCACAAAGAAACTTCCACCGAATACAAATTCGGATGCAGGAGATCCCAAAGTTTGATCGACTTCAAATTTTCCAGATGAACCGTATGCACGGCGGCTTCGCTGCTCGCCCCGGAAGAGGGAATCGTTTGAGAACCCTTCTCCAGCACGCGCTCGCCGTCGCGAAGCACGACCTCTAGGCGCAGCGACTCCGCCGGCTCGAGATTTAGAATGTGGCAGTCGACATCCAGACCGGGGTGTTCGCTCAGAACGCCTTTCGGCTTCGCGAATACATTCTCAAGAAAAGTCGCGGGTACGATACGCAGAGAAACCTCGCGATAAATTCCGCCGAAGGTCAAGTAATCGACCTCATAGCCAAAGGGTGGAATGTCGGGCCGTTCGGTCGAATCCACATCTACGGCCAAAACGTTGTCGCCGCTAAAATCGAGATGCGGCGTGAGTTCAAACGAAAACGGAGTGTATCCGCCCTTGTATTCTCCCAGACGCGTTCCATTCAGCCAGACAGTCGAGGCCGTCATTACTCCCTCGAAGTCGACGAATACGCGCTCTCCGCGCGCTTGCGCCGGAAGTTTAAAATGCCGCCGGTAGCTGGAAACGAATTCATAGCTCGTCTCGTCGAAGCTGTGCCACGGCAAACGAATATTGGTGTGGGGAATCACCACCTTCGCGTAAGCGGACTCGTCGAAATCCTTGGCGTGAGCTCCCTCCGCCACACTGCGGCTGTACAGCCAGTTGCGATTCATCGGAAGGACCATACGCCCTTCAGTCGATCCAACCTCCTCCGCGAATGCCGAGGGAATCAGTTTTGCGCTCGCCATCTTCGCGCTCGCCATCAAGGTTCCGGTCGCCTTAAGAAAGTGTCTTCGATCCATTGGCTTTCTCCCACCGCTTTGATCCGCTATGCCTCGGGCATTATCCACGATCGAGCCGGTTGTGTAAACGTTTACGAACACGGGCAGCGGCCCAATTTCAGGGAGCGCCCGGCGGAGAAGAAGTCGAGCTGCGCTCGACGGACAGCCGAGGGCGTATGTTCCCGCATAATAGCTTTGGCAAACACCTCCCGTCGGCGCCGGTTGACAGGCTGCGACTTCCGGCTTATGGTCTTTCTGCGAATGTAATCGCTTGCAGGCCCGCATTTTATCGTGCTCGTTCGGTCTGACTAAAACTTCATTGGGATTGGGAACATGGAGTCGACAGAGCTGGCCCGAAAATTCACGGGCATGTTCGGCGGGCAACCTGAGATCTTCGGCGCTCCCGGTCGCGTTAACTTGATCGGGGAGCACACCGATTACAACGACGGTTTTGTGATGCCGAGCGCCATCGGCATGCGCACTCGCGTCGCCATCGCTCGCAGCCCGGAAGCCAAGTTGCGAATTCACTCCCAGGATTTTCCCCAGTCTTTCGAATTCGATTCCAACAACTTGCCTCGGCAAGCCACCGGCGCGTGGTGTGACTACGTTCTCGGAATTGCCGTTGCCCTGCAGCAGGACGGACAAACTCCGCCGGGAGCAAACTTATTCGTGCAAAGCGAGATTCCTATGGGCGCCGGCCTCAGCTCCTCGGCGGCCATCGAAGTGGCCAGTGCGCTTGCACTCCTCAGCCTGAATGGCGCAACCCTGCCGTTGCCCGATGTCGCGCGCCTCTGCCAGCGCACTGAAAATACCTTCATCGGCGCCCGCGTCGGCATCATGGATCAATTCATCTCCTGCCTGGGGAAGGCGGGCCACGCGCTCTTGCTCGACTGCCGCTCGCTCGACTACGAATTCATTCCCATCCCCGAGGGCGTGCGCATGGTGATTTGCAACACCATGGTGAAACATCAGCACGCCGGGGGCGAGTACAACCGCCGCCGCGAAGAGTGTGAGGAAGGCGTGCGCATGCTCTCGAAATGGTATCCGCAGATTCACGCCCTCCGCGACGTTTCCGTCGATCAGTTAGCGCAGCACGCGCACGATCTGCCGGAAATCATCTACAAGCGTTGTCGCCACGTGGTCGAAGAAAACCAGCGCGTGCGCGATGGAGGCGATTGCTTGCGCCGGGGCGATTTGCTCGGCTTTGGAGAGTTAATGCGCGCTTCGCACCGCAGCCTGCGCGACCTCTACCAAGTTAGTTGTGCCGAATTAGATCTCATGGTCGAATTGGCCGAAGGACTCCCCGGCTATTATGGCGGGCGCATGACCGGAGGCGGCTTTGGAGGCTGCACTCTAAATCTGGTCGACGCGAATTACGCGAAAACTTTCGCCGATCAAATCTCAACCCGCTACCAGCAGGCGGTCGACATCAAGCCCGCGATCTACATTTGCTCTGCCGCGGATGGCGCACGGCTGGAGACCGACGGCAGCGGCTCTTAGCCAGGAACCCCAATCGCAGGGATCCAGATCGGGCAAACCGTCGATTGGTTATGAAATCGCCCGCGCCTCAGCTTCAGGAATCGTCTCAGCCGGTGCGGAAGCCCGGGCCTTCACCGGGGCCGTGGACTCCCGCTCCACGAGGCTGGTGCTGATCTTGATTTCGTGCCCGGCCTGACGAAGACCCGCAACCGTTTCATACAACGCGTCGAAAGCCTTGCGCCCCAGTTCGTCGCGAGAAAGCCGAATCGTCGTGAGTGGCGGCTGCGTAAAGCGGCTCAGTTCGATATCGTCGAAGCCGACCACTGAGATATCGCCGGGCACTCGCAGCCCAACCCGCGTCACTGCGCGCAACGCCCCGATCGCGGTCAGGTCGTTCGAAGTGAGTACCGCCGTGGGCGGCTCCGGCAATGAGAGCAGTTGCATCATGGCCTCCTCGCCGCCGTCGATCTTGTGGTTGCCTTCGACCATGCTCCGATATCCCTCCCTTATACCGCATGCGGCGATGCATTTCAGAAACGCGGAACGCCGCGTGCGCGCCGATTTCAAAGTCAGCGGCCCGCTGATAAATCCAACCCGCTGATGTCCCAACGCAACAATGTGCTGCACGGCTTCGCCGATTCCTTTAGAGTAATCCACGTTAATGTTGCTGATCAACGGCTTCAGCTTGCCCACATCCAAAAACACGATGGGCAGGTGCCGGTGCGAAAGTTCATCGAGTAGATGGCGGTCAAGTTCCGAAGTCATGATCGCGACGCCGTCGACTTTGCGCTCGATCATGCGGCGCACGCATCCGCTCATGCGCTCCGAGTCGTAATCCGTATTGGCGACGATCACCTCGTAGCCGCGGTGAATGGCGGCAAACTCGAAGCTCTTCACCAATTCGGGGAAGAACGGATTCACAATGTCGGAGATGATCAATCCGAACATGTGGCTGCGCCCGGAAACCAGCGCCCGCGCCTGGGTGTTGGGATAGTAGCCCAGTTCACGAATGGCGCGCCGCACCTTTTCCGCGGTGCGCGGCCGAACCAGGTCGCTATGGTTGATGGTCCGCGACACCGTGGCCGTCGAGAGCCGGGCGCGCGCGGCCACTTCCTTGATGTTCATCGAGGCTCAGATTACCATCATTTTCCGCTTTGTTTACATGCTTTCGGGGTGGTCGTCTAGATTCCGGATTGTGCTCCATTCCACTCGCAGTGAGTCACCTGGAAGGGCCGCGTTTTCTCCAGGGGGAAAGATCTCCCGGCATCGATTCGCCGCGAGGTTGGAACGGGCAACCCGAAGCTTTACCCGCGGTGTGTAATCGATTACAATCCCGCCGGGCTTGCAGTAAGACAGCTTATCTGCGAACAATGATTCTGGAAGAATCCCCGGCGAGGACGCACTAGCGTGGACCTAAGCCAGCTGCACGGCAAGTCGCATCGTCGTTACAACCCGCTGATCCGCGACTGGATTCTGGTTTCACCCAATCGCACCGAGCGCCCCTGGCAAGGACAAACCGAAAAGCGCTCGGACGAGAAAAAACTGTCCTACGATCCTACCTGTTATCTGTGCCCCGAAAATTCCCGCGCCGGCGGTCAACACAATCCAAGGTATTCGGCAACCTTCGTTTTCGACAACGACTTCGCCGCCCTGCAGCCCGATCTGCCGAACCTCGAAATCACCGACGGCCAAAAGAACCTGCTGATTGCAAAATCCGAGAGTGGCAAGTGCCGCGTGCTCTGCTTCTCCCCTCGCCACGACTTAACGCTCGGCGAAATGGCCGCCGAAGAAATTCGCGCCGTCGTCGACGTGTGGGCTGACGAGTACCGCAGCCTCGGCAACCTGCCCTACATCAATCACGTGCAGATTTTCGAAAACCGCGGCGCCATGATGGGATGCAGCAACTCGCATCCGCACGGCCAGATATGGGCCACGCAAACCGTTCCCAACGAACCTCGCAAGGAGCAGGAATCTTTCGCGGGCTACCAGCGCGATCATGGCAGTTGCCTGCTCTGCGACTACTACGCTTTGGAGTTGGCAACACAAGATCGCATCGTCTGCCAGAACGATTCTTTTCTCGCCGTCGTACCTTTCTGGGCAACCTGGCCGTTCGAGACTCTGCTGCTGAGCCGGCGCCACGTTGCCGACATGGCGGCGCTCGATGAGTCAGAGCGATCCGCTCTCGCCGACACTCTCAAGCGCCTCACCACCCGCTACGACAATTTGTTTCAGATTTCTTTTCCGTACTCGATGGGCTTTCACCAGCGCCCCACCGACGGCGGCGAACATGCCGAATGGCATTTTCACGGGCACTTCTTTCCTCCGCTGCTGCGCTCGGCCACGGTCAGGAAGTTTATGGTGGGCTTCGAATTGTTAGCTTCGCCGCAGCGCGATGTCACTCCGGAAATAGCCGCCCAACGACTGCGCGATCTACCGGAACAGCACTACTAACCGATCGAGATGAAGGGGGATCGTAAATCATGAAACGGCGCGACTTCATTCGCAACTCTGTGGCAGGCGCGAGCGCGCTTCTCCTAAGTCGCTACGCATCGCCATTTGCCGGCGGAGAAATTTCGCCGGCAGCCGATTCCCGCATCGAAGTCCTGATGGGAGAACCTCTGGGAGTCATTTCTCCCGACATTTACGGCCACTTTACCGAGAATCTGAGCGGCGTCA
>Ga0187847_10000758_pt1 | contig 32981 bp, 21 predicted proteins | sample June2016WEW_4_10_FD_132458 | JGI IMG/M metagenome (GOLD analysis project Ga0187847, IMG submission 132458) | Peatland microbial communities from SPRUCE experiment site at the Marcell Experimental Forest, Minnesota, USA - June2016WEW_4_10 | ecosystem: Environmental > Terrestrial > Soil >...
GCCTTGCGCATCACCCGGTCCGTCACCGACCCCAGTATCAGGCGGTCGTACCCTCGCCGGCCATGCGTTCCCATGACGACCAGGTCCGTTTTCCGCGCTTGCGCAAACGACAGTATCGCGTCCGGGGCCGCTCCCAACTGCGTGACCAGCTCTGGCTGAATTTCATGATGAGCGTGCTGCTTGACGAATTTCCGGAGCTGCTCCCTGGCGCTCTCGAGGGCTGCCTGGCAGAACTCTTCATACAGCCCGGCGGAGGCGGCAAAACCGAGGGAAGGGTCTCGCCTTAGTTCGACGACATGCAGCGCCACCAGCCTGGCCCGGTAGTGTTCGGCCAACGACAGCGCATGGTGATAAGCACTGGCTGAGAACCCTGAAAAATCAATGGGACAAAGGATGAGTTGAATCTCCAGCATGTTTCCTCTTCAAGCAGCCGATTCATGGTTTCACTGCTGCCAGGCCCGCCAGCACGGTCTGCACAACGGATTCGTCACCCATGGTGGAATTGACCATCATGTGAAAGACATGCCGGGCAGGCCAGTCGACTCCGAAGTATTGCTTGATGAAAGCGGCCCGATCCTGGTCAACGGTGCTGGCGAGTTGCATCGCTTCCTCCTCGCTCTTTCCCTTTTCAAGCAGCCGGCGTACCTTGTCTCCGAAAGGCGCGTACACAAAGACGTGGAACGTGTAGGGGAGATCGTGCAGATAGTATGCGGATCCGCGGCCCACGATGACGCAGTTGCCCTCGCTCGCCGCTGCTCTCACTAGGCGCTCGGTGATCTGGCGAATCCCGTCGGCATCCGCCATCTTCATGCGGGGGGTGATCATGCTTCCTTCGAAGCTGCCGCGCAGGAACGCCTTGAAGAGGCGATAGTGCAGCGGGTCCCTCCGCTCCTCATGCTGCTCGATGTGCTGGCTCTCGCACTCCATGTGCCGGGCGATTTCGTCGGTCAGCCGCTGGTCCCATAATGTCCAACCCAGCCGGTCGGCGAGCTTCCGGGCAATGTCGGCGCCGCCGCTTCCGTACTCCCGCTCGATCGTCAACACTTTGATCATAGATTTCGCCCTTCTTACTCCACCGCGACGCGTCCGCCCGCCGGGTCGTTTTTGCGCACGATAAACGCGAGGAGAAACATGATCGCCGCGGCAACTGCCAGCACCTTGAAGGTATCAATGTACGCGAGGGTCTGCGACTGCACTTCCATCGACTGGTAGATGCGCCCATACGCCTGCACCTGCGCATCTGGTGCGCTCGCTCCCGAATGGAAGAGCTGTGCGCTGAGCCCGCTCAATTGATTGCGAAACGCAGGATCATAGTTCGTCGCATGGTAAGACAGCATCGATTGGTGGAATTGCGCCCGCCGCGCCAGAATCGTGGTGACCATGGAGGTCCCGACGCTGCTCCCGATGTTGCGCATGAAATTCACCAGGCCAGACACGCTGTTGCCCTTTTCCGGCGGAATCCCAATGTAGGCGCTCAATGAAATGGGCACGAACAGGAAACCCAGGCCGAATGCCTGCACCATGCGGAGCCGGCTCGCCGCCGAAAAGCTGATCAGCAGATCCAGCCGCTTGGTGGAATAGTACATGCCGAATGCCAGGCTCACCCAGCCAAACGCCATGATATATTTCGCCGGGACTTTGGTGGTGAGCTGGCCGACAATGGGCATCTCAAACAAGATGATGAGGCTGGCGCCGGACAGGACGAGGCCGGCAGACTGCGCTGTATACCCCATCAGCGTTTGCAGAAACTGGGGCATCATCACCAGGCTGCTGAACAGCAGGACCCCCAGCACGAACATCATCAGGCTGGCAACGGCGAAGTTGAAGCTCTTGAACATGCGCACGTCGATGACGGGCGTCTCGCTATTCAACTCCCACAAAACCAGCGAAACAAGGGAGATCGCCGAGATCGCCGCCAGCGCGACGATGAAGTGCGAGCCGAACCAGTCGTCCTCCTGGCCCTTATCGAGCAGGATCTGGAGAGCTCCCACACCCAGCGCGAGAAGACTGATCCCCATGTAGTCGACGCGGACGCCAGCGGTCTTTAGGCGGCTGAGATACTGCGGGTCCTCCACCGTCCGAAGCACCAGAAGCAAGGTCATGATGCCTACCGGCAGATTGATATAGAAGATCCAGCGCCACGAGTAATTGTCGGTGAGCCAGCCGCCCAATGTCGGGCCGATGGTGGGAGCCATGATGGTGGTGATCCCGTAGAGGGCGAATGCCAGGCCGCGTTTCTGCGGCGGGAAAGTGTCGGCCAGAATGGCTTGCGCCATCGGCTGCAGCCCGCCGCCGCCGACGCCCTGGATCACCCGGCACAGAATCAGGATCGCCAGGCTGGGCGCGACTCCGCAGAGCAGTGAACTCAGGGTGAACAGAAAAATACACAGCAGGAAAAAGCGCTTTCGTCCAAACAGGCCCGCCAGCCATCCGCTGATCGGCAGCACAATGGCGTTGGACACCAGATACGACGTCAGCACCCAGGTGCTTTCGTCGTTGCTCGCCCCCAGGTCGCCGGCCAGGTGCGGCAGCGCCACGTTGGCGATACTCGTGTCCAGCACCTCCATGAACGCAGCCAGGGCAACCACAACCGCGATCAACCAGGGATTGGCTTTCGGTTTCCAGATCTCAACCGCTTCCGCCATCAGCTCTCCCCTACTCGACGTAGACCTTCGGGTCCACTGACATGCCGGGGCGCAGCCGGTGATCGTCGTTCTGCCCCGGGTCGAGATTGATGCGAACCGGAATGCGCTGCACCACTTTCACGTAATTCCCAGTAGCGTTCTCCGGAGGCAGCAAACTGAGCCGCGAACCGCTGGCTCCGCCCACCGCTACGACCCTGCCGCGGTATTCCCTGCCGTACGCATCCACGCTGAAGCGAACCCTTTGGCCGGGACTCATCCGGTTCAACTGCGTTTCCTTAAAATTCGCCGTCACCCAGATGTCGTCCAGCGGCACCACCGCCATCAACTGCTGGCCGGGGGAAATATTCTGCCCAAGCTCGACCGTCTTCTTGCCGACGATCCCCGTCACCGGGGCGAAAATGGTGCAGTAGCTGAGATTCAACCTGGCTTGGTCGAGCAGCGCCTTCTTCTGCGCGACCTGGGCCACGGCGGACTGGGCTCGCGCTTCGCTGACCGCCACCTGCTTCGGCGCCGTCTGGGCGGACTCGATGGAGGCGTCGGCCTGCGTGATGTGCTGACTGGCCTGCTCCAACGCGGCCTGCGCCACCACGATATTCTGCTCCGCTTCGCGGACCGCGGCCTTGCGGGAGTCGAGCGTAGCCTGCGCACTCGCGGCCTCCGCTACGGCGGTATCGTATATTTGCCGGGCGACCTCGTCTTTGTCCACCAGCAGTTTGTACCGCACGGCATCGTCGCTGGTTTTCCTGACGTTCGCTTCCGCTTCGCGGACTTGCGCCTGCGCCGACTCGAGCCGGTCGCGCGCGGCGCCCAACTGGCGCTGGGCGCCGAGAACGAACGCGGTCGCCTCAACACGGCTCGAAGCAGCCGTCTTGAGCTGGCTGGCCGTGTTGGTGTGCGTGATGGGAATATCGATTCGCGAACTTTCCAGCGAGGCTTCGGCGTCGCGCAGGTCCGCTTCCGCCTTGGCAACCGCGACCTCGTAGTCGCGCGGATCGATCCGGACCAGCACGTCTCCTGCTTTCACCACCTGCTCGTCCTCTGCGAGGACCGCAATTACGTTCCCGGTGATCCTTCCGCTCACCGCATTGATGTGTCCGTCGATCTGCGCGTCGTCGGTGGCTTCGTACGTGTTCAGGTATCTCCATCCGTAATAGCCGGCGACGACCAGAACCACGAGCACCGCCGCGAACACGAGAATGCGGCCGATGGTCGACCTTTTGCGGGAAGCGATTGTGCTTTTCACCAGTTCGGCCATTGCTACTTCACCTCCATGAATTTTTGGATCCCCTGTTCGGTTCCGCCCAAGGCTCGCGCCAAGCCGATCTTCGCCAGATTGTGGGCAAAAAGCGCGGAGATCAGATTGTCATTGGCGCTCGCGACCGACTCCTGCGCCTGAATGACCTCGATGTTGTCGGTCACGCCCGCCGCGAAACGGTCGCGCGCCTGGGCGAGCGTCTGACTCGCAAGGCCGAGACTGTCTTGCGTCACCGCCACCAGTTCGGCCGCTGTGCGAATGTCCAGAAACGCCGCGCGAACCTGAAAATCGATCTCACCGGCCAGATCGGCAAGCTCGTCCCGGCGCTGTTTCAAGGCCGCCTTGGCCTGGATGACATCCCCGCTGATGCGCTTGCCGTCAAACACGTTGACCTTGACCGAAGCCACGAAGGAGAAAGTGCCGTGGGAGCTTGCCAGCGTCGGTCCAACATCACCGTAGTCGGCTGTCACGCCTGCCGTGGGATAACGTTCGCCGCGCGCCGCCCGGACGGCCTCCTCGGCCGCGCGCACCTGCGCCTGATCGCTTTGATAATCCGGCCGCTGCGCAAGAGCCATGCGCAGCGCCTCATCCTGGGTCAACGAATTCAGAGCTGAGAAGGGAGCGGTGTCCGACAGATTGAATTCCTGCCCCAGGGCAAGCCCGATCACCCGGCTGAGCGCGAGCTTGTCCTTGTCGAACTGGTTCTTCTGGGCCAGAAGGCGCTGCTGCTGCTGCTTCAACTCCACCTGGGACCGGAGAACATCGATACCGGCGGCAGTCCCCGCCCGCCGCTGATCGGTTGCGCGGTCGAACAGCGCCTGCGCGGTGTCCACTTGGGAGCGAATTGCCTCCACCCGGGAGGCGTCAGCAACAATCTGAAGGTAGGCGCTGGCCGTGGCCTGAACGACGAGGTCGCGCGCGTCCATCACCGATAGCTGAGCGGCGCGCCTGCTCTCTTCCGCCGCGCGGTAGCTTTTGAGCAAATTGTAGTTGAATGCATTCCACGAAGCGTAAGCGCGCACGTCCGTGAAGTGAAACGGCCCGGCAATTACAGGGATGGAGACTCCCGGGATCGTCAGGTTGAAGCCGATCGTCTTCAAATTGAGCTGTTCCACGGTTTCGCCTAGCTGGGCATTGATCTGCGGCAGCAGAGTGCTCAGCGCCCGCAGACGCTGGCCGCGCGCGGCTTCATTCGCGGAATCGCTGACCAGTAGTCCCAGATTCGCCTTCAGACCGCGATCGATCGCTTCGTGCAGTGTCAGTGCCAGTGGTGTAGGCGACGAAGTCCCCGTCGCGACGCTGCCCTGGAACTGGCTCTGCTGTCCAGCCATCGTAAATGCGGCCAGGAATCCCGTGACCAGGAACCGCCCTTTAAGTCGCATGCGCGTTCGTCTCCTCATCGCTTGTTCCGTCTGAGTGTTGCGTCTTGCTTCTCCACATCAAGAGTCCGGTCGCTCCAGGTGCTTTGCCGCCTCGATCACCACATTGTGTAGCGATGATCCGGCCTCCAACCTCGACTCACAGATTGTTGCCGGTTCCCTTCGGGTTGCGGCACTCCAAAAAGGGGTAATCGCGGTACCAGCCGCGCCGCAGCCCAATCGGGCCGCATTTCGAACGCCGGTTTCATCGAGACGGTTGCTTCTGCACACAAGTGCTCACGAGTGGAGCACTTATCGTGGTGTCCGTAGAGTGAAATATATAATACCTGCCCCGGCCGGCGGGTCAGTGTATGAAATCGAACATTACGCAACCGCTGTTCAGCTGCCTTCATCCGCGATGCCGGAGGTAGTGCGCGACGGGCTCCGCTCAACGGTTCGCGATGCCCATTGGTAGTTGTCGCAGGAGGCTCGGCTCGGCTCGGCTCCACTCCACTCCGGGATCGTAAACGGGTCCCAATTCTGGAGGTCCGTTAGCAAGCCAGGGTTGGTCCTCGATAAGAGCAGCTCAATTCTATGAATCGCTTCGCCCGTTGTCAGTCCGGGATTCGGACCGCAATGGTCGTGCCATGACCGGGCTCGCTTGTGACCTCGACGCTGCCTCCGGCGAGCCGGGTACGTTCTTCGATGCTGATGAGCCCCAGCCCATCGGCAGCCTCAGCCCGCCCTGCCTTTATGCCTACACCGGTGTCTGAGACCGTGAGCCTGCACGCGCCGCCGGAATGGCAGAGCTCAACTGCAGCGGTAGTGACTTCGGCGTGCTTGGCGACATTCTGCAGCGCCTCCTGGGTGATGCGATAAATGCACAGAGCGCTGCCGGATGCCACAGTTTCAAACTCGCCTTCGACGGTAAGCGATACTTGAACACCCGTCAGTGCTTCAAAGTCATGACAGTATGACTGTACGGCTGCCGCGAGACCGGAATACTGGAGCATCGCGGGATGCAGCTCGTGCGATATGTGGCGCACCGTTTCGGCAACCTGGACCAGTTTCTGGTGAATACTGTCGCTCTGCGCCCGCGCGTCGGCTTGCTCCTCGGGAATGTGTCGTTTCAGATTGCCCGTAGCAAGGCTCAATGCGGCGATCTGCTGGCTAAGATCATCATGTAGCTCCCGAGCAATGCGGGCCCGCTCTTCCTCTTGTGCCTTCATCAGGCGCCCGCTTAACGCCTTGATCTTTCGCTCTCCTTCTCGGGCCTGGAGCACGCTTTTCTTGAGACTGCGGGCCAGCAGCCCGACCGCGACAACCGTTACGAGAAGAATATTGATGACGTTGGCGACCCTGTTGTAGCTGGTACCCTTGATGCCCGTTGCGGCCAGTAGGAACCCGGCACAGGCAACGGACACAACCACTAAACCCGCAAAGGCGACGTAAGAGCGCCAATCCAGCAGGACCGCCGCCGTAACCAGGATCAGCGGGAATAACAGCAGTCCCTCATCGCTGAATCCTACGCCGAAGAATGAAATCAAAACCAACCCGCACGCCAGCTCACTCAGACAGATGATCTGCGTCGCCCTTTCGATCTGTCCCCGGCGATTGAGCCAGAAGGCAGCGATTAGGCACAACTCCTCCACGCCGTTCGTAAAGGCTGCGCCCGTCCAATGATGATTCCAGGCCTGAACGAGCGAAAAAGCGCCCGTCGCCATCAGGCCGAGCGAAAGCAGAAAAAGCGTCTGGTTGGCCCGATCCTTCTCTACCCGGGCATAGCCGGGAGGTAACGTCCCGGTCCGCAACGTGACTGACTTGCCGTCGGGACTCGCCTTGCTGCGCCAGCGCGGCAGTGACGGCTCTCCTGGATTTTCGAATCCCATCTCCGTATCGACGTCACCGATTCTGAGGCCTACGAACTGCCCGATCGAGGGTCGTGGGCACTATTCCGGGAAGAAGGATCGGAGCGGCGCCGCTGGTCGGTCAGCGGTTCGAGCCCCCCGGATCGCCTGCGCTGGAAGTGATCAGCCGGCTGTCCGACCATGACTCGATCATTCCGATACCAACTTCAGCCGAACCGCGCACTGAACCAATTCCGCCGTGGTCCCCACGCCTAGACTCTTCATGATTTCATACTTGTGCGACTCGGCCGTCCTCGAGGATATGTTCAGGATCGAAGCGACTTCTTTCATCGTTCGCCCTTCCGCGATCAATTGCAGGATTTCTCGCTGTCTCGGAGTGAGCGGCCCTTCACCGCCGCGCGCGGGGCTGCCGGTCTCCAGCAAAAGCGTAATCAGGTCCTTGGCCAAAAGGGTCGTGACGTACGATCTTCCCCGAGCAACCTCACGAATTGCGTTGATCAGCTCCTCAGCAGGCGATACTTTGAGCAAGTATCCGGACACGCCGGCGCGAAAAGCTTTCGCTGCCAGATGCGTGTCGCGGTGCATGGTGAGGACGATGATCCTGGCTTCGGGGCGCCGGGCGCGGATCTGCAGAACGGCATCGAGTCCGTTCAGCAGGGGCATGGAAATGTCGGTGACGATAACGTCAGGGCGAAGTTTCTCGACAGCGTCCAGCAGGGCGCGCCCGTCGTGCACCATGCCGACCAACTCAAAGGTATCCTTCAGAAGAGACTGAAGACCCTCCGCGACCACAGTGTGATCTTCCGCGAGGAGGACCTTCGTCTTGGGCATTATTAGCCCCGTCGGCTGCCCATAACTATAGCAGACGCGGCGGGCGGTCAGCGAAGGCGCCTGCGGATACTCGCTAGCCACGGCTGGCACTTCTCGAATCGAACGCAGCCAAGCCGCGGTGTTCGTCGCAAATTGTCCGGGATAGATAGGGCACGCCGCGCAAGGCCGCGCGGACTGCCGGGATCAGTTCCTCGGTTGCGTCCACCTTCAGAACGTACGCAAGAATTCCGGATTGCAGCGCCCTCGTCACCAAACACAAATCGGGGTGCACGGACAGCACGACGATGGCTGCGCAGAGCCCACTCTGGAGGATCTGAGCACTGGCCTCTAGACCACCAACGTGCGGCATCTGGATGTCAGAGATCACCGCGTCAGGCTTGAGTTCAGCGACCGCTTCCACGAGCGCGGCGCCGTCGGCAACGGCGGCCAGCACGTCGAACTCGAGACCGAGAAGCTGGCGGATTCCAGCGCGCACCTCGGGATGGTCGTCCGCGAGTACCAAGCGGAAGCGCCGCTGCGCTTCTTCCGCTGCGGGGCTCGGTATCAGGCCATCGGTCGCGGTGCGTTCTGACATACCCAATTGAGTAGCCGATGCTGTTGTGACTTACCATCCGTAGATTTACGGAGTACCCGCTCGGTTGGCGGCCGGGGCACCGTATTATTCCGCCACGATTCCCGAAGAACTACGAGTGGGATTAAAAGGCAATTGGTTCCAGAATGAAATTCGGATTGATTCCGCTCCCACGGCGGTGGCTTGTTCTGTGAGGGCAGCCACTCCGAAATCGGTGGTCCAATAAGGAACATCGAATCCAGAAAGCGGTCCCGGAGGCGAGCTAGGCATCGAAAGCGCTCAAAGGCCGCGCTTGAGGCACTGGCGCGGGCCATTCGGCGCGCGGTTTTGGGCGTTTGTGACTCGCAACAGAATTCCCGCCCCACCGCAAAAACTGCCGGATCTGCAATACCAGGCAGGAGTTGTAATGTCGCTACAGGATCCCCAATCGAACAATCCGCCGATTGCCGCCTCTGTGCCAGCCACTGGGCGCGAACAGGAAATGCCCGAGGCTCATCAAATGCAAGCTGTGGGCCTTCTGGCCGCAGGCATTGCACATGACTTCAACAACCTGCTGACTGTGATCAACGGTCATAGCGCGTTGCTGCTGGCCATGCACGAGCTTCCTGAGGAGGTACGCGAGCCGATCGCGATCATTCGTAATGCGGGGGACCGCGCCGCGGCCATAGCGCGAGGCCTGCTGGCTTGCAGTCGCCGTATGCCGGCGGAGACGCGCGTCGTCGACCTCAACGAATCAGTGCGTGAATTGTGCGCGCTGGTGAGGCGTCTGCTGCCCGCCAACATCGGGTTCTCGGCAACCTTGGAGGAGCGGTTGGAAATGGTCCTGGCGGACCCCGACTGCGTCCAGCAGGCGCTGCTCAACCTGGCATTCAACTCTCGCGACGCCATGCCCGACGGCGGCAAACTGGAGATTCAAACCGCCAACCTGACGCTGGACGCGCCTTCTCCTGACTCTCATCCCGGCTTGCCGGCGGGAAGTTACATTCTCCTGACCGTCAGCGATACCGGCGCCGGCATGGACGAGGAAGCCAAGCAACACCTGTTCGAACCGTTTCACACCAGCAAGCCACCCATCGCTGGCACCGGGATTGGCTTGTCGATGGTGCAAGAGACGGTTACCCGGAGTGCCGGGTTTCTCTCCGTGCAAAGTGAGAGAGGGAACGGTACGACGGTGCGGATTTATCTGCCGCGGTTTACGGGAAGTAAGGCGTCGGAAGTGGCGAAATCGAAAGCAGCTCTACCCACCGGGCACGAGAGGATTCTGATTGTAGAGGACGACACCGGCATGCGGCGCCTCCTTCGCGCCATGCTCCTGAGTCTGGGCTACTCGGTGCTGGAGGCCACGTCCGTCCAGGAGGCAGCGGCGTTGTTAAGCTGTCGCACGGAAGTCATCGATCTGCTGGTCACGGGCATAATGCCAACGGACTCGGCTGGCGCCGAACGGGCGCGCTGGTTGCGAGGTTCGCACCCGGAGTTGGGCATCCTCTGCCTCTCGGATTCAACCCAGAACAGTGCTCTGATCGCGGGAGCGCAGGAATCCGGAGCGGAGTTTCTGGCCAAGCCCTTTGCTTTGACAACACTGGCAGAACGCGTCCGCAAACTTCTCGACCTGCAAAAAAGAAGGCGGATCCTGTTTGTGGATGACGATGCCGCGGTGGTGATTTTCGCGAGCCGCGTTCTGCGCGACGCTGGCTTTGAAGTGCTCGTCGCGGGGGATGGCGACGTCGCGCTTTCAACCGCCGAAGCCGAACACCCGGATCTGGTGATCACCGATCTCGTGATGCCCGGCCGGGAGGGCTTGGAGACCATTATGATTCTGCGAAAGTCGCATCCCTCTATCCCTGTGATTGCGATTTCAGGAGCCTTCAATGGGCATTTCCTGAAGCCGGCCCTGATGCTGGGTGCGCGCGCTGCGCTGCCGAAGCCGTTCAGTGAAGCCGAGCTGCTCGACGCGGTCCGCGCGGTGCTGGAAAAACGCTAACCAGTTAGATTCAGTTCCCGGCGAACGGAAAACGGTCTCCGATACTAGCACTCAACGCTCGCGGGGGCCTTCGTGGGGTGGAGCGAACCGCCGGGCTTGTGCCTTCCGACAAGGCATACGAGCGCGGTCGCCGATCACTTCCAGCACCACGTTCTGCCGTTTTTCAGCAGGAATCTATGCTCGGGCACGAATTGCCAGTGAATGTTTCTTAAACCGCGAAGCCTCGGCTGCCAGCTTGCCGACAGACCCGGATTTGAGCGGCGCTTCTCGCGCGGGCGTTGCCGAGCGCCGGATTCGGGTCGCCTGCCAGCTTCCGCCCGGGCACGCGATGTCGCTCCATCCGCGCCTTACTCGCGGCCGATTTCGAGCTGCGTCACTGGATCGATCGCGGTCCAGCACAGGGCACCTGCGCCGTAGATGAGCGCCGAGCACCAGAACGCCACATTCCAGGCGTTTCCGCTCCAGGTGAGCAGGAGGCCGGTGACGACTGGCGCCACGCTGCCGCCGAAATGGCCCAGCATGTTCATGAACCCAGAAACTGTTCCGACGCGCTCGCCGCCCAGGTCCATGGCGGCGGTCCATGAGATTGGACCGCTGAATTCAGCGGCGAAACTGGAAAGGCTCATCACGCCGAGCGCGAGCCCCGGGTTTGAAATCCGCGTAAACAGAACCAGCAACAGCGCCGCGCCGCCGTAGGCAAGATAACCGAGAAGCTTGCGCGCCTTCGCTGCGCTCTTCCAACGCGTTGTCAAGGCGGTAAGACTCCAGCCGCCCACCAGGCTGCCCAAGCCTGCGGTGACCAACGGCAGGCCGGCTCCCAGCGATTCGTGACGCAGGTCGAGCCCGCGCGCCTGGTACAGATACAGCGGCAGCCACGTGATGTAGAAGTAGAAGCCGTAGTAGTGACAGAACCACTGCGCCCCCAGCGCCCATGCGCTACGGGAGGCCAGCAGCTTGCGCCAGGATACGCCGCTTTCTTCCGGCTGGTGGCGGCCTGTGCTGGCCGGAGGCCGGTCACGGTACCAGTGCCAGAAAGCGGCGCCCCACAAAAGGCCGAGCGCCCCGAAAATCAGGAACGTATGCCGCCAGCCGAACCACGCCGAGAGAGCGGCCATCATTGCCGGAGTGATCGCAGCCCCCCAGCGCGCGGCGGCGGCCTTGATGCCTTCGGCGGAATTGCGTTCGCGGGGCGAAAGCCACGTGCGAAAGACCCGCGCCAGCCCGGGGAAGCAGCCCGATTCGCCGGCGCCGAACAGCAAGCGCGTCATCGCCAGCGACGGCAGGTTCCAGGCCCATCCCGTCGCCGCTGTGAACAGGGACCACCAGAGCACAACTCGCGTCAGCAGGTTCCGCGCGCCGAAGCGGTCGCAGAGCCAGCCGCTGGGGATTTCGCAAGCAGCATAGCTGAGCCCGAACGCAGAGAACACGAGCCCCATTTGCGCGGGCGACAAATGCAGTTCCCGGCTGATCGCGGGCGCAGCCTGGCTGATGGCAGCGCGATCGACGAACGAAAGAAAGGCGAGCGAGGCGCCGAAGATCACAACCTGCCGGCGCACTCTCGCCGAAGGCGCGGATTCCGATGAGACGACCGGCGGAGGGGCGACCCGCACCGCTGGGATCATTGCCCGCCGCTGGGCGTCTCAGGAGCGGCGAGCAGCCGCCGAATCTGCGCCACCGCGTAGTCGACCTTCATTTCCGATACCACCTTACCGATCTCCGCGCTGGACTGCCGCGCGTCTCCGCTGATGCCATTCCCAACGTGTCTGCCGGTTTCACCCGGCTGGCGCGGCTCACCAACGGCCGTAGCAATCAGTTCTTTGCGAACCCAGCCCTTGTCGCCGCCCAGGTAGAGCATTTCGGAAGTGTCCTTGATGGATGCGTGAGAGCCTACCGGGAGGTGATGGTCAACCAGCCATTTGTTAAAGTCGACCCCCACCTTCTGGTAGACATCACCGCAATACACGACACGGATGCCCTGCGGCGCATACTTCGCGTCCAGCTTCGTAGCAACTTCGGATAGTTCCTTCTGCCCGCCGCCGTGATCGCCCATCAGGACCACATTCTTGAAGCCGTTGGCGATCAGTTGCTCGGCGAGTTGCTCGTTCAGCGCGGCGAACAACGGGCCGGTGATACCGATCGTGCCCGGTAGATCGGCTGACGCATTGTTAACCGAAAATGGAATCACCGGCGCCACAATCGCGTTGCCGAGCTTCTCGGCGATCTCTTTGCCGAGGGTGCGTGCGACGAACGTGTGGGCGCCGCTTACCCCTTGTGGCCCGCGCTGTTCGGTCCCACCGTTGAAGACGAGGGCTGTCGTTTTCCCCTGCTCATGGATAGCGCTCTTCAACTCCGGCCATGTCATCAATTCGAATTCCACGAGTGGTGCACGCTGGGCGTAAGCGGCCGTCAGCGTGAGAGTCAGAAGGATTGCGCGTGTCGCGTTGATCTTTTTCATATTCGTGCTCCGTCTCGGCTCGTCCCGCCTACTTGATCGTTGCCGGCGGTTCCGTTTTACTTTCCGGCGCGTCCGTCTTCGTGGCGGGACGCCTGCGAATGATGCCCAGAATCTCTTCGCCTTCGACCGCGGTGAGTTGCGGCGCGCCCAGATTCAGCAGCAAGGCCACCGTGTCCGGATGCGCCACAGGCACGCTGGTGCGGAGCGCCGGCCCGTTGGCCATGTCCGTCACCGACCACCCACGCCCCGTTTTCGAATCCAGCCGCGCGCCTTTCGCCACCAGGAGTTTCACTAACTCGTTCTCTCCCCGGTATGCGGCGCCCATGACTGCCGTGTAACCCTGCGAATCCTGCGCATTGACGTCAATGCCCAGCTCCAGGCAGTACTTGGCCGTATCCAGCGGCGTATCGGGCGCGTTCACGGAAAAATTCCCGGCCCATCCGAGACCGGCCGCCACACCGAGGGGAGTAACTCCCCCTGCCGTTGGAATTTTCGCGTCTGCACCGCGCTCCACCAGCAGGTGCATGGCCCGCAGATCCGTGGCCTGCGCGGCGCGCCAAAAGGCGGTCGAGCCACCAGTGCCGATCCACAACATGTCATGATTGTTCGGCCGGAACCAAAGCTTATGCCCGAGGCGTGCATTGGGATCCGCTCCACGTTCGAGCAGGTCTTTCATCAACTCGAGGTAACCGGTCTTTTCCTGATTGGTGATTGGATTGGGCGACCAGCCGACCGGGGCGAACTGAGTATCTTCCACGGCGTAAAGCGGCGCTAGCCCATCGGCCGTGACCAGGTTCGGATCAGCTCCGCGGTCAAGCAAATATCGTGCCGCGTCGTAATGGCCGTTGATAATGGCCATCACTAGCGGCGTGGTCTTGTCGGAGTCGCTCGCGTGGTTTAGGCTTGCGCCCGCATCCGCGAGGGCTGTGACGGCGGCGAGATTGCCCTGCCGCGCCGCAATCAGCAGCGCGGTGAGGCCGCCGATTTTGGTCGCGGTGGCCCGGCGCGCCATCGCCGCCTCGTACGCGGGGTTGCCGCCCCCGCGGCCGGCACGCGGCGGACGCGTGGGCAGCGGATTGCCATCTTCGTCCACGCTCGGCCTTTCGAGTTCCTCCACCGTGGTGCTCACCTCCGCCGAGGCGCCGTGCGCCAGCAGCGTGCGGATCGCTGCGCCGCGGTTGTCGGCCGCAGCGAACATGAGCGCGGTCTGGCCGTGGGCTTTCTCGTGCGTATCCGGCTTCGCGCCGTGAGCGAGCAGCACTTCGATCGCCGGCACGCTGCCGGACGAGGCAGCCGTCATCAGGGCCGTGGTGCCAATACGATTGGCCGCGTTCGCGTCCGACCCGGCTTTCAGCAGCGCGACGAGCAGCGATGCGTCACCCGTTGCCGCCGCAATCATCAGTGGCGTATTGCCCTCTGCACGCGTCACGGCTTTCACATCGGCGCCGCTGGCGATCAGCAGGCGCGCCATGTCCAGATTGTCATTGGCCGCTGCCCAATGGAGGGCCGTCATGCCATCTCCCTGGGAGCCGTTGGCGTCTGCTTTTTCCGCCACCAGCACACGCACCGCTTGCCGGTCGCTGCCCTGGGCAGCGTCGGCCAGCCGGTGATCCTTGTCCGCGGCCCACATGAGCCCGGCGAGCACGAATGGCATGATCCATCGCGTCTGCATCGGTTACTCTCCTCTCGACCGTCCGGACTAAATGGCTACCAGCCCGTTACTGTCGCCCAGCGCCGGCACATCGCGGACATCCAGCTTTTGCAGGATCGTCAGCAACACATTCGCCATCGGCGTTCCATCCGGGCATTTCAGGTGGAAGTTACCCTTGATCTGGCCGTTCGCGTGACCAGCCAGAAAGAGGGGCAGCCGTTTGTGCTCGTGGACATGCGAATCCCCCATTGGGCTTCCATACAGCACCAGTGAGTGGTCCAGCAGGCTTCCATCGCCATCCGGCGTGTTCTTCAGCTTGTCGATAAAGTAGGCCACCTTGCTCACGTGATACTGGTTGAGCCGCGCGAATTCCTCGATCTTGGCGGGGTTCTCGCCATGGTGGGACAACCCATGGAAGGGCGACTTGACGCCGCTCTCCGGATAAACTCGCGAGCTCACGTCACGGCCCATCTTGAATGCCGAAACGCGTGTGACGTCGGCGGAAAACGCTACCACTTGCAGATCAAACATCAATTTGACGTGGTCCGCAAACGAATCCGGGACCCCGATCGGAGACGCCGGCAGCTCGCGCGACGAGTTGGCGGCATTGTATTGTTCGACCTTCTGAATGCGCCGTTCGATCTCGCGCACGTCGTCGAGGTACTGGTTCAGCCGCTGGCGATCGCCCGCACCGAGCGTACGGCTAAGCCTCGCCGATTCGTGCAGGATCGTGTCGAGAATACTGCGGTCGTCCCGGCGGCGCGCGATCCGTTCCTCCGTTGAACCACCGTCGCCGAACAATTGTTCGAAAACCATCCGCGGGTCGATCTCCATCGGCAAAGGCGCGGTCGGCGATGCCCAGCTGATAGTGTTGGCGTAAACGCAGCTGTAGCCGTAGCCACAAGCGCCACTGAGCGAACCGACGTCTTCGATGCAGAGCTGAATGGAGGGCAGCGGCGTATCCTGCCCGAATTTCTGTGCGTAGATCTGGTCGACCGAGGGCCCGCATTGAATGTCGGCGCCCTCGGTTTTGTGCGGATGCGCCGCAGTGAGAAACACGGCGGATGAGCGTGTATGATCGGCGCCTTCCTCATCAGGCGTCAGAGCGCGGGCGTTGTTGAGGTCGGTGTTGCTGATCAGCGTAATGTGCTCGCGCAAAGGCGCGAGCGAACTGAGCGAGAAAGTGCTTTCGAAATCGGCGCCCTCCTTGACCGGTACCCAATAATGCTTGGCGCCGCCGGTGATCGTGCTGCCCGCCGCGCCGTGCACCATCTCGATGGTGCAAAGCCGGGCCTTGGGCAGCGCGGCCGTGCGCCGCAGCGGTGTTTGGGCCGGCGCCATGGCATCCAGAAACGGCAACGAGACCGCCGCGCCGATACCACGCAGGATGGCGCGGCGCGAGAGATGTTTCTTCGTGATCAAGCGCATGGTTTGAAAGTCCTTCCTAACGCGTAAACCCGGCTTTGCCTCCGCTGCGGGCCGCCGCTGAGATCTCCGGCGCCGGCCCGTCGGCGCGCCGCATTTGAAACGGCGCGCTCTTGACGATGCCGGCCACGAACGCGGAGAACCTGTCGCCCGCCGACGCCGCTTCTCGATCGATCTGCCGGACGGCCGGCAGATCGTAATACTCGGTCCCGCGCCCCAGCGCATAGGTCAACAGCTTCACGGTGAAATTGCGCACAAACGCATCGGAGTGTGCCAGCAGCGCGCTCCGCAGACTCGCCGGCCCGTTGAGCGGCGTCCCATCGAACAGCACACCGGTGGGATCGACCGCGAAGTTCTCATCCTTGATGCGCCACGCGCCCGTGGCGTCGAAGCCTTCGAGCGCGAAGCCGATGGGGTCCATCAATTTGTGGCAGGCGGCGCACGTCGGATTGCTGCGATGCTCCTCCAGTCGCTCACGGACGGAACGCGCCTGGAGGCCCTGATTCTCCCCCAGCGGCGGAACGTTGGCGGGAGGCCGTGGCGGCGGCGCACCCAGAATGACATCCATCACCCACTTGCCGCGAAGCACCGGCGAAGTGCGATTGGCCATCGAGGTCAGTGTCAGGAAACTAGCTTGCCCCAGCAGGCCGCGGCGGTTGTCGTCGGTCACAGCAACCCGCCGGAAGCGATTGCCTTTGACGTTCGGGATACCGTAGTGCACGGCCAGACGTTCATCGACGAAAGTGAAATCGGCGGTGAGCAGGTCCGTGACGTTGCGATCCTCGCGCACCATGTCGTCGAACAATAGCTCTGTCTCGCGCTGCATCGAATGCAGCACGTTGTCGTCGAAGTTCGGGAAGAGAAATACGTCGGGTTGCGCGTCCTTGAGGTTCTGCAGCTGAAACCAGTGGCCGGCAAAGTTCTGCGCCAGCGCGAACGAATTTGGACTCGCCAACATGCGCCGCACCTGCCGTTCGAGTTCGCCGGGGCGGCGCAACTTCTGCTGGCTGGCCAGTGCGAGCAGTTCCTCGTCGGGCGGGCGGCTCCAAAGGAAATACGACAGGCGCGACGCCAATTCCAGGTCGCTAACCGGATAGTTCGCTCCCGGAGCTACGCCGGCAGGCGTCCGCTCGAAGCGAAACACAAACTGCGGGTCGGCCACCAGTTCCTGGACGGCGAGTCGGATACCACCTTCGAAACAACCCTGGTTCCGGCCCAGTTGGTACAGGCTTAGCAGGTCTTCCATGTCGGCGTCGTTCACGGGGCGGCGGTAGGCCTGGCGTGCCAGTGCAGTCAGGATTTTTCGGGCGCAGGGGATTTCGCCGGCCGCGTTCTCAGGCCGGCACGCGAAAATCTTTTCGCGGCTGGGAGTGTCGCTCACTCCGGTCGGATCATACGGGCCGATGATGCCCAGGTCGCGCAGGTGAGGCAGCGCCGTGATGCCGAAAGTCCGGCCCGCGAATAGGTCGCCGATGCTCCGCTGGTAGGGCATCAGTAGATCGTCGACAGGTCCATCGGCGCGCTTGAGGAAAGACACCGATATGGTCTGCGGCCCGGCCTGCACAGGAATCGGCGGCGTACGCAGATCCTGATCCACCTTCATCAGCGGATCGATGTCCATCAGCGCCACGCGGTCCCCATTCACGGCCACCTCAAGCTTCTCGCCTTTCTGCGTATAACCGTAGAGAAAGGTGTTCGTCGTGAAATAGAGCGTGATTTTGAAAATGTACTTGCCGTCCGCGGGGAAGATGTGCCGAATCGCGATGCCGCCCCGCGTGCCCTCCGGAGTTCCGTCCACGTGGCGCGTCTGGGACACAGCTTGCGGAACGGCGTAGGTCTCGACGACTGGACTCGCATGCGCATCGCCGATCGCCAGGCGGCTGATTTTCCCGGCGGCGCGCACGTAACCCGCCATCAGCGCGGGCGAGACGTTCAATACTTCAGCCATGTTGTCAAAACCATGACTCATGTCGTCCGGGGGCAGATAAGCCGCGGCGTCAATGTCGAGATCGAGCAGATCGTGGACGGAGTTGCCGTATTCGGCGCGGTTGAGCCGGTGCAGTGCGGGCCGGCCCGGATTCACGTGCTCGGCGGAATCCCGGTCCAACTCGGCTTCCAGTGATTCGACGAACCGGCGCACCGTCTCCCGATCCGGCCGCGGCATGCCCACCGGCGGCATCATCCCGGCACGCAATTTGAGCACGACCTTTTCGGCGCGTGGGGCGCTGTGCTCGGCGTGCACCAGATCCAGCTCGGAAAGAGAAAACCCGCCGGACTTCAGCCTGTCATTGTGACACCCCGCGCAGTACCGCTCGACCAATTCGCGCTGCGCCTCGGCGGACATTCGCGCCGGCTGGGCGTGCGCCGCCGCTGCCAGAAAGAGTAAGCTGCTGAGGGCGAGTTGGCTCATCGGCGGTGGGGTGCAGTCCTAGAACAACAGCTTTAGGCCGAACTGCAAAACGTTGGGCACCAATCCTGAGAGCTGCCAGAGCTGCGGCTTGTCGGGGGGCAGATCCTTCACCTTGCGTTCATCCACCAGCGCTTCGACCGCTGCGTCCTCTGGCTGCATCAGCGAGGCAGCACCCGCCGCCGTAACACGGCCGGTAACATCGCCGGCCACAAGTTGCAGGTTCATCTGGCGCTGTTGCCAAGCTTCCAGCACGATTCCGGATCGGACTTCTCTCCTGAAACCAGCGGCTTCGACCGTAAGTGAAAACGTGTCGGCAGGCGCCAACGCAACGAATTCGTAATCTCCACGGTCGCTCGTGATTATCTTGCGGCTCGATGACTTCGTGATGTCGCTGATGCTGACGATCGCATCTCTCAGGGGCCTCCCTGATCGATCGGTGACGACGCCCCGAATACTGGCTGCGGCCTCTTGCGCCAGCAGACCGTGCGCCGTGAGCGCCAGTATTACAATCCCGGGGGAGAAACTCCGCGCAAACTGCCACTCCATTGGTTGCCCCTCTTGATGTTTGCCTACTACTTATATAGACAATATCTAATATCCTTCGACCTGTCAAGATGAAATCCAACGAGGAAGCTCCAGTACCTCTCTTCCGGGGTTCTCATTGATTTGATGAAACAATTTGCCTTATACTGATGGAAGTCAGTGTCGACTTCACGGCGCGTTCCCTAGAAGTTCCAACACCCGCTCGGCGGAGGAACGGGCTCGGCCATTAATGTCTATTGTGTTAATTGAATTTTGGGAGGGATGATGGCGCCGGTCCTGGATCTTGCAATTGTCGGCGGGGGCTGTAGTGCAGCCTTGGCCGCCATTCATGTGCTGGAACAGGATTGCGCGGTTCGAATCGCGATTGTCGATCCAGCCGAGCGGCTTGGCAAGGGCCTCGCATACTCGACGGCGGATTTCCGGCATTTGCTCAATGTGCCCGCTGGCCGGATGGGGTATTCCACTCGCGCGCTGCGCGACTTTACGGAATGGTGCGCACGGTGTCACATGGATGCGGTCGAACCAGCCACCTTCGCGCCCCGAGCGCTCTATGGCCGGTATCTCGCGGAGAAACTGGAAGCTGCGGCCCGGCGCTCTGGTTCGACTTCGGAACTCTCCCACATTCGCGCTGAAGCCATCGATCTGACCCACACACAGGGGCGGACCTCGGTGCGACTCTCAGACGGCCGCTCGCTGCTGGCCGACAAGGTTTTGCTCGCATTGGGCAACGCGCAAACGCGCGCCATACCGGGGATCCCGGTTGGGTCCAGCGGTCCGGTTGTGTTCGATTCTCCCTGGCGTTCCGGCGCGCTCGATCCGGGCTCCTCGGCTAGCCCTGTGGTCCTGGTCGGCTCCAGTCTCACTGCCGTGGACGCCTTCCTGGCGCTGGGCGCCGGAGCGATTCATCGAGCCCCGGTTCATATGGTCTCCAGCCACGGATTGATCTCGCAGGCTCACACCGCGGAGCAACGTGTGATTGGCCCGGCGTTTCTCCCCGGGCGTCCAACCCTCCGCGAACTCATGCGCTCGGTCCGCGCCCGCATCCGGACCGCGCAGGCTGCCGGGATCGACTGGCGGCCCTTCGTGGATGGCATCCGGTGCCGGACCAACGAAATCTGGAGTAACCTTTCGCCCGCCGAACGCCGCAGGTTTTTCCGCCACCTAAAGAGCTATTGGGATATCCATCGGCATCGCATGGCGCCTTCCATCGGCTCGACCGTGCGAGAGGGGCTCAGGTCCGGCACGCTGGAAGTCCATTCAGGCCGTGTTTGCAAGGTTACCCAGGTGGACGGCGAAGCGCTTGTCGAGGTTGCGCGGCGCGGCGGAGGTAGGCAGGTCATCGCCGCTGGTCGAGTGATTAACTGCGCCGGTTTCGAGATGGACTACCGTAAGATCGCCAGCCCCCTTCTCAAAGCGCTGTTTGCGAAGGGCTGGATGGCGCCCGGAGATCTGGGGATCGGCATCGACACCGCCGCCGACGGAGCCGTGAGAGACAAGAAGGGCAACGCCTCTTCCTCCTTGTTCGCGATTGGGCCCATGCGGTCGGGCGATCTGCTCGAATCGACCGCCGTGCCGGAGATCCGCCAGCAGGCGGAATCCTTTAGCCGCACGATCGCTCGCGCGATGCGGAGTTCGGACTCGCCGGCTCTCACGGACCCGGCGCCGTTGCACCCGTGGCAAGGCGCCGCGATCTAACGCCCCGTTTAGAAATGAAGCCGCAGCCCGAACTGCATCTGCCGCGGAGTATTGGCCTGGCTCGTCACCACGCCCCAAGTCTGCGGGCTATCGACATCCAGCGTCGGGTTGGAAGGCTGGAAGTGGTTTAGCACGTTGTTCGCCTGGATGATCAGCGTGGCCCCAATTCTCTCCCGGATGCGAAAATCCTTGGAGGCGGTGGCATCGAGATCCCAAGTCGGAAGGCCTCGTAGGACGCCTGCTCCGCCGGCCGAAGTATTCAGCCCCAGCACCAGCCGCCCGAATTCCGAATAGACGGCGGCCGGGTTGGCAAACATATTGATTCCCGAGCCCCCTTTGGATAGGTCGCCGTTGAGCCCGGCGCCGCTCGCCACGTTGACGTTATCGTGCGCCGAGTTACCTCCCGTATAGGGCGCGATCAGGACGGCGTTTTCATTGGCGCTATTGCCGTTGCCGTATTCCTCGCCGAATGCTTGAGCATTCTCCGTGGAACCGGTGCCGATGCTCACTTCCAGGGGAACTCCGCTCTGCGCCGTAAACAACGGCGTGACGGCCCAGCCGCCAAACACGCGACCAAGAAATCCCTTCTGACTCTTAAAGAAAGGAAGTTGATACATCAGTCCGAGGTTGTAGACAAACCGGATGTCGAACGACTGCGGCCCATAGTTGACCTGCAAGTTCCACGGATCCACCACGGTTTGCGAACTGCTGCTCTGCGCCGAATCTCCAGTTCCCATGGCGCGGCTCCAGGTGAAGTTGGAGCGCGCCGTGAGTCCGTGCCAGTCCCTCGCTGTGAAGGATACGAACGCGGCGTTATAGTTTCCCCAGCCGTTGCTGGCCGCCAGCTCATAAGACATCAGCTGGGTGCTTACTGCACTGCCAGGGAGACCGGGGGAGGCCAGCAACGTGCGCCCCAAAGTCCAGGACGGCGATGCATTCAGTGCGGCCCAGAGATTGTAAACCTGCGTCGATAAGATCGCTGTTTTTTGCAGCTTGGCTACAGCGGCCGTGCAGCTGGCATAGCCAGTGCAATACTTCGAGCCGGTGCCACCCAACGCCGCTTCAAAGAACGGCTGCGCCTGGATCGACTGGTTGTCCGCGAGTTCCGTGTATAGGGCGGCGAAGGCATTCGCAAAGCTTTGACTGTCCAGAGTCGTCATGGTAGGCACGGCATCCACGTTGATCAGGTTGTACTCATTACGGATGATGCGGCCGACGTAGCCGACCTCCATCACTAGGCGGTGAGAAAGTTCGCGTTGGATCGTTAAGTTGAATTCATCGGAACGGTCCGGCCGGAAGTTGAGGTCCACGCCGGCTCCGTCTCCCGCCGCTGCATTGCCATTCACACCCGGCAAGTACGGCTGCGCCAGAGTCGAAGTGACCGCCGGCAGCGGAGCGTCAAGACCATCCGTGCCGATGCGGAACGCCGTCGCCGGAGTGACACCGTTCACCCCCAGGCATTGACCGGTCATACTCGCGCCGATGCACTGAATCACCTGTTCCAGGCCGGCTCCCAGCACCGGACTTCCGACGACGCGGCCGCCGTTCAGCCGGCCATAAATCCTGCTATACCCGCCGCGGATGACGGTCTTGCCCGGACCGAGCAAATGCCCGAGGATCCCGTCGCTATAATTCGGGTTCCACGCCACGGCGATGCGCGGGCTGAATTCGCCGTAAAACGGATTGAACGGATATTTGCGGCCGCCAGCCACGTTTGGAGTGGTGGCGAACCCGATTGTCGGGTCATATGCCTGCCCGGCCAGGGCTGTCTTCTCCTTCTGCTGCAGATACGATTCGAGGCTGATCGGCTGGTCCGCCGAGTCTACGAACTGCACCTGTTTCCCCTGCAGTTCATATGGCGGCATTTCAATGGCATACCCCAGGCCATAGGTCAGCGTGACCGACGGGCGCACATGCCAGCTATCGACGAAGTAGAAGTTATAGCTCGGCACGATGGCATGAATCTCAATCGGGTCTCCCACCGGGTCCAGCGTCAGATTCGGTCCACTGCGCGTGTACATCACCTGCGGCTGCGAAACGATCCCGAGCGCCTCGCCGTATAGATTCGACCAGTTGGCGACCTGCGACGAGGGCAGACCGGCAGGCAGGTAGGCCGAAGGGAAGTTGATACCCGATCCCTGGCCGATCTGATAGACCGTCGACGCATCCGTCGCAATGCCGTTGTCGTTGCGTGTGTAGTAGTCGTAATTGCGCTGATAGGATGCGCCGAACTGGAAGAGGTGGTTGGAATGGAGCTGGGTCAGGTCGTCCCGGTAATACTGATCGTGCCCATCCCAAGCGCGCTGCCGCGTGCTCCCCGTGTCTACGTTGTAGGGGATGAGGGCCTGCGCCGTTTCCCCGCCGATCTCGAGCGCGCCACCCAGGCCGGGAAGCTGCGGCGTACCTCCCGCCGACGCCCAGTCCCAGTAGTTGCGGATGAAGTCAAAGTGGAAATCGTTGGTCAGTTGTGGTGTGAGGATCGTGGTGAGCCCGGCGACCAGGTAGTTGGCCCTCTGCGGGCGCGGAGCCGAAGCCGCAGCCTGCCCGAAGGTGTCGCCTGGCAGCGCTCCGCCGATATCCACCTGATTGGCGGTCGCCTGGGAGTAGTTGTAGTAGCGGTCGCTCACTGTGAAGTGGTTCTTCTCGTTGAAGTCATGATCCAGCCTGACCACTCCAAAGTTGGAGCTCTGCGGCAGCTGCAGCTCCGAGATATATCCTTCGGTGTTGTACTGATCGCCGAACCGTGGATCGTTCGCCAGCGGCATGTACTTGCTCCAGATCTGGTTGACCAGCGGGTTGAGCCCCAGACCGCGGGGGTCACAAAGGCCTCCGCCACAGGTTGCCGGCTGGTAGATGACGCCGTTCACGGCTACCGGAGTCGGGTTCAGATTATATGCCTGATAGACGCCCGCGCTGTTGGGAACCTGGATCACGCCCGCGCGCATCAGCGCTGAGGGCACGGTCTTCTCCTCGAGGGTGTTGTTTGGAAACCGAAGTCCCTCATAGTTGGCGAAAAAGTAAGTCTTTCCGCCTGCCAGCTTCGGCAGCACCGGTCCGCCCAGCACGCCGCCAAAGCGATTCTTGTGAGTCTTGGGCAGCGGCGTGTAGAGCAGGCCGTCGGCGGGCGTATGGTCGTCCTTCCAGGTATTTGCGGCCCCCACATTGGTGGCGAAGAAGTAGTCGTAAGCCGCTCCATGGAAATCGTTGGTGCCGCGCTTGGTGACCATCTGAACCTGGCTGCCGGCTGCGCCGTTGAAATCAGCCGTCTGGTTGGTGACTCCGACCTTGAACTCTTCGATGCTCTCGATCGGCGTTGGCGCCACGCCCGAGGTCGCGCTTCCGTTGCTGGTCGTATAGCTTGAGTACGTGCCCGCCATGTCGTCGCTGTTGTTTCCGCCGTCGAGCTGGAAAACACCCTGATCGTTCTGCGTCCCCGCCACCTGTCCCGAAGGCGTCACACCGACCTGCAGGACAGCCAGCGATGATGCGTCGCGGCTCAGGTTCGGCAGGAGCAGCATCGAGTCCCCAGAGATCGTGGACCCGATCGTGGAATTGACGGTCTGGAGTTCAGCGCCGGCCGAGGCTGTAACTTCCACCGTTGTACTGGTGGCGCCAACATCCATCGTCACGTTGAGCGTCAGGGCTAGGCCGACCTCGACCGTCTGAGACCTGACTCTCGAGATCCTGAACCCTGGTTGCGCGACGGTGAGATCGTATATTCCCAGCGGAACGTTGTTGAAAATATATCGTCCCGCTTCGTTGCTGACCGTCTCGCGCTCGGCATTGGTGGCGTTATCGATCAATTTGACTACCGCTCCACGCAGAACAGCACTTTGCGAGTCGGTAACCAGGCCAGACACGGTTCCGGTGGCGGTTGATTGCGCCGGTGCCGGCAGCGCCGCGATGCCCAATAGCCCCAGGCATATCGCCATGCGCCCTAGGTTCCCGTTCGCTTTCGCTTGATTCTTCATGCGGATCTCCTCCATTGGTACAGTACTTTCACCCATCCGATCGCGGGCTTTGACCGTCGGTTAGCCCACGGGAAAGATGTACAAAAGCGTTGCAGAACCCACTAATTGGCCAGTTGGATTTGAGAACCAGACAGCCCCTAAAATATCTACTTGTTGAATAGACATTATCACAGGCTTTAGCGGAGTGTCAATTCGATCGCGCTACTCGTAGTACTATGCAGGGTTGCCAATCCATTTCCTGCGAAATGGCAATAATGCATTGGTGAAGCTCGGTTTAGCTGCTAGGGGGGTCAACGTGTATACCGTCTATCCAATAATTTATTGACACGGTGCCACGAGGAGGGTACCCTGAGTCTGCCCTGGGGGATTTTGATTGTCTACATATTAACAGCACTATAATCACGTACCTGCGTGGGAGAATCAACCAAGCCAGGTCGTGGTCCTCCGCCGCAATCTGTTATGATTTCACGCAGGGCTAATGGCTTCCGTCCTCTGCTTCCGGAGGCGATGTACCATGCAATGCGCGGCGCGATGGCAGGCCGGCGTCCGCGATCAAAAGATCAGAACGCAATCCGAAATCCGAGGGCTCATTTTGCTGGTCTGCCGTGATCCACGCATAACGCCACCAGATCGGATACATTGGCCTCGCCCACACACATGACCGTGTCGGCGCCCCCCCAATAGATCTTCACCGTGCCGTCCGGCTCCGCAACGGCGCCGCAAGTGAACACGACGTTGTGGACATATCCCGTGATTTCGCAGGGATCTTCCGGCTGTAAGATCCACGAGTCGCTCACACCGACAATCGTCGCGGGGTTCTGCAAGTCATGAAGAGCGACCCCCAGCCGGTAAACCGATCCGTCCATCGTCTGGAAAACGCCGTGATAGATGGAAAGCCATCCCTGATCTGTTTTGATCGGCGGCGCACCCGGACCGATTTTCATTTCGTCCCAGTGATATGGCACGGGCCTCATGATGAGCTGCGATTGGCCCCAAAAAAGCAGATCTGGAGAATACGAAATCCAGATGGACCAAGGGGCGATCTCCGAATGCGGCCGGTCCAGCCGGGCGTAGAGTCCACCGAACTTTTCGGGAAAGATCACCACATTCCGGTAGTCCGCCTCGGTGATGAGGGAGATCCTTTCCACCTCACTGAAGTCCCTTGTCTTCGCCAGGGCGATCCGCACGCCATTTCGCGAGTAGGCGCTGTAGGTGATCAGGTACGCTCCGTCTATGTATGTCACACGCGGATCTTCGACGCCGAACTCCTCGTAGGCCGCAAAAGGACCGTCTCTGGCAGGCGTCAGAAAGGGTTCCGGATCAGCCGTGAAGTGAAATCCATCGGGGCTGCGTGCCAAACCAATGATGGAGCGCCCCGTACGGAGATGGGAGCGGAACAGCATGACGTATTCGTCCCCGTACTTGACGACGGCTGCGTTGTGGACCGTTTCCACGGCGTAAGGGATATCCGCCTTAGTGAGGATCGGATTGTGAGCGTAGCGTCTGACAACGTCGCGCTTCATGATCATCTTGCCGCTTCCATTTCGAAAATCGTCTGGTAAACCCGCTCGTATGCCTTCACCATCGTTTCAACTGAGAAGCACTCCCTGACCCGCTGACTGCACGCGTTACGGTCAATCTCATCCAGGCGTTTCAGGGATCCCACCGCCTCGTCGACGTTGTTGACCAGGAACCCGGTCTGCCCATCTTGGATCACTTCACAGCACGAGCCGAGGTCCATAGCGATCACAGGCACCCCGGCCGCGTTGGCTTCGGCCAGAACCAGCCCGAACCGCTCTGGGATTGTGTTCAGATGCAGCAGGGCGCGGGCGCGAGCGAACAGCGCATTCTTCCCGGCGACGTCCACCGGGCCGATGAACTCGATGTTGACGCCATCCAGGTGCGGTTTGACCTGATCTTCAAAATAAGCCTGTTCCTGGATGATGCCCGCGATGACCAGATGCCGGCCGGCCCTCCGGGCCACTTCAATCGCCAGGTGCACGCCCTTGTCGGGGTGAATGCGCCCCAGAAAGACCAGGTCTTCGCCTCCGCGCGGCTGAAAGGGATACAGCGCAAGATCGATTCCGTTGTATACGGTCGCTAGATAGTTCAGCCCCGGCATCCGGTCCGAATCGCTGATGGAAACAAAGTAGCCGGCGGCATACTTAAGGTAAACCGGAATGATCTTAGGCGATGAAAATCCGTGAATCGTAGTTAAGACCGGTGTCTTTACCAGCCGGCTGTACGCCAGGCCCATGAAATCGTAGTGGCTGTGGATGATGTCGAACTCCGCGGCGTGTTCGAACACCTCCGGGATATGGAGGTATTCAGCCACCTTCGGGTCGATGGAGCCGTCCTCTTCGTAACCACGCTTCATCACAGCATGTAAACGAGCTGAAGTGATCGAGTCGCCAGTGGCGAACAGAGTTACGTCCCAGCCGCGGGCGACCAGCCCTTCGGCGATGTTGCCGGCCACCGTCTCCCAGGCGCCGTATTGCCGCGGAGGTGTCCGCCATGCGACGGGTGACAGGATCGCGACTCTTCGTCCAGTTCTCATAGCGACCTGAGCCGCACTTTCTAGCGCATCGCGCTCAGAACCTCTTCGAGCGGTACCGTTGCGAAGCTGGTGGCGCGGTCGGCATAGGCATATGGAATGATGAGCTGGCCGCGGTGGACAAGCGCGCCGCAGGTATATACGACGTTGGGCACGTAGCCGCGGCGTTCATCCTCCGTGGGCCTGAGTAGCGGTTCCCGCAGGCGCCCGATCACCCTGGAGGGATCGCCTTTATCGAGGAGGAATGCCCCGATCGCGTACTGCCGCATGGGACCGACGCCGTGGCTGAGGACCAGCCAACCGGCATCCGTTTTGATGGGCGAGCCGCAGTTTCCGATCTGGACCATCTCCCACGGAAAAGCCGGCGCCAAAATCAACTTGGGCTCGTGCCAGAAATGCACGTTGTCGGAAAAGACGAGGTACAGGTTCTCATTGTCCTGCCGCGAGAGCATGGCATATCGGCCGTTGACCTTACGCGGGAACATGGCCATGCCCTTGTTCTGCGCAGCAGGGCCGCCCAGCGTAATAAAACGAAAACGCAGGAAGTCGTAGGTTTCCAGTAGTTCCGGCTTCACCGCCCTGCCGTCATAAGCGGTGCACGTGGCGTAATAGACGAGCGTGCCGTCATCGTCCTGAAAGCGCACGAACCGCGCGTCTTCGATGCCGTTTCGCTGCGACGGAGAACCGGGGAAAATAATGCGCTCGGACAACTCCTGTTCGGCGCTGAACTGGACTTGATAGTTCGACTCAGCCAATCTCCGCATTGCGTTGGCCGTGCTCCGGTCTCCCCTATTTCCATCGGTCCCGGACGGCTGCCGCAACGTTTCTTTCACCAGGCCGCGAAGGTCATCCAAGTGGAACGATGGCCCGAGCTTGCTCATGGTCCGCAGGGTGAACGCATCGGTTAGACCGAGTTCGGCGATCTGACGCTCGAAGACGGCGCCGTCATACGACGGGTTCCGGACCACACGCGGTTCGCTGAGATGACCGGCTGCGTCCATGACCTCAATGCGGTCATCAGGGCAGATCATGCCGGTACGGAAGGTGATGGAGGAGACGTGTCCTTCACCGGTGGCTCGCAGGCTCAGGACGAAGCGCAACCCGTTCTGGGGGACCCCCGATTGATCCGGGTGCGGCACAATCGACGGGTTGAATAACGCGGCGGCTTCGAGTGAAAACTCACACACGAAACAGGAGCCGATGAGCAGTTTTCTGGCCTCGGATAGCTCGCCTTCCAACGACAGGAGCTTGCTCACCTGCTGGAATCGTTCGAGAAAAGCGTCGCTGATTTTCGGATGGCGAGGCGAAAAGTCGACCAGCACTTCGTTCAGCAAGGGGAGAACCTGGCTTTCGGCAAGCGCAAGAATCCGTGCGACGATCCTTCTGGTTCGCTGCACGTAGCCAGGGCGGAAGGGGCGTAAGAGGACGCGGGACGGGTCCGGCCGCAAGGCTATGGTCGTCCGTGTCATATGAATCGATTGAGTAGTCATGCGGCTGTTGTCTGAGGGGCCAGAATGTGGATTGGTATCAACTCTCGATGAGGACCGGGGCCTTGAAGCTGGTGACAATGTTTTGCGTCAGCCGCAGTTCCGCTAGCGACAAAAGAAACGCGAGCGTGGATTCCGCACCCTGATTGCGATTGACTCGGTCCACGTGCAGTCCGTCGCGACAGCCGCCGGTTCTTGGCGAGTACAGTTCCAGACCAAGATCGTTCCAACCGAGGAACCAGTCAAACGCTCGCTGGGCCTGTTCGTACCACCAGGAATCGGACGTGGAGCGATAAGCCTCGAGGCAAGCTGACATCATAGCTTGCGCTTCGACCGGTTGCTGGTCGAAATTCGCCCGGGTGCCGCCGCGCTTGAAGAACCCATTGCTGCCAATCGGCCGGAAATGTCCGTTTTCAGAGGTTTGAAGCTGCACCAACCATCGAAGGGTCTCAATGCCTCGATCCATCACCGCCTTCTGACCTGTGGCACGGCCGCTCAAAATCAGGGCATGTGCGAGTTTCGCATTGTCGTAACTCAATTCCTGTTCAAACCACGGCCAGTCGGGCGTGGCCGTTCGGTCGTAGAGGTCCATCAGGCGGGTCACGAGCGTCTCGCGCATCTGGGTCACGAAGGTATCACCGCTCAACCGGCGCAGATAGTCATGGATGCCAATCAGGCTAAACGCCCAGGCGCGCGGAGAATTAAACTGCGCCACCGCCGGGAGAGCCTGCCCGAAGAGTTGGCCGGTCATCACCTGAAAGCTGCGGTGAAAAGATCCTCCGACCCCAACTCCGAGCGCCCACAGCGCCCTGGCGTGGCAGTCTTCCGACCCTTGGGGGTCGAGCCAGTGCCGATCGAAACCCAGATGATTATGGAAGCGCCCCGTACGGCGATCGAACGCATGGAACAAGAAGGCCGCGTAGGTGGTGGCGAGCGAGCGTACGTGTTCCGGTTCTTCGCCCAGTTCTTCGAGCAGCACCGCAAGGATGAACGCCCGCGCGTTATCGTCCGTGCAGTAGCCTTCGGAAAAGTTTGGCACGCTGAACACGGCGTGCTGAAAAATGCCTGTTGAATCCGTCATGCGCGAGAGATGTTCCAGCTTCACCTCAGGAGCTTCCCGCGGCCTCTGGTCCAGCGTTTTGGTGGAAAGGGACTTCCGCCGAGTCGCCAGGGCCTGGAGCCGGGAGAGTTCGAAGGAACGCATGTACAGCCGCGCGACTTTGCTCCAGACCATTTCCCGGCCTAGCTTGTAAGCACCCTCCCGCATTGTGTTCCGGCGGGGGGTATCGCGCAGCAAAGCGCTGACCTCGGTCGCAATTGCGGCGGCGTTCCCGAACGGAACCAGAACTCCGCGCCCGTTCGCGAGGAGTTCGCTGGCGTGCCAGTACGGCGTTGAGACGACAGCCTTGCCGGAGCCGAAGGTATACGCCAGCGTGCCGGACGTACTCTGAGCTTCACTGAGATACGGTGTAATGTATACGTCGGCGGCTCCGATGAAGTCCTTTAGAGTGTCCAGCGCGACGAAGCTGTTATAGAAAATGACATTCCGCTCCACTCTGTTCTTGGCCGCTAGGATCTCGAGACTGACGCGGTAGGCCTCTCCCCGCTCGCGCAACTCGTTCGGATGGGTGGCGCCCACGACCATGTACACAACGTCAGGGAACTCGGCCACGATCCTCGGCAGCGCATTCAGCACGTGCTCGATGCCCTTGTTAGGGGAGAGCAGGCCGAATGTGAATAATACCGTCCGCCCCGCTACGCCGAATTCGTCTTTGAGATCGTTCGGATCCGCGAACGGTATGTCTGGGATGCCGTGATGGATCAGGTCGATCTTGGTTGGCGGCGCATGGTAAACGTCCTGCAACATCTGCCGGCCGCGGGCGGACATTACCACCAGGCGGGTGGACAGCGCAATCAGTTCCTGCATCACCAATCGCTGATCGACCCTCGGCTCTGACAGGACGGTATGGAGTGTGGCAACGATGGGCATCCGCAGTTCGCGCAGGAGCGCCAGAATGTGGCTGCCGGCCGGGCCTCCAAATATTCCGTATTCGTGTTGCAGGCAGACGACATCCACATTGCCTATGTTCAGGAAGTCGGCGGCGCGCAAGTATGACGATAGGTCTTGTTCTTCAACCTCGAAGCGGACAATGTCGGGATAGTCGTAGCCCTCTTTGACGTCGTTGATCGCAATCGAAAAGCACTCGCTGGCCGGGTGCTCGGCGGCTACGGCAGTTAAGAGATCGGAGGTAAATGTGGCAATACCGCACTTGCGCGGCAGGTAGTTGCCGAGGAATGCGATCTTTCCAACCTTGGAACCTTCAATCACGGTTTTGTGCCCGCTGTCGTCGTTTGGACTGTATTACACTGGAGCGTTCGGCGAGTTCGAGATCGCCAGCCATTCCACGGGATGTGCTCGAATGCTCTGGTTCGGTTCGCGTATGTCGGCCCACTTAGGGTCACTTCTGAGATTGAGGAAAGTGCCGAGGGTACCCTGGTAAGAGCCCCTCGCCAAGTACACTCGATCGCCCTCATGAAAAGGGCATGGGACAGAAGGAGCGGCAGCTTGTACTGAGTCTTCCGGCATGTCTCGTCCTTTTCCGGCAAAGGCCATAGGACGGAGTTGGCCGGAGAACAGCTAGGCCGCTCGGCTCATGGTGGGGGATGCCTGAAACCAGTATAGCAGGTTAGGCGGACGTTCTTGCCAGCCGGTCGTCGTGAAATCGACCGTAGACGAGAACCGATCGTCCGCGATACGGGACGCCACGTCGCCTCCACTCCTCGGCTGGTCCAGCCGCCACATAGGGCCAGCTGTCAGGAAGTTTGGCAGATCTAGGCCGCAGGAGAGGACGGATTGTCCTGATAGCTTCGCGCTAACGAGAATCGACGGCGGCAACTGCCAGTCCGGTGCAGTCCAGTTGGGCCTAAGTAGTTGTGTTTTCGGTCTAGTTCAGTTCGTGACTAGTGCGCTCTTGGCCCTACGGAGGGTTGCCGTGCCTCGCCGGTATCAGCGCCGCGTAGAATGCTCCACTTAGTCGGCCGCCTTCAAAGCTGTTCCTCGCGCGGTCTCCTCAAAGCCTTGAGACGACAGCCAGGATCACTATTATAGTGATTGCGTAGAGTACGCCGGTCAACACCGTGCCAGAATCGTTCGTGGTTTGTGTCGCGTCGAAAGCATCCTGCGTCGATGTTCCACCCTCGTCTTCCCAAGCTGCAATCGCACTGTCCATCGACAAGACTCCTACCCCGCTGTCCGTTTCGCGACAGCGGTTGCGAGACGAGCGTCCTTCCTTGCGGCTGCCGCAACTGCGGTGAGCACGATCAGAAGTACAGCGCTATACATCCCCAAGAGCATACAAGTCCTCTCTGGTCGGGCAGTTCGCAGGGCTTCGGGATTGGCCAGAAGCCATCGCTTGATGCAGGCACTTCCAGCGGCCGCTAATCGCTTGTGTCATCCGGGCTCTCCACCATCTCGCTGACTGTTACTTCCGTCGTCAGCATGAGTGACGCAATCGACGCCGCGTTCTGCAGAGCCGTGCGGGTTACCTTGGTCGGATCGATTACGCCCGCCTTCACCAGGTCCTCGTACTGTTCGGTGGAAGCGTTGAATCCGAAGTTGGCCTCCGGGTGGTTCTTGATTTTCTCGGCGACCACAGCTCCCTCGGTCCCGCAGTTTTGTACCAGCTGACGGACAGGCTCTTCGCAGGCGCGGCGCACGATGGTGACGCCGAACTGCTCGTCGCCGTCGAGCTTGAGCTTTTGGAGCGCGATCGAAGCTCGCAGCAGTGCAACGCCCCCGCCCGGTACGATGCCTTCCTCCACTGCCGCGCGGGTGGCATTGAGGGCATCTTCGACGCGCGCCTTCTTTTCTTTCATTTCGGTTTCGGTCGCAGCGCCGACTTTAATGATCGCCACGCCACCGGCCAGCTTTGCCAGCCGCTCCTGTAGTTTCTCGCGATCGTAGTCCGAGGTGGTCTCTTCCGCCTGAGTGCGGAGCTGCTTGATCCTGCCTTCAATGCTCTTCGGCGTCCCGGCGCCGTCGATGATCGTGGTGTTGTCCTTGTCCACCGTGACGCGCTTCGCGCGGCCCAGATCCTCCAGCTTGAGACCCTCCAGCTTGATGCCGATCTCTTCCATGATGGCCTTGCCGCCAGTCAGGATAGAAACATCCTCCAACATCGCCTTGCGGCGGTCGCCGAAGCCAGGGGCTTTGACAGCGCACGCGTGGAGCGTGCCGCGCAACTTGTTGACCACGAGCGCGGCCAGCGCTTCGCCTTCCAC
>Ga0187847_10000760_pt1 | contig 32939 bp, 21 predicted proteins | sample June2016WEW_4_10_FD_132458 | JGI IMG/M metagenome (GOLD analysis project Ga0187847, IMG submission 132458) | Peatland microbial communities from SPRUCE experiment site at the Marcell Experimental Forest, Minnesota, USA - June2016WEW_4_10 | ecosystem: Environmental > Terrestrial > Soil >...
CCTTCCCCCCTACAGTCCCGAACTCAATCCGATCGAGCGCGTGTGGAAACTCACCCGCCGTCGTTGCCTACACAATCGCTACTTCGACAAGCTCCAAGACGTCATCCGCGCGGTTGAATCCGAATTCGCAACCTGGACCACTCGCAACGACGTCCTCCGGCAGACTATGCGCAATTACTTAAGACGCTATGTTTTAAGAACGATTTTCATCACAACCGACTTCTCCTAATCGTTCGTCCAATCTGCAGTTCGGGGTCCTTCCCGTTTCGCCCGTACAGCGTCGCCACGCTATGCTACCCATTTTTGAAGTGGACCAGCTACAGCCCGACGCCTGGGCGCCAGCACGGTGCGGACTTTGTCGTGTCACTGGGACTGAAGCGTTGCTGGGTAAATTTTTATCCAATGACTGCGCACCCGCGGCTTGGCCTTCGTACCCTTCCAGTTAAAAACGATATAAGATTCGTCTCCTGGTTCGGCATATGGCAATCAATGCAGTTGCTTGCGGCCTGGTGGCCCAGCTTTGGGAACGTAGGGGTTTCTGGTTTGTGGCAACTCAGACATTGCTGCGAGAGCACCGAGAGATCATGCTGAGGGGCGTGAGCGTCGTGGCAAGTCAGACATGTCATTTAGGAAGATCGGTGAAGTGTTCGACCCTCTTGCTATGACCACTGCCGCTTCGCGGTGCCCCTACCATTGTACGGTCGGATAACCGAGAAAATAGGCAAGTGCACGTTTTGACCCCGGGTCCTTTGAGTGACATGGCGATTTTTATGGTCAATCTGCCCTGGCGCCGCTGCGCTACACTGTTCATCCCTTCGGCATAAGCGTGAAGAAGGAGAAAAAGACCCCCTCGAGAGGCATCACCTGAAAGGAGAAAATCATGGCTGCTTATCTTATTTCTATCTGCAGAAGCGTAACCGACCGCCGCCGCCTTGAGGATTACTGGAACAACGTCGCGCCGTCGTTCGAAGGGTATGGCGCCAAGCCGCTTGCGGCATACACGCCATTTGAGGTGCTCGAAGGAGGGGATGTGGTTAAGGGAATAGTTCTATTTGAGTTTCCTTCCGTGGAGATCGCCAGGCGCTGGTACAGGAGCCCGGCATATCAGGACGTGAAGCGGCGCCGTCTCGGAGCCGCCGAGTTCGAACTGATGCTCGTCGATGGAGGATGGAAACCCGCTACCGAGCGCATGCGGGAGACCAAGGCGTAATCAAGCAAGGAGGACGACCATGCCGGCTTTCATTGGGATCGCCCGTGAGAAGACAGCTGATTGGCGTTGCGCCTCTGGAGACAATTTGCATGCGCTTTCCGCATTACTCAGCAGGAAAATGAATCGAATGGGATTGTACTAGTCGAAATTGCCCGGTTGAAGGCCCACGTCAGAAGCGGCAAGCGGCGCAGCTTTGTGGGCAACCAGCCCAAACCCTTTCGCCTGTGCGTCCTCTTGAAGTGTCTTGAGCGCGGAACGTGCGGAGCTCGCTTCACCAGACCGCAGCGCGACCTCCGCCCAGGAGAATCTTGCTTCGAACTCGATCGCCACCAGAGCAGCAATGCCAGCGCTGCGACGGGCCGCCTCGAGATTCTTCATGGCCGAAGTGGAAATCCCGAGCGCGGCGTCGACGCGGGCGCGGGTGATCGCCAGAGACAGGCGCGTCGCAACAAATCCGCTCTTGGCCGAAAGATGTTCCGCGGCATCGATTGCTTGCTGCGCTTCGCCGGGCTGGCCCTGAGCAAGAGGTGCCTGGGCGGCAAGCGCGTGCGCAGATGCTTCGCGATCGACGCGTTTGTCCGAATGGTACTCCTGCACCGCACTGCGCGCATCGGTCATCGCCTGCGCTGGATTTCCCTCATCGATCGCGATGAGTCCCAGGGCCAATCTGTCCTCCGTCGCGGCGTCATCATCTCCGAGTTCGTGGCGAATGGCGAGCGCCTGTTCCTGCGTTTTTCGCGCTCCCGCAATATCACCTTCCACGCGCGCAATCTCCCCCAGGTTGGCGGCCGAGTTCGCAATCTCATCCTTAGCGCCCAATTCGCGTTCGATCTTCAGCGCTGAAGTCGAGGATTAACTGCGGTCAAGCTGGCTGGAAGCGTCGAGGACACGGGCACGCTTGATGTGGAAAATTCCCACCAGGAGATTCGAGCAGCGGCGAGCGTTTTGCTTTTCCTAGGCCGTGTTTAGGTTCTGCTGTTCACGACCTTAACCGCCATCCCGACGCTCGCCGATCGAGGGCGTACGTTGAAGCATCTGCGCTGACGTATGGCAGAAAAAAGGTTCCGCGAACCCGGTTGGGGAGCCCCGGGGTCACCCTGACTGTCCGATCGTCGCTGCGGATGCGCTGCCCTTCAAAGCGTCGTGTTCGGTACATCGCTTAAGCCACAGCCCGAGAAAGTCGAGCAGTTGCTCTGGAGGTTTCAGCCAGAATTGCGCTGCCGTCGGCCTCCGCTTAGGACGCACCAGCACGGTCACGCCCCGGCCCTGCATGGCCTGGAAGGCGGCTTCGTCGGTGCTGTCATCGCCCAGATAGGCCACGGGTGTGGCGGCGGCGAGTACACCGAGGAAACGGCGAACAGCAGTCCCCTTGTCGGCCTGGCGCGGGCGAATTTCGATGCCGCCGTCAAAATCCAGGAGATTAAGCCCGCTGCACTTCGCGATCGGGCGCCAGCCTAGCATCACGCGAGAGCGAATATCTTCCGCGTCGGTTTCGTTCAACCCTCGCCAGTGAACGGCAATGCCCGCGGCCTTGAATTCCGCGGTATGGCGCAACCGCTGCGCAGCGACCCATCGCTCGGCATCCGACAAGGCATGGAGTGTTCGTTCATCCAGGTGTGGCATCTCCGTACTCCCGTCATTGCGCAGGCGCTGCATTCCATGGATTCCCCAGACTTCGGGCAGCGGGTGGATGTTCAGAAGGGGAACAATGTCGTTCGCGTCGCGCCCGGTGATGACAACCACTCGGGTTCGACCATTGCGCACGATCTCCTGTAAGCTCGGCTCTACGCCCGGGTAGGGGTATGCCCGGTCGCGTCGGGTTTGGAATGGGGCCAGAGTTCCGTCGTAATCGAGGAACAGGACCGAGCAAGGTGCCTGCGCGACGGTTTGCAGGAACGGCTCCAGTTGAGAACGCACGTCCGAAATCAACGCGTTACTCTCTTTCTTGATCGCACGAACCCATCCTTCCCGGGCGAGTCATGCCACCGACGCCCGGGCGCGCAATCTCTCCTGCACGTCCTCCGGTGCATCCAGGCGCACTTCGCATAGTTCAGTAATGAGGCTTGCAGCCCAGCGATAGATATTGTGTTCCTTGATGACTTTGCGCATGCGCTGCACCCGCAATCGCTTGTCTTCCGGTTCCATCTCGAGAGCGGCGCGGATGGCTTCCGCTGTCTGGTCAATGTCGTAGGGGTTCACCAGCAGGGCATCGCGCAGTTCGCGGGCGGCTCCGGTGAACTGGCTCAGGATGAGCGCGCCCTGTTCGTCGTTTCGCGCGGCGAGAAATTCTTTGGCCACCAAGTTCATTCCATCGTGCAGCGAAGTTACCAGGCAGAGATCAGCGGCGCGGTAGTAGGGCTCGATTTCCCGATGGCTGTGCTGGTGCTTAAGGAATACGATGGGCTTCCACTTGCCCCCCTGGAAGCGCCAATTAATGCGCTCCGCCTCGGCTTCCACCTCGGCCAGCAGATCGTGATAGCGCTTGATGTGCGTACGGCTGGGCGCTCCAATCTGCACGAACGTGAACTTTCCCTGGTAGCGCGGATATTTCTCGAGGAACCTCTCGATCGCCAGGAATCTCTCCAGAATTCCTTTGGTGTAATCGACGCGGTCTACTCCGATTCCCATCAACGACGCTTCCACTCCCAGACTCCGCAGCAGCGCCGAGCGCTCCAGGTAGTTGAAGCCATGGTTGTTGCTTTCCGCTGCCTCGTCCCCAGCAAAGGCAACGCTGATCGGGAAAGGCCGCACCAGGGTGCGGTGATCCTGGCGAAGGGCGGAAAAATGCTCCCAGTCCACACGCGACTCGACCACGCGATCCACGGTCTCCAGAAAATTGTTGCAGTGCGACTGGATGTGAAATCCAATCAGGTCGGCGCCCAGCAGACCATCCACCAGTTGCCGCTGCCAGGGGCAAATGCCAAAGGCTTCCGGGTTCGGCCACGGAATATGCCAGAAGATGGCAACCCGCGCATCCGGTCGCTTTTCTTTGATCATCCGCGGCATAAGCGCGAAATGATAGTCCTGAACGAGCACCACCGGCTTGTCGACATTTTCGATTTCATGGAGGAGAGCGTCGGTGAATTTGCGGTTGACATCCTGGTAGTACTGCCAGTCAGCCGCTCGAAAAAGCGGGCGAGTGTGTGCGATATGACAGAGTGGCCAGAGCCCCTCGTTGGCAAAGCCGTAGTAATAACCTTCTTCTTCTTCTTTGCTTAACCACACGCGCCGCAAACTGTAGCGAGGATCCTCGGGGGGGACGCGTAGTCGGTCCGCTGCATCCACCGTCTCAGCGTCGGCATTGCCGCTGCCGTGAGCGATCCAGGTGCCATCGCACGCGTTCAGCACGGGCTCAAGCGCAGTAACCAGACCGCTCGGTGGAACCACGACCTCGACCGTCTTCCCGTTTCGTTGATGGATATAGGGCTCGCGATTGGAAACGACGAACAGGTGGCCATTGTCCAGACGAGCTCGGAGTTGTACCGAGAGACGATCCGCGGTCCATAGGGATTCTCCCGCTTCGCGCAGGCGAGCCTCGTTTTCCGCCGCGTTGCGGGCATGACTGAGACTCTCTGCCATGGTGGCAAATTCGCGAACCAGGGGCCGGAACATGGCAAGATCGGGAACTTCCTGGCGAAACGAGACCTTTCCCGTCCGCAGTGCGCGCATCCACAGCGCGGCGCGCGCGATCGGCCCGGTGATGCTCCAGCGGATAATCAACAAGGTGATCAGAACAATGAGGAAAACCTGGGCCAGAACCCGGAAAAATGTCTGGCGCCAGACGAGAAGACTCTGAGCTCGTATGTAGCTCGCATCGTGCACCACGGCGAGCCCGCCCAAAACTTCATTCTGGCGGCGAATCGGCAAGGCCAGGACATGAACCGGCACGTTTCCCAGCCGGACGAACGAACTCTGGCCACGATCTTGGGCAATCGCCTGGGACACCGCGGGCGGACTGGTCGCGAGGCTTTTCGCCAGTTCCGGAGTCATCGCTACCACCGCTCCCTGGCGATCGTAGATGGCCACTCCCAGCAGTCGCTCTCGGTTTCCGAAGCGCTGCACGAGTTGCTGCAGTTCATTGTTCGCAACGTGGTCGTGAGAAGGGGTATCCGAGGCCGTATTCCAGGCGCGTTCCACGTTGCCGACCAGACTTTCCCCCAGTATCTCGTCGCGGCGTTCTAACTCGCTGCGCAGAACGCGCTTCTCGCCCAACACTTCGTAGTAGGAAAAACCGGATGAGACCAGAGTGATGCCGACAATTAAGGAAACAATCAGCCGAACACTCAGCAATCGCATGCATAGTCCTTTGCCCGCTCTTCGATGCGGCAGAATTCAAACAGGTTGTGCTTTCCAATTCGAAAATGAACATTCGGTTGGGGAAACCCAGAACAGCTCGGTCCGCCGTCCCCTCCCCACGGGATGTCCGCCTCACCGCATCCCATTCCGGCGGGATTAGGCGGGTTCAATCGCGCGGACGCGAATCGTTCCGGTGGAGGCGTCCAGAACCCCCGTGACCTTCACGTTTTTGTTGAGGAAGTCATGGGCTTTCTGTTGATCGTCAAGTTGATAAGTGGTTAGATTTTCGGAATCCCGCAAGACAAGCCGATTCCCGGATTTCATGATCCTTCCGCTGAATGACTCCCCTGAAGTCGCGCTCCGGGCGTTCTCATTGTCCGACTGCCAAGCCGATGGCTGAGACCCGCGACTGCCCGGCAAAGCGGAACCTTGGCCCCACGCCGCCCCGACGGCAAACAACAAAGCAACCGCCAGTGCCAAGAGCGATAAAAACCTGGAATCGGCAATCGGCGTTGTTTCCATGGCAGTCTCCTTGGCGGGAGGGATTCGACTTCCTTGACTGGGAGCTGCAAGTCCGCTGCCAACGCGCTACCACGGTCTCAAGTTGTTGATATAACACTTCCTCGAGTGTACTGGGTGGTTTTGCACAGTGCAAGGATGACCGTCGCGGAGCAAATTGTTCCCCCGCAGGTAACATCGTTATTGGCAGGTGACGGAGGCGCTGCGAGGCAGGAGACGGCGAAAAGGGCAATCGAGTCCCGCGGCAGCTAGGCGAATCTGGCGCGTCGCGCGGCGGGATTCATCGACCTCGCCCGGTGCTTTCTGCAGGAAAACTTAGTCGGGTTCCCGCTCCAGTTCCGGGCTCGGCACCGTTTCTCCCTCCAATTCCTTGTGCCGCGCGGCTCGCTGCTGGTTGAGCATCGTGGTGGCCACGGCCAGTTCTTCGCGACCTTCTTTTTCATGGCCCATGTGGAGCAGAACTTGCCCGCGAAGGTAGCGAGCGCGGGCATTGCCCTTGTCGAGGCGGATGATTTCATCCAGTTGTCGAAGCGCCGCAGGATACTGTTTCTTTCGTTCTTCAATCGTGGCCAGCCCCATGCGCGATTCCACGAGTCCCGGATCAAGCTGGATCGCGCGGACAAAATCCTGGGCCGCATTGCCGTCGTTTTGCAGTCTGGATTCGACCTTCCCCAACTGCTCGTAGGTGAAGGCAGCATCGGGCTCGAGGGCGAGATCGCGCCGAAACTCAACCCGCGCGTGCGCGTAGTCCTGCTGCCGGAAGTACGTCATACCGAGGTAATAGTGCGCCAGTGGGAGTTTAGGATCGGCTTCTGCGGCAGCTACCAGTTCGCGCGCGGCCTCGTCGTACTCTCCGCGATTCAGGTGCGCTTTGCCGACAATCATGCGAAACTCCGGCGATCCTTGCCCGATCTCGGTCATTCGCGCATAAGCTTTTTCTTCCAGGGCGGAGTTTTTCGAGATTTCCGCCGCCCGGCCGAGCACATAAAGATAGTTCAGTTGATCGGAGTCCGACACCCGCTCCCACAGCGGTTCAAGGGTCGCAACCGTATCGGCCCATCGGCTATTGAAAAAGTAGCAAAGGCCCAGAAGGTATCTTGCTTGATAGGATTCTGGCGTTTGCCGCAGCACCGACTCGAAGGGCTCAACAGCTGCCAAGAAATTTTTCTGCCGGTAGTAAAGCAATCCAATGTCGAGCCGGATTCCCGCCAGATCCGGCTCGAGCTTTTGGGCTCGGCGCAGCATGGCGAGAGCTTGCGGCCACTGCCGGCGACGCATATAGACGACTCCGAGATTGCTGTAGGCTCCGGCTACGTCCGGTTTGGCCGCCAGCACCTGCCTAAAGTCGCGCTCCGCCTCATCCAGTTTGCCCGCATGCAGCGCGGCTTCTCCTGCCGCAAACACTCGCCGCGGATCCCCCGCCGGCTGCCGTTCGGCCGCCGCCGTTTTCGCCGGCGCCGCACTCTGAGCAGGCGAACCGCTTGGAACAACCAGTAGCCACGGGAGCGCCAGCACAAGGCAGATGCTTGACACTGGTTTCATTGTCCTGTAGTGTCCGCCAGCAAGCAGCCTGAATTCAAGGAGTCCATGGAATCCGCCGATTCGAAGCCTACGCGAAATGTCGGGCTGGCGAAACCCCGCCGCTCGCCGCTGGCAGCCGCTCGCAAGCGGTCACAGCCGGCGACGGTCACCATCCGGGACGTGGCCGAGCGCAGCGGATTTTCTCCGGCTACGGTTTCCATCGTCCTGAACAATGCCCCCCTGGCACGATACATTCCCGACACGACCAAGAAGCGAATCGAGCGCGCCGTCTCGCATCTCGGGTATCGCCCCAACCTGTTCGCGCGCTCGCTGCGTGGACGGCGCAGCCACACCGTGGGCGTCATGGTTTTCGACATGACCGATCCCTACTGTACTCTGGTACTGCGGGGCATCGAAAACACCCTCTTCCAGTCCTCTTATCTTCCCATCCTCACCGATGTGCACAACGAGCGCACCCGCTTCGAGCGCTATCTTGAGATGCTGCTCGATCGCCGTATCGAAGGTCTGGTCGTGGTAGCCAACTGGCTCTTTGTCGACATCGCGGTTCTCGCCGATCTGGAGAAGCACGACATTCCCACTGCGATCGTGGGTCGCGAACTCAAGAACGACAAGATCAGTTCGTTGATCGTAGACAACACTGCGGGCGCGCGCGCCGTGCTCGAACATCTATATTCTCTCGGTCACCGCAAGATCGCATTTATCCGCGGCCCACGTCAGTTGTCCGACACCCAACCGCGGTGGCGCGGGGTGCGCACCCTGGCCCGCGAACGGCAACTGGCGCTCGATCCCCGACTCATCGTCGACCTTCCGGAATCGGGAGACCCGTTCTCCAGCTTCGAACGTGGCTACAAGTTGACCGAGGAGTTGCTTCGCCGCCGCCGGCCCTTTACCGCTCTGATGGCGTTCGACGACATGACGGCCTTTGGAGCGATTCGCGCTCTCGCCAACGCCGGGATTCGAGTTCCCGAGCAGTGTTCGGTCGTGGGTTTTGACGACGTTTCACCCGCCGCGATCTATTCTCCGGCGCTGACCACAGTGCGCCAACCCATGGAAGTGATGGGAACCGCCGCCGCAACTGTGGTGCTCGAAGCGATCAACGACGGTCTAGAAAAAAAAGCGATCCGTGCCATTCACCGCAGAATCGTTCCCGAGCTCATAGTGCGCGAGTCCACGCGCAGCCTCGAGTAGCCCGCCCGAGCGACGCGCGCGGGCGCGTTTTCGCTTGACAGTGCCAGACACCTGAAGCAGTATTGATACGTTTTAATAAAGGCATTTATCCACTATTGAGGTAGTTCCGCGTCGAATCGCCGAGAGGGAGCCCAAGATGAGAGTACGACTGCTTTGGGGAGTCGCGGTGGCAGGGTTAGCGCTTTCGTCGGCTTTCATGAGCGCTCAGGACACAGCATCATTGACCGGAACGGTTCGCGACCCGAGTGGCGCCAGTGTGGCCAACGCCGAGATCGCGGTCACCAATGCGGACAAGGGCATCGACCGCAACACCAAAACAAACTCGGACGGCGAATATTCCGTTCCCGCCCTCCCCGCGCCCGCTTCGTACGTGGTCACGGTCACGGCCCCGGGCTTCAAGCGGTTCGTGGCCAAAGGCGTTGCCCTGGATATTGCCCAAAAGTCGCGCATCGACGTGGCTCTGGAAGTGGGCGCGACGAGCACCGAGGTGATGGTGGAGGGCACGTCGGTGGCCCAGGTGGAGACCGAGTCTTCCGACTTGAACAACACCATCAGCGGCAAAGAAATCAGCCAGCTTGAGTTGAACGGGCGGAACTTCACGCAACTGGTCGCGCTCTCTCCCGGCGTCAGCAATCAAAGCGGCGCGGATGAAGGCGAACCAGGCCCCTCCACCGTCGCCTTCAGCGTCAATGGCGGCCGCACCGAATACAACAACTTTGAAATCGATGGTGGCGACGCCCTGGACAACGGCAGCAACACGACACTCAACGTCTACCCCAGCATTGACGCCATCGCCGAGGCCAAAGTGCTGACTTCGAACTACGGTGCGCAATTTGGCAAGAGCGGCTCGGGTACGGTCGAGGTCGAGACCAAGTCCGGCACCAGTCAATTCCACGGTGACGTGTACGAGTTTGTGCGCAACAACGATTTTAATGCGCAACAGGAATTTATCGGCTATGTGCCGGCCTACAAGAAAAACGATTTCGGCTTTACCATCGGAGGCCCCGTCTTTGTTCCCGGCCACTACAATACCGGAAAGCAAAAGACCTTTTTCTTCTGGTCGGAAGAATGGCGCCGTGAAATCACGCCCGCACCCTTCTCGACCACCATCGTGCCTTCGGTCGCCGAGCGCAGTGGAAACTTCACCGATGTGTGCAGCGGCGCTTCCATCCCCAATTGTCCCATCAATCCCCAGACCGGCCTGCCGTTTCCGGGCGACCAGGTGCCAGTGGCGAGCGATTCTGTGGGTGGCCCGGTGGTCGCCGGCTTCTTGAGCATGATCCCGCTGCCGAACAGCGGCGCGAACACCTGGAACGCCAGCCCTTCGCTACCCATGTACTGGCGCCAGGAATTGTTCAAAATCGATCACAACCTCACCGACAAGGTCCGCGCCAGCTTCCGCTATATCCACGATTCCTGGCAGGAGGCGTATCCCACTCCGCTGTGGACCGATGGCACCGCCTTCCCCACAATCGGCACGAATTTCAAAAATCCCGGGGTCAGCATGGTGGCGCATCTCACCGCCACGGTTTCTTCCTCGCTGCTCAACGATTTCGTCGCCAGCTATACCACCGATCACATTTCGACCAATCTGACCGGAGCCTGGCAGCGGGGCGGCATCCCGAACAGCTTTGGCCTGTATAACAATTCCAATAATCCGAGCGGCATCCCGTATCAGGGTGAAGCTCCCGGCGTAGGCGTCAGTGGCGGCATCTACTCCGCCGGCTTCATTGAAGACCCCGGCTACGTCCCGGAAGGCCCCTTGAATTCCAACCCCACGTTTACCTTCCGCGACAACGTGACCAAGATCGTGGGCACGCATAACCTGCAGTTCGGCGTTTACTGGGTCGATGCTCACAAGAACGAAATTCCGCAACCTTCGGTCGGCGTCAACGGCGTGACCATGTTCAACAATGCCAACTCGGTCACCACCGGAAACGCCTTCGCCGACCTGCTGATTGGCAATATCGCTACCTTCACCCAGGAGCAGGCCGCGTACAAGATGCATGAAAAATACAACATCTACGAAGCCTATTTCCAAGACGACTGGCACGCCAGCAAGCGCCTGACCTTGAACCTCGGTCTGCGGATGAGTTTTTTTGGCAAGTATAGCGAGGAGAATAATCTGGCGTGGAATTTCGACCCCAGTGCTTACGTTCCGGGAGCGAGCGGGATCGATCCCTCAACCGGTTTGGTTACGGGAAATCCCTACAACGGATGGGTAGACTGCGGCGTGACCGCCGGCGTCCCCAAAGGCTGTATGGCGAACCACTGGATCAACCCCGCCCCCCGCATCGGGTTTGCTTTCGACCCCAGGGGCGACGGCAAGTGGGCGATTCGGGGCGGCTATGGCATCTTCTTTGAACACACCAATGGCAATGAGGCCAACACCGAGTCGCTCGAGCAGTACAACATTAATACCCAGATCTCGAGCATTCCCACGCCGCTGACCAGCTATGCCAGCCTCAATCCCTCGCTGCTTGGAGCCGGTCCACTGTCCACCTCGCCGCTGTCATTTGTTTCGATACCGAACAAAGCCACCTGGCCCTATGTGCAGCAGTGGCACTTCGATCTCCAGCACGATCTCGGCAAGCGAACCGTGGCCACGGTTTCCTATGTCGGCACCACGGGCGTTCACCTCACCCGGGAGTACGAGGCGAACCAAATCCAGCCCTACACCGGGCAGAATCCTTATAGCGTTGGCCAGCCAATTTCGCCGGCGGATTGCGCCACCGTGAATTTCAACAACGATCCGAACGACGTCAACGCCACGGCCATCGTGAATGGCGTTCAGACGACGGGAAGTTGGGCGAACAATCTCGCCGTGGCCTGCGGCGTCACCAATAACGCCGGCGTTTCCCCGGCGAGTTTCTATGCTCCTTATGCGGGGATCGGTAGCATTACCCGCAAGGACCAGACCGCATCGTCCAACTACAACGCGTTTGAGGCCACGCTGCGGCATAACTTCGCGGGACTCGAACTGAACTTCGCCTACACCTACAGCCACTCGATTGACGATTCCTCGGACGCCTCCGACCTGGGCTTTGTGAACTCCTATAACCTGAATGCCTATCGCGCCAGTTCCAATTTCGACCAGACCCACAACATCAGCCTCGCTTATGTTTACGACGAGCCCTTTTTCAAGCAAAAGGGTCTGGCGCATATCGTGCTCGGAAACTGGGAGTGGTCAGGCATTACGGTCGTGCAAAGTGGAACGCCGTTTAGCGTTTACAACCTGGGTTTTGGCGGGGTGACGGGCGACAACGCCGGAGTCGCCAACACGATCGCGACCGCGGGCTCCTACCCCGACCGCATTGGCGACCCCAGGGCGGGCGTCACGAGCGCCGCCTTCGGGGGAAACCTGGTTGCCGACGGCTACGGCCCCTTGCTCTTCAATCCGGCGGCGTTTGCCGACCCCAGGGGATTGACCTTTGGCGATGCCGGAAGAAACATTCTGCGCAATCCGTGGCGGACGAACTTCGATATGGCCCTGATGAAACACTTCCCCATCCGCGAGAGCAAGTACTTTGAACTCCGTGCCGAGGCCTTCAACGTGTTCAATCACGTGGAATACAACTACCTGGGTGGAGATTCCGGTTCCGCCGCCAACAACGCGGGGTTGGGCACCGCGACCAACGAGATCAGCTGCTATGGCGGCCCGAACAACTCGGCCGGAGATCCCTCCTGTGCGACCGGCGCTGCGGGCTTAGGGGGCACCCCGAATCCGATCTTTCGTCCGAGCGGCACCCACCTTCCACGCATACTGCAATTCGCGGTGAAATTCATCTTCTAAGGGGGAGCGTTCGGGCAAACAGAATTCCCGGCGGGCGAAACGATCCCGCTTTTTCATTAGAAATTCAACCACGTTGAACGACTACAATCACTTTTCATGTGGGCGACCAGGACCGTGATCTTGCTGTCTGTTGTGACCGCCGCCTGCTCCGGCCGGCTGGCGGCCCAAGACCCCCCGCCAGGCCCGATGGGGCCCGCCGCGCGAGTCCCCTCCGTACGTGTTGCCAAGAAATCCTCGGCCGCTCCCGTTCCTGTTTTTCGCGACATTGCGCAGCAGGCGGGCCTCACCATCTCCCACATCTCCTCGGGCGAAAAATACTATGTCATCGAATCCATGAGCGGCGGCGTCGGCCTGTTCGACTGCGACAATGATGGCAAGCTCGATATCGTGATGGTCAACGGTTCCACCGTCGACCGTTACAAGCAGAACGGCGGTGACCTTCTCGTGACCCTTTGGCATCAAGACGCCAACCTCAAGTTCACGGACATCACCGAGAAGGCGGGCCTTACCCGCAAAGGTTGGGGCATGGGCGTCGCCGTCGCCGATTTCGACAACGACGGTAACCTCGATCTGTTTGTGACCGGATATGGGGGCAACGCGCTCTACCGCAACAAAGGCAATTGCACCTTCGAAGACGTGACCGACAAGGCCGGAGTGCGGGGCGGCGGATTCTCCACTGGCGCGGCCTGGGCCGACTATGACCGCGACGGTTTCGTCGATCTGTTTGTCTCACGTTACGTCCACGTCGACATGAACGACTTGCCCGCGTTCGGCTCAAGCAAGTTCTGCCAGTTCAAAGGTGCGCCCGTGCAGTGTGGGCCCTGGGGCATGGAAGGCGAGACCGATCTGCTCTACCACAACCGCGGCGATGGCACGTTCGAAGAGGTCTCGAAGAAGGCCGGGGTCGACGATCCCGACAAATACTATGGACTCGGCGCGAGCTGGGGAGACTACGACAACGATGGCTGGCCCGACCTGTTCGTGGCTGATGACGCCACGCCCAATCATTTGTATCGTAACCATCGCGATGGCACCTTCACGGACGAAGCCATGGTCGCCGGCATTGCGCTGAACGGGGAAGGGCAGGCGCTGGGCTCGATGGGTGTGGCCTGGGGTGACTACGACCACAGCGGTCGCCTCTCGATGTTCATCACCGCATTTGCCGACCAGCCCAATACGCTATATCACAACGCGGGGCGGGGATTCGAAGACCTTGCCATGCAGTCCAACCTCGGCCCGCCCAGCCTGCCCACGGTCGGCTGGGGCACGACCTTTTTCGACATGGACAATGACGGCTGGGTCGATCTGTTCGTCGCCAACGGACACGTCTATCCGCAAATGGACAACGTACGAGGAAGCGCCAGCTATGTCGAGCCCATGCTGTTGCATCGAAACCTGCACAATGGCACGTTCGAAGAAGTGTCCAAGGCGGCGGGCTTGGCCGACATGCCGCTGAAATCGCGCCGGGGAGCCGCTTTCGGTGATATCGCCAACAACGGGAATGTCGACATCGTCGTGCTCAACGTGGGGGAGCCGCCCTCGCTGCTACTCAACACCAATAAAACTCCGAACCACCGTGTCCTGTTTCGTTTAGCGGGCACAACCAGCAACCGTGCCGCCCTCGGTGCGCGCATCACGATTCATGCCGGGGGAGTGACCCAGTTTGACGAAGTCCGAGGCGGAGGCAGTTACCTTTCGCAAAATGACCTGCGCCTTCATTTCGGCCTCGGAACCGCGACCACCATGGATTGGGTGGAAGTGAGGTGGCCAGCCGGCAAGACAGAAAGTTTTCGAGCTCTCGCCGCGGATAAGCTCTACGCCATCACCGAAGGGCAGGGAATCAAAGACGTGGTCCCTTTGCCTGCTTCGGAATCGCTCTCTTTCTGACCCTCTGCGCTTCGCTCGGCACGGTGGCGTTCCGGGCTAGCTATTCCACGTTCCAGCCGCTTACCACGACCTCGGGCGCCGCTCCTCCCAGACTGCTGGCACGGTAGGTTGCGGAGATCTCGCGCTGTTCGCCGGGCGCGAGAGAGATGTAATTGTCCTGCCAAATCACCGGCAGAATTTCCTCACCACCGTGGCCCTTGTCGAGCTTCATGCGCACGAAAAATGCCACGGTTTTGCTGGGATTTTCGAGAACGACGCGAGTGATTTCGTCTTCGCCATTGCGCTCACTGCGGGTTGCTATCGTCAGCTTTACCTTCGGCAGCTGCGCGAGCGCGGTGTAATCGGCGTAGGACGCGGTCGGGGTTGTATACCAGTTCGATTTTGCCCAATCGAGCGTTTCCGGTCGGGTGGAGAGCCAATAAAAATTGGATCCCACTACTTGTCCGCCGCCGTCGGTAATCCGCAAGTCAAGAAAATAGGTCGGCGAGAATCCCTCGATCTGCGGGATCTCGAAAACTTTCACCGTGCTGTCGGCGCCCGCATCCAGTCGAGCGGTTTTCGAGAACTTCTCGCCTCCGTCGAGATTGAACACTCGCGCCGTCACATTGAGCCCGCTCGCGTCCACATACTGGCTGCTCACCAGCCACACGGAGTGATCGTCGTAGCCATAGACAGGATCGAGCGCCTGCAACGCCTTCTTCGCGCCGAAGTATCCGCCGCCAGGTCGCAGGTAGTAATCGTACAGATGCCAAATCATCGAGGGCCACCCATTATTGAGCATCCACTGGATGACTCCCGTCGAAGTGTACTTGTTGCGACTGTACGCCTCGTACATGGCGCGCACGCCTTCGTAAGCCATGAGCTGGGATTTGTCGGTGAAGTCTTTTGCCCCGTCAGCCTTGCCGTAGCGCGCATCCAAAGCGTCGGTAAATACCTGCAGGGTCTTGAAAGCCCCTCCCCCGGCATGGAAATTCCAGTACGCATCCACCGGCCAGAGATGTTCCTTCGGAAGCATGCGGGCAACGCTTTCGATCGGCGGAACCGCCGGTCCCATGCTGGTTTCACTGTTGAAGCCGTAAGCGCCCCCACAGCCACCCTCGTTGCAGGGTCTCTCGTCACTGTGAAGATGCGGGTCCGTCGTCCAATATGAGGGCGCGACATATTCATACGGCCCGCTCATCTTGACGCCACTGCCCTGGCTGACCACGCTGGGCTTCGCGGTAGCGGAAGATAGGGTCGGATTCGGCCAGCGCAGTTCGTTTTCAATCTGCACGTACATCTCTTCCACGTCCGGCGGCGGCGGATTGTCGCTGCCATTCAGCCACATCAGCATGCTGGGATGGCTCCGCAGCCGGTACATTTGATCGCGCAGGGATGCCTTGGCGATCGAGAAGTCCTCGTCTTTCCAGTTTCCCCAGTGCTCCCAGAAATCGCAGCAGCACCAGCCCGCCATCACCAGAATGCCTTGCTGGTCGGCCATCTCGAAGAATTCCTCGGTCTCAAGCTTGCCTTCGAGCCGGACCGTATTCAGTCCCAGGTCGCGCACATAGCGGATTTCATCGGCCAGTCGCTCCGGCGTTTGCCGCAGCATCATGTCGGGCGTCCAGCCGCCACCCCGGATGAGAATGTTCTTGCCGTTGATCTTGAACAGGCGTTTCAAGCGATCGGGCGCCTGCTCGGAAACTTCGGAGGTGATCTCGCGGATGCCGAATTTGGTACGGGACCGATCCGAAACCTCGCCGTTTACCTCGAAGGAAAGTTGCAGATCGTACAGGTTGGGCGTCCCCATCTGCGCCGGCCACCACAGCCGTGGATGGCGAACATTGAGCTGGGGATAGCGGTCGGGCGAGAACACGACGTCTCTCGACTCTGCCGCCGCGAGTTCGACGGGTTGGGCAAACTCTATATTTTCAATTCTGCCGCGGAGCGTCCCCTTAAGCGGGTGATCGCTGGCATTGATCGCCCGCGCGGTTACCGTCAACTGGGCCGCGTCGTTTGCCGGCGAATCCACGCGCGAGAGCACGGCCGGGTGCCGCAGTGCGATCGGTCCGCTGGTGGTCAGATACACTTCCCGCCACAGCCCCATGTTCTTGTCGGGCGGCGCCGGATTCCAATCCACGAACGTGATCGCGAGGCTATGTTCGGTCGGAGCCCATACCTGGACAGCGAGAACGTTCGTTCCGCCTTGTACGGCGTCGGTAATGTTGAACTCGTAGGTCCGCCACGCGCCGGCGACTTCGCTGGAGTCGGCGATCCGCTTTCCGTTGAGAAAGATATTGGCGCGGTAGTTGATGCCCCGGAAGTTCAGCCACACGAATTTTCCCGCGTAGGCTGCGGGCAAGGTGAATTCCTTGCGGTACCACCAGGAAACGGCATAGGGACTATCCGGGGGCATCGCAAGATTCGAAAAATTAGATCCGATGGGATAGCCGAGACCCGGGTATTGCCGCAAGTTCATCCCGTAGAAAGGGTCCGGCAGCAGACCGTTTTTCACCTGCGCCGCCACCACGGTGGTCGGGACATCGGCTTGCATCCAGTTCTCCGCATGAAAGGTTGCGCTCGTGATCGCCTCTCCGGCGGCCGTCACTTGTGCAGAAGACTGCAGCGCCCAGCCATCGCGCAAGGCGAACTTCGGCGACTGAGTCGGCACCATGCCCGGCTGGGCGATGGCGAGCGTCAGCAAAGAGAATGGGAGGAATCGCCGGAACATTTTCATGAAGGCACCATCTTCCTGAGCCAGACGAGAAGCAAAAGGCCTTGACGCATTCTCGAGCACGGCCGTTCCACGTTCATACCACCTTTATTAATTCGTTTCAATGGCGCTTTTCTCGGCAACCGCAACTCATTTCAGGAAAAATCCCAACGGTTCCGGAGCGGGCAGCGTTTTCGCGCTGCCAAACTGCTGTTGCGCCGCTTGCACGGCAACAATCTTTGCTTGCACCTCCGCCGCCAGATGGTCGTAGCGAACCAGAACGTTATCCAGCCAGTAAGGCTGGTTCTCGCGCGACCAGCCTTCGGCGTACATACCGCGCATCTCGGTGATGGCGTCGCGCAGACTCTCCAGCCGGCCGTTGATGTCCACGATTTCGTCCAGATCCTGCTGCGCCCGTGTCCGGTCAGTCTGATTCTGATAAGCGTCCCAGTAGAAGCGGCTGATTTCCGACGTGAATTGCACTTTCATGCCCAGCGCATCCAGCTGCCAGGCGGCGAGCAACAGGTCATCGAGCGTGCGGGCGTGCAGCTGCGCCCGGGCGCGATTGCGCATCAGTGATTCGATGGCGTGTTCGGCGGCGAGGCGCAGATCGTGCGTCACCGGCAGCGCCTTGTCGGCCATGCTGGCGCCGGCCTCGCTGAAAGGATCGGACCAGAAGAGTTCATGACTGGCGTTGTCGAGCTTAACGCTGGCGAGCAGGGTATGGGCCCGATCGAGATTGTCAATCACTGCGGAAAAAGTCGCGTCCCGATCGTCATTGCGGTAGAAGGCCCAGTCATAACTGCGCTTGAAATCATCGATGCTCGATTCGCCCGCCTGCCAGCTCGCCGATGCGCCAAACACCAGGGCGGGCCAAGTCATGTCGACCAGAGATTCACCGTCGTCGTTCCAGGTCGTGTTGAGAGTGCCGAGGGCGCGGTTTTTCTGTCCGTCCCGAACAAAGTTCCGGATGTTGACGAACGCACTTTCAAGATCAGGCCAGATCACGCGCCAGTCGCCCGAGCCCGGCGCCACCACCACGCGCAGGCCGGCTCGGGTATAGGGTGTGATGATGTTTTCATAACTGGGCTTCGGGTCGTAGTCCCAGGGCACGGCGATCATGTCCTTGGGAAGAATCGTCAGCAGTTCGGGATATTTCACCGCAATATCGCCCCAGAACATCAGCTGCTTGTGATAAGGCTGCATGATCTCGAACACTTTCTGGAGGTGTTCGAGATAGACCCGTCCGAGCCCTTGCTGCGCCGCCAGATCTTTGGTCCGGCCGAGACCAAGTTCGAAGGTCTCATCGGAGCCAATGTGGAAAAACGGTCCGGGAAACAACGGAACGATCTCGCCGTAAACCTGGCGAATGAAATCGTACGTGCCGGGATTTGTGGGTGTGAGCACGTGTCCGTGAGGCATTTCAGCCAAGTCGGAGTAGACCTCGTACTTCAGAAGCTGATGAAGATGTCCGAACGCCTGCTGCTCGGGCAGCAGCGTAACGTAGTATTTGCCCGCATATTCCACCAGTTCCTTGATTTCGGCGGGAGTGAGCGCCGCTTCTTTCGGTGCAACCAGCGGCTGGGACCGGAAGTCGAAGACGTGCTCCATGTTGAAGCCGACGAGGTTGATCTTGTACTCCGCCAGTGTACGGATCTGCATCTTCAGGTAGGCGAGCGTAGGGATGGGGCCGCGGCTGATGTCGTCGCTCACCCCCCGCCACTCCATGCTGGGCCAATCCCGGATCACCAAGGAAGCAATGGCGAGCGTCTTGGTTTCCGGACCTTCGGGACGCAGCAATTGCCGAAGCGTCTGCACGCCATAAAACAACCCTTGGGCACTGCGTCCCGCCACCGCTACTCCCGCCTCGCTTGCGTGAATGACATACCCTTGCTTTTCGAGGTCCGGTCTATCCGGATCGTGATCGCCGTTGTCGTCCCCGGTTTTTACTCCCAGTGCTTCGAGATCCGATCGCAATCCGCGATCGGTCAGGCGGCCGAGCGAGATGTTGCCCGAGGTTTTCGGCGCGGGAGGCGCTGTCCTGATCGACAGCTTCATCCCGGTACGGTCCTGAATCTCCTCCTGCAGCGTCTCGGCCGCGGTTCGGTCTTCGGAACTACTGATGATGATGGTGGTCGAGGGCTTGATCACGAGCCTGCCTTCGGTGAGGCGAATCTCCTTCGGGGCTGGCAAGAGTTTCAGCGCACCGACAGCGTCGTTGACCTGAGCCAGAGAAGCGAGCGGCAAACAGGCAACCCAGGCGAGAAAGATCCACTTTGTGATTTTCATTGGGTTATGATCTTCGCTGAATGAATGGCGAGACTAACAGGCGGGATCGAAAACCAGCAAGTTCATCGTCCCGGCCTGCCTGCGGCCTGCTGGTTGCCGGCCATGAGTTGCGCTAGTCCAGATCGTTTGCGCTCCAAAGGTTGGGCGTGCTCTGCCGGAACATCAGTTTCCACTGCCCGTCGATTTTTGCCCAGGTGTCGGCCACGTGTCGATAGCGAGGGCGCTCTCCCGGGACGATCAGGTTGTAGGCCACAACGGCGGCGGCATCGCTCAATTTGACGACGCGGAAATCGTAGGCTTCCCCGGGGGCGGATTCGACGATTTCACTCTTGTCGTAGAAGTCCCCATTGGTTCCGATCCCCTGGAAGTTGTCGGCGATCGAGCTGTCGACCGCGGCAGGATTATTGCTCTCGGTGGCAAGCAGGAACTGTTTCTGCCGATCGATGAGTTGCTGGTCAAACGCGGAGATGGGCTTCGAAGAACGAGATTGAGAAAGAACCAGCGTTACGCTAAGCAGAACCGTAGCCCATCCCAGAAGAACATTTCGCATGATCGCCTCCCCGAAAGTTTGTACCCGCTGCGACTCAATCCGACTGCCGGCGGCATGTCGCTCGTAGCGCCATCCCCCCAATCCGCTGCTGCGAGAAACAAGACGCTCAGTCCGCATCGAACGCCGCCGCGGCGATTGCCCTATCCGCCAGAGGCGCCATCACCGCATAGCCAGCTTTATTCGGATGAACGCCGTCCTCCGACAGCTCCGCCTTAAGACCTCGCCGGTCGTCTGCCATGGCTGAGTAATAATCGAGATAGACCAGCCTTTCCTTGGTGGCATAGTCTTTGATCCACTCATTCAGCGTGCGAATCTTTTCCACCGGGGCCAGGTCCGGCCTCCAGGAATACCGCGCAGCGGGCAATAGCGAAGCTACGACCACGCGGATTCCGTTTCGCTTGGCAATTTCGACCATCGACTTCAGATTATCCTCGATCGCGCCGAGAGTAATCGGACCAGTGTTTTCCGCTATATCGTTGGTGCCGGCAAGAATCAACACCACCTTGGGCTGCAGGGCGATCACGTCCTGACGAAAGCGAAGCAGGATCTGCGAAGTGGTTTGCCCGCTGATCCCGCGATTCACATAGGGTTTGCCGGGGAAGGAGCTGGAGATCGGCCAGATCTCGGTTATGGAATCGCCGAGGAACACCACGCGCGCTTCTCCTTTTGCCGGGGGCCCGAGTTTGGCGTCGTCGTCACGATACTTGGCGAGGTTCGGCCAGTCGCGCCGGAGGGCTTCCATCTTCTTCAGGTTTTCCTGGAGAGACGCGCAATCCTGGGCAGGCTGCTGTGCCCCTGCACCCGCCAGCATAATCCAAGCGGCCAGGAAAATTACGACGGACTTCCCGATGGAACGCACGATGCGGCCTCCGACTCAGGATTGAGTTCATATATATTCGCATAGAAGACTTGTTCGCAACGGACCGGTTTCGGGCCTGCGATGAAAGCCACCTTGAGGAGCGGAGTCCGAGACTTCGCGAGGAGAAGGAGCCAGCTTTGTCACTGATGCTCGAGGAAATCCGGCAGCAACCTGAGGTCTTGACCCGTATTTTGCAGCAAGAGCGTGGCAAGATCCGCGAGCTGGGAGGAACGCTACACCAGCGATCCATCCGGCTTATCATCCTGGTGGCTCGGGGCAGTTCCGACAACGCCGCCCAGTTCGGCCGCTACCTGCTCGAAATCGCCACCGGCATCCCGGTCTCTCTGGCCGCGCCTTCGATCTACACCCTTTATGGCGCCAAGTTGCGTCTTGATCACGCCCTGGTCGTCGGTGTGTCCCAGTCGGGGGAAGGAGAGGACATCAATCATGTGTTGCTGGAGGCGCGTGCGGCCGGTGCGTTCACCATCGGCATCACCAACGAAGCCGATTCGTCGATGGTCCGCGCCGTCGATGTGCCTTTGCTCATTCACGGCGAGCGCGAGCGATCGGTCGCGGCCACCAAGACTTTTACCGGCCAGATGATGATCTTCTATCTGCTGGCAGAAGCGCTCGCGGGTGCTTCCGGCGTCACCCAAGGCTTTGACCGCATTCCTGAATTTTGCGCACAAACCCTTGCCCAGGAAGCGGCCATTCGCGAACTGACTCAGCGCTATACCTTCATGGAAAACTGCGTTGTGTTAGGACGCGGTCTTCTCTATGGAAACGCCTATGAACTCGCGCTCAAGCTGATGGAGACTTGTTACGTCGTGGCCGAGCGATTTTCGACCGCGGACTTCTTCCATGGTCCGCTCGCGATGATCGAACGGCGCTTTCCGGTGATCCTGTTTGCTTCGCCCGGACCCATGATGGCCGGAGTGAAGACCCTTGTCCACCGCCTGAAGGAACTGAGCGCTGAAACCGTGGCGATCACGTCCGACGGGGAACTGGCAAGGATGAGCTCGCGCGTCGTGCCCATGCTGGCCGAGATCACCGAGTTTCTCGCGCCCATCCCCTACATCATCCCCGGCCAGCTGTTTGCCGCCCTGCTGGCAGAAGCCAAAGGACTCGATCCGGATCAACCCCGCTCTCTTTCCAAAGTGACGAGAACGCTTTAGCCATTTGCAGGGAAACTCGGCTTCTGACTCTATTTTTGCAGGGGTGCGGCTTCCCGGTTTGGGGAACAAGCCGGGCTCGGTCGTATCAGGGCACTGTTTTCGTGGTGCCGGAAGTCGTCTGAAATCCGAGGCGGAGTTGCCGACTTACCGCAGCCGGCGGATAAACAGCGAGTGCCGCTCCGAACGGTAGACCCCGACGACATAAATTACCGGTTTGGTTTTCGAAGAATAAATGACCTGGCGTATGCGCAACAACGGCGCCCCTGCGCGCAGATCCAGAAGCTGCGCCATTCGACCCTCGGCCACCGTAGCATCCACCTCTTCGTCCGCATAGGCGAGTTCGACGCCGTAGTCGTGCTCTAGCGCGGAGAACAACGAGCCGCGCGCCAGCGGCGCATCGACCAGTCCGGCAAACTCTGCCGCCGGCAAATAACAGGTCTCCATGGCGAACGGTTCATCACCCGTAAGTCGCACGCGCTCGATTTTTACCATGCGACTGGCCGCGCCCAAGCCCAGCCGCGCCGCGACTTCTTGCTCGTCTTCCACAATCTTGGCGGTAATAACTCTTGAGCTGGGAGTCAATCCCCGGCTGGCCATTTGCTCGGTGTAGCTCATGAGCTTGTTGAACTGAATGCGCGGCGGCGCCACGAACGTCCCCGACCCCCTGCGGCGTTCGACCACGCCCTCCCGCTCCAGGCCAGCCAGGGCATGGCGCGCCGTCATCAGGCTCACATCGTGGATTCTCGCCAGTTCGCGTTCGGAACTGACCGCGTCGCCCGCTTTCAGCTGCTTCGTTTCGATGCGCTGGCGGATCGCGCGCTGAATCTTCTGGTAAGCCGGCATTCCGTTGCGGCGGCGTTCAGCCATAGAAAATCCTGCCTAGGGGACGTGCCTTTTCCGAAAAACAAAAGGGACCTCTTCTGCTATATAGCTGACGAAAGCAAAAAAGTAAAGCTCGATTGTGCCGGGGCCAGGCGTTTTCCGGGTCAGTCATACAATAAAGCTATATAGCTCTAATCGATACGAAAAATCATCAAATCCGATCCGCCGACGAGCCCCAGCAGTGTGATTCACGTCACAAGCTGTGGAAATCCAGTTTCCTGTAAATACGAAACCGCGGATATCCGTTTTTCCGTAAGCGCCGGCGCCCAGTACTGACACGGACCACTTTTATATAGCAGCAAAAAAATGATTTGACGAATTTGTATTTTTTCCTTGACGAGAGAAAACACACTGCTATATAGCATGTATGTATTAGTATCGTGCGGCAGGAAGTGTTTCCCCTGGAGGTTCTGGAATGAGAACAATGAAATCAGTCGCCTTTGCACTGTCGTTGATGCTAGCCCTGGTGTGGCTGAACACCTCGCCACTCACTTGGGGCCAGGAAGTCACCGCAGCAGTTGTCGGCACGGTTGTGGATCCTAGCGGGGCGCCGATTCGGGGCGCAACCGTTGTCGCGCGTGACACGGAGCGTGGCGTCGTCTGGAAGGCGGAAACAAACGACACCGGTTCATTTACCATATTGCGACTTCCGGTGGGAACCTACACGGCCGAGGCTACGGCTACGGGATTCGACAAGTCTGTTTATCCGCCCTTCACGCTGGTGCTCAACCAGACGGCCCGTCTCAGCTTCGAGATGAAAGTCGGGCAGGTTTCGCAAACCGTTGAAGTGACTGGCGCAGCTCCGATCTTGCAGACAGAAAATGCCCAGGTGGGTACCGTCATCGATGGCGCCACCGTCACCAGTTTGGCGCTTACCACCCGTAACTATGTGCAATTGACCTTGCTCTCCCCCGGTTCCATCTCCGTCGATCCGGCCAGCATGAACCTCGGATCCAATACTGCAGAAGAAGGAGGGCGCCCCTATATTAATGGAAACCGCGAGCAGTCCAACAACTTCCTGCTGGACGGCATCGACAACAACCAGGCGTCGGATAATCTCCTTGGTTTCACACCGTCTCCCGATGCCATCGGAGAATTCAACCTGATCACGCAAAACGCTTCTGCGGAGTTTGGCAACTTCAACGGGGGAATCGTCAGCGTCGCGATTAAGTCGGGCACAAATCGATTCCACGGCGATGTCTTTGAGTTTTTCCGCAACGATATCTTCAACGCTGACAAATGGGAGAACGGGCTGCCCACAACCGGCCCTCTGCCCACGCCCAAGGTGCGATGGAACATGTTCGGCGCTACCGTTGGCGGCCCGATCATCAAGAATAAGTTGTTCTTCTTCGCCGACTATCAGGGCGGGCGCCTCGACCATCCTTCGTCTTCCACCACCATTACCGTTCTTACCCCTGCCGAAATCGCAGGTAATTTCAGTGCTCTGAGTACGCAGCTGTACAACCCGTGCGCCCCTGGAACAGGCGGAACGTCGGGCGCAACCTGTTCGATTTTGGCCCCCGCGCTGAGGCCGGCATTTGCTGGGAACATCATTCCCAGCGCGAACCTTGACCCGGCGTTCACCGCGCTGGTCACTAACTCGCTCTATCCAAAGTCTTTGAGCACTCTCTCCAATGGTTTCGGGCAGGCAATCAACACCACCGCCACGCAATACAATTCCGACCAGGGTGACATCAAGGTGGACTACAACGCGTCCAACCGCGACCATATCTTTGCCCGGTATTCGAAGGGCGACCAGAATGACCCGGCTACGAACTCGGTGGCTTTGTTGGGCAACACGGTAAACCAGGCGTTTCTCCAAAACGGAGCTCTCAACTGGACCCATTCGTTTACTTCCAACCTGCTGAATGAAGCGCGCTTTGGGAAGAATTACATCAAATTACCCCATGGACTGACCACGTTTGATCCTTCGGTGGGAGAGTTGGGGAACAAAATCGGCATCGACAACGGCAACCCCAACGGGATCACCGGCCTTCCCGAGTTTGGCTTCGCGGGTGGGTCGATTACCAACATCAGCGTGGGGACGTTGAACAATCTCGGTGCCGCAAGTGTTACGGAAAAATTCTCCTCCACCGTGACCAATTTTGAGGATGTGCTTATCTATACTCACGGGCGGCACATCACGAAAACCGGCTTCCAGACGAATCGTTACAACATCAATGTTTTTTACAGTGGCAATGGCGGCGAACTGGGTGCCGTGCTATTCGGGAACGGACCGGGAGGAAATTATTCCGGGAACGGCGTTGGCGGAGATCCATCGGCGGATTGGGCTCTGGGTGTGCCGGAAGATGTAGGCCGAGGGACCAGTTCGGGAGGATGGCGTCAACGCGACTGGCTCTATGCCGGATTTGTCCAGGATGACTGGCGAATCACGGACACGTTGACCTTGAACCTGGGGCTCCGCTATGAAGCCCGCACTCCCTGGACCGAAACTAGCAATCACCAGGTGAATGTGAATATTCAGACTGGCGCGTTGCAGTTCATCGGAAACCAGGCGGTGCCGAGCGGTGTGGTGGGCTCGAACGGGTTTAGCAGCGGCCTGTACAAGAGCGACTATGGGTGGCCGGATCTTCAACCTCGATTCGGCTTTGCCTGGAGTCCCCGCAATTGGGGCGGGAATACGGTGATTCGCGGAGCCTTCACCATCTCGTCGTATCTGGAGGGCACGGGAACGAATCTTCGCCTGACGCAGAATCCGCCCTTCACTCCCTCGCAGGTGGAGGCGAATAATGTGGCGACCGGCAGCGGCTATAACACCGAATCCTCATTTAGTTCAGCGGCTCCGCCAACCGGTGACCCTTTCATTGGGGCGACGATGCTGGCTTGGGGCGGGACGGTTCAGCCATCCGTGGCTGACCAGTGGAACCTGAGTATCCAACGGCAGCTTACCCGCGATACAACTTTGCAAGTGGGCTACGTTGGCCAGCGCACCACCCACTTGATGGTTCCCGAGTGGCTATCGCAAGGTGACCTGCAACCCAATGGCACGGTAACCTATCCGCTCATTGGCGGCCAAAATCCGATTGGTACTGTGATCAACGGGGTCACGACGACTGCGGTGACCTATGGGCCTAACGGATTTGGCAACGTCAAGAACACTGCTTCGGTCGGCAATATGAACTATAACGCGCTGCAGATGGTGCTTCAGAAACGCTATGGGCACGGACTCGAAGGCCAAGTTTCCTATACTTACGAGAAATGCATGACCAATGATGATGGCTACTATGGCACTTGGGGCACCACTACGCAGGCGGGCCCATCCGGCAATTACTGGCAGAACCTCTATGACCCGAACGGGGATTACGCCCAATGCTATTGGGACACGAAGCACGTAATCAGCGCATACGCGGTGTATGAGTTGCCCGTCGGTCGGGGCAAACAATTCGGAGGCAGCCTGCCAACGGCGGTGAATGCCGTGGTTGGGAATTGGTCCGTCAACCCGATTGTTTCCTGGCATACTGGCTTCCCTCTCTCCCTGTACGGTGCCAGCGACTCCGGAACGGGTAGTCCCGAAAACCGGCCCGATTGCAATGGCCCCGTAAGCTATCCGAAGAACGTGATTCCGGGGGAGGGAATCCAGTGGTTCGGTCAGAGCTCATTCTCCAATGCCGCCCCGGGTACATTTGGAAACTGCCCGGCACAAGGCCCAGTGATTGGACCTGGATACGTCGACGCGGATGTCAGCCTGCAGAAGAATTTCCCGATTACCGAATCGATGAAATTCCAGTTTCGGGCAGACTTCCTGAACATGTTTAATCATCCGAACTTTGCGGTGCCAAACGATAGCTGCTGCACCGGAACTTTCGGCGTCAGCAGTGCAACCCAGGATTCACGCGAGTTGCAGTTCGCGCTGAAGTTCTATTTCTGACGTACCACCAGGAATGGCAGGCGCTGCGGTGGGCGCCTGCCCCTCCTTTCAATTATGATTCCGTCATATGTTCCTGCCCCGAAGTCTCGTGCTGGTGACGCTTTTTTTTCTGGTTCTTAACCCCCGGGAGACGGCGCAAACCAGTAGCAAACGTTCTCCAGATGTTTCCGCAGCCGCCCAAAAAGCCACTACTCTTGCCGAAGGCGGTCATTGCCAGGATGCACTGTCTGTGCTCAGAAGAACGGTTCGGCAAGTCTCCGACAGGGAGCTACTACGAAAAGTCAGCTTGGATGGCGTGCGTTGCGCGATGACGCTTGGCCAGGCCAATGCCGCGATCGACTTTCTCCAAGTGATGTCTCGAGAGTTCCCGCGGGATTCGGATGTTCTCTATGCCGAGGTTCATGCCTATTCTGATCTCTCCACCCGGGCCTCGCAAGAACTCGCGCAGACAGCGCCATCTTCGCCTCAGGCACGCGAACTGCTGGCGGAGTCGTACGAAATGCAGGGGAAGTGGGCCGATGCCGAGAAGGAGTATCGCAGCATTCTTGAGCACAATCCAAATTTTCCGGGCATCCATTTCCGTCTTGGAAGACTCTTGCTTTCCCAACCAAATCCTTCTCCCACTGTTTCCGACGATGCCAAACGGGAATTTCAACGAGAACTGGAGATCGATGCCTCGAATGCCGGGGCCGAGTATGTCCTCGGCGAACTCGCGCGCCAGAACCAACTCTGGGATGAAGCGGTCGCCCACTTTTCTCGCGCCGTAAAGCTTGATCCAGGTTTTGGGGAGGCTTTTCTCGGCCTCGGGACCTCGCTGATTTCGCTCAAGCGCTACTCGGACGCGCTCCCGGCCTTGGAGGCGGCTGTCAAACTGGAGCCAACCAATCCCGATGCTCATTACAATCTCGCGACCGCATATACCCGCGTAGGTCGTAGGCAGGACGGTGAAAAAGAGTTCGCCATCCACAAGCGGCTCCTTGGAAATGGGGACCGGCCCGCCGAGAGCACTACGCCGCCGCGACCGCAAGATGACAAGCAATGATTCCGACCAGGTTGTGGCTGTCCACCGCCCGATGAATGGAGGGTTCACTTTTGCCCGATAGCCGCCGATCACGGCCGACCTCCCGCCGGGGCTTTCTGTGGACGACAGCCTGTAGTCTTGTACTCCCTTCGGTCCCCGCCTTGCTGCAAGTGGTGGCGAATCCGCAATACCCGTTTGAAGAGGTCCCGAGCTCCGCGAGCGGAATTGTTTGGCAACACATGGCCGGCCACTCCGCTCAAAAGTACCTCCCGGAGACCACCGGTTCCGGATGCGCGTTCCTTGATTATGACAACGATGGCTGGATGGACATCTATTTGGTAAACAGCGGAAAGTGTGATTTTTACGATCCCAGTCCGCCGTTGCGAAACGCGCTGTATCGCAACAATCGCGACGGCACCTTTACGGATGTGACCGATCAGGCGGGCGTCCGCGGCGGGGGATACGGGCAAGGAGTCGCCGTCGGCGACTATGACGGCGACGGATTCCCCGATCTATATGTCACGCAATACGGTAAGAGCATCCTGTATCACAATAATGGAGACGGTACATTCACGGACGTCACCGATAAGGCTGGCGTGGCCGCGCCCGGTTGGGGGGCAAGCGCCGTCTGGTTCGACTACGACAATGACGGGCGGCTCGATCTGTTCGTCTGTCGGTTCGTGGATTTCGACAAATCCAAGAATCTTCCCTGTGCCGCCGGCGATAGTGCTGGCTATTGCATTCCCCGTCTCTACAAAGCGATGCCCAGTTGGCTTTTCCACAATAATGGCGACGGAACTTTTTCGGACGTCAGTAAGGTGACGGGGATCGGCAACTTCTTCGGGAAGGCGTGGGGGGTAGTCGCCACTGACATCAATAACGATGGTCTTATGGACCTGTTCGTGGCAAACGATACGGTCCAGAATTTTCTGTTCGCGAACCGCGGCGGGGGGAAATTCGAGGAAATTGGAGCGCAAGCCGGCATTGCCTACAGCGAGGCCGGCCGTCCGCGCTCCGGGATGGGAGTAGACTCGGCCGACTTTGATCAGGATGGCTGGATGGATTTGTTCGTCGCCAATATCGATCACGAAATGTATTCTCTCTACCGGAATAACCATGATGAGACCTTTGATGATGAGGCTTGGTCCAGCGGCGTCGCAAAGGCTACGCGCCTAATGAGTGGCTGGGGACTGAAGTTGTTTGACTATGACAACGACGGAGATTTGGACCTTTTCTTGGCCAATGGCAATCCGGATGATCTGATTCAGATGTTTCACCGGGATGTAAGCTACCGAGAGCCACTCTTATTGTTTCATGGTTCGGGGAAGCGCTTTGAAAATGTTAGCGCGCAAAGCGGCCCGATATTTTCGCAAGCGTTCTCCGCCCGGGGTCTGGCACTAGGAGACTTCAACAACGACGGGGCGGTAGACGTATTGATTTCCTGCAACGATGGGCCCCCTGTCCTGTTACGCAACAACGTCGGCAGCAAGAACCACTGGTTGGGCCTGAGTTTGGTGGGGAAGAAGTGTAATCGCGACGCTGTCGGGGCGCGCATCACGTGGCAGGCAGGGAACCTGAAGCGCAGCACCATGAAAATCGCTGGAGGCAGCTATCTTTCCTCCCACGATCCCCGCATAGTGCTGGGTGTCGGTCAGAAAAGGAAGCTGGACTGGATTGAAGTGCGGTGGCCCAAGCCAAGCACGCTGGTCGAACGCTTCACCGATTTGCCTATCGATCGCTATATCTCGATCGTTGAAGGCGAGGAGAAATGGAAATAGCGGCAGCGGAGAAAGCGGAGGCGCCCTCGCCCTTCGTACGCCGTACCCAGCATGGAGTCCAAGCTGCAGAAAGCAGCCCCGATCAAGCTTGCGAACTGTGCCTCGTAAAGTCCGAACGAACTGAGACCTCGTTTTCCGCGTTCGGCCAGGCGATTGGCGTCCGGAAGCTTTACTTTGTTCGTTTTGCGCGAGCGCTGGCCCGGAATGCGGCTACTCGCCTTCTTGTGGCAGGCATTCGACCGGTGTCGTCGGCATCCAACTCCAAATAACGATCAATTCTGACCATCTTTCCGAACCCCAAAATCCGATACTGAAGATTCATAAGGATATGCCCAGGCACGTTGGCTCTGTAGACCATCCTTGAAATGAAAGAAGTCGCGCACCCTACGCGACACCGCTGTTCTGGCAAAGTGGCGGAGACACACTCGAAATTCGCTACAAACGTATTGAGGAATCATGAAACCCAACCACGAAACATCGCGCCACGGGGCAGGGCTACACGAGGTGAAGGAGAGTCAGGATAGGCGCTCCTGAAAATCTCCGGGAACGCGGAATGAAACGCCGGCAAAGTTCACAACCGTATCACGCGGGAAGGGCCGTCAGAGTATAAAGACCAACAATATTGTCATGCAATCAACACACCGGAGGGATCATGTCACAGACCGTAGTGGAAAAAACCGCTGATCACATTGCCGAGTCCGCTCACCAAGCCTCTCGCGCAACCAGCGCGATTGCCGATGCAATCGAGGAGGGGGTGAAAGTTGTGAGGCGCGCCGCAAAACAGGGTGGTGACGCCGCCGAAGAAATCTTGGATGACACGACTCGACGGCTGCAGCGGCACTTATTGCTGACGGTTGCGACGACCTTTGCAGTAGGAGTCACCGCAGGAACATTAATCGGCTGGGTGACAAAACGAAGGTAGAACGGGCGATGCAGGAGAGCGATGTGGGGCAGCAAGGGTGAAAGCCGAGCCGCCGGAAGACTTCTTGAAAAGCAGGGAGGCTTATTGCCTGTGGCGACACATTCAGGAGCAGCTCAATTCCCTATGTCGCGAAGACCTCCTTTCAGAAACCTTGCCATCATCGAGCTGACACCCAGGCACAGATGATAGAGATGAGCATTCTCAGAGCACAGATTCGAAGCCCCTCGATTCATCTGCCGAACCCGGCGCCCATTTTGTTCGGTCGGCTGTGCGGGCTGCGGTCGAGAGGTCCTAGGTAATGTTCAAGCGTCACAGAGAACGGCATCGGACAGAACGCACGGGCTGGCTACGCGCGGCAGTATTGGGCGCGAACGACGGTATCTTATCGACAGCAAGTCTGGTGCTTGGCGTCGCGGCTGCCCATGCGGCTTACAGTAACATCTTGGCTGCAGGAGGCGCCGGGCTGGTAGCTGGGTCTATGTCAATGGCCGCCGGAGAGTACGTCTCTGTCCACTCGCAGGCGGATACGGAACGGGCTGATCTCGCACTGGAACGCGTGGAACTCCAAGCAGATAACAAGGGTGAGCATCAGGAACTGACTGCAATCTACGTCGCTCGAGGGCTCGACCCATCGCTAGCGAAACAGGTCGCCGATCAGTTGATGGTCAAAGACGCTCTTGGCGCGCATGCCCGCGATGAACTCGGCATCTCCGACACCTTCCGTGCGCGTCCCATTCAGGCCGCCATGGCATCAGCGATGAGCTTCGCCATGGGCGCGGCCTTGCCTCTCATGGTCACCGTCATTGCTCCGGCCTCGGATATGACACCTCTGGTCGCTGGAACCTCACTGGTGTTCCTCGCGTTTCTAGGCGGTTTGGCGGCTAGCGTGGGTGGTGCCGGCGTAACCATAGGCGCAATAAGGGTCACCTTCTGGGGGGCGCTCGCCATGGCGCTGACCGCAGGAGCCGGGGCGTTGTGCGGAAAATTCGTCGGAGTGGGGTAGGACCCTTTGCGCCGAGTATGGCGCCGCTGATTTCTGACGGGCTTTAGTCGAGCGGTTTCCCAGATTGTAGAGCAGGGTATTTTCCCCGGGCAGATTGTCGGCCTCGACAGGGTTTCGGCAAAAGTAATTGCAGACCGAAACCGGTGCGCGTGTTCCGGTCAGTTCGAATCATGTCGAAGCATATGCCTTTTAGCCTGACTTCCAGTTTCGTTGGCGGCGCGTCGAGAAAATGCCGCATTGTTAACAGGCGGGTGGACCCAACTTGGACAATCGCTCTGGTCAGAATCGGAGAATTCGATTCCGATGGAACGTCCGCCGATAGTGAGCTGTAGTGTACAGACTTGACCGCACCGCCATGGAATCCTTGCCATACCGGTCGCCGTTCAGTCCGCGCAGCCCGCAGCAACATTAGAGATACAAACGGGCAATCGAAGGATGATTTGGCAAGGTCGTCAAAATGCGTACTATCCGCTTTCTGTTTCTGGCTCTTCTGATGCTGGCCATGCCAGCCACCCTATTCGCGCAGTTAGGCTTGTCGATTACCATTGCTCCGCCCGAACTGGTGACGTACTCGCAACCGATGTGTCCCCAGAGCGGCTATTTGTGGACGCCCGGTTACTGGGCTTACGGAGAAGAAGGGTACTTCTGGGTGCCGGGTACCTGGGTCGAGCCGCCTGCCGTTGGCGTGCTATGGACTCCCGGTTATTGGGGCTGGGGTGGTAGTGCCTATGCCTGGAATGACGGCTACTGGGGTCCCACCATCGGCTTCTACGGTGGTGTCAACTACGGCTACGGCTACGGTGGTCTTGGTTATGAGGGTGGATATTGGAACAATGGAGCGTTTAACTACAACCGTTCGGTAAATAACCTGGACGTAAACAATTTCAGTAACACTTACGAAAAAGCCGTAATCAACGATAGGGCGGGAAGCAACGTTAGCTACAACGGCGGGACCGGAGGAACGACCGCTCGACCGACTGCTGCCGAAGAGACCGCAGCCCATGAGCGACATACCCCGGCCACGAGCGCACAAACAGGACATCAAGAGTCGGCCAGCAAGAACCGCGAACTATTGGCGTCCGTGAATCATGGCAAGCCACCAGTCGCTGCAACATCCAAACCGGGAGAGTTCACCGGCAAGGGAGTAGTAGCCGCGAATGGTGCGGAAGCTAAAAACAAGGCACCCGAGACCAAGACACCTGAGCCGAAAGCCGATGGGAATACGGCAACTCGCTCGAACGAGAATAGGGCGGCCGAGAGCAAAACGGCGGCAACTCGCTCGAACGAGAATAAGGCGGCCGAGAGCAAAGCGGCAGCAACTCGCTCGAACGAGAATAGGGCGGCGGAGAGCAAAGCGGCGGCAACTCGCTCGAACGAGAATAGGGCGGCGGAGAGCAAAGCGTCAGCAACTCGCTCGAACGAGAATAGGGCGGCGGAGAGCAAA
>Ga0187847_10000761_pt1 | contig 32936 bp, 26 predicted proteins | sample June2016WEW_4_10_FD_132458 | JGI IMG/M metagenome (GOLD analysis project Ga0187847, IMG submission 132458) | Peatland microbial communities from SPRUCE experiment site at the Marcell Experimental Forest, Minnesota, USA - June2016WEW_4_10 | ecosystem: Environmental > Terrestrial > Soil >...
CTCACCGACGCGCAAATCGCCCAGCTCGTCGCCTATCTGCGCGCCAAAAAACGCCCCGTTCCACCCCCAGCCCCCGCACAGCCCGTGCCGGCCGCGGCGCCCGCGCAATAACCTGCGCAAATAGGGCGGCGCTCTCTATTCCGGCTCACTTTAAAACTCCCTCAAAAACTCTGGCAGTGCCATCAAAGTTTTATTTCTTTCCCCCACGCAACTAATGCGCGCAATCCGGTTCTGCGCCTATATCGTCTGGAAAAAAGCGCACAGCCGCGCATCCATCCGGGTTGCGGCCTGTTCGTTCAGCGGCTCCCTCCAGGGCCCCTTCAAAATTCAAGGAGGACTGTCATGAAAGGCACGTCACTCGCGCTGCTCTCTCTCTTTGTTGCTACGCCTCTGTGCCTCGTGGGCGAGCAACTTATTCCTGCCGGCTCTCTGATCCAATGCACCGTTTCAGAACCGAAACTCTCTTCCAAAACCACCGCCATCGGCGATCCCGTCCTGTGCCAGCTTGGCCACTCTGAACGCTATGGGCGCTCGGTTCTTCCCACTAACAGTTACCTCGTCGGCCGCTTCGAAGATTACAAGGATCCGGGTCACTTCGTCGGCAAGGGTTGGATGGAACTCCGCTTCGACCGTATGGTCATTGAGCCCAACACCGTCATCCCCGTTGATGCGCGTGTCGTCGCTGTCCCCGGCTACAACGTCGACAGAAACGGACGCATCCTCGGCAAAGGTCACGCCGTCCGCGACGCCGTCCTCTGGTCCATCCCCATCCTCTGGCCCGTCGACCTGCTCATGCTGCCCATGCGCGGTCCCCGGCCCACCCTCAAAGAAGAAACGCGCATGACCCTCAAGGTCATGGACGACCTCACCATTCCCGATGTCGCGCCCCTGCAGCGTGATCCCTACGGATTCGCCCAGCGCCCGCCTGTCGCCGAAATGGCTCCCCCTCCGCCTCCCCAGCCGGAACAGCCAATGTACGACCAGCAACCCGCGGCCCCCGAGTCTGCTGACTATGCACCCCAGGATGCTCCACCGCCCGCCTATGCTCCCGCTCCGCAGCAGGACTATGCACCAGCGCCTCCCGTCTACGCCTACGCTCCCCCACCCCCGCCCGTCTACGTATACGGTGGCGGCGGAGTAGTCATCGGTGGTGGATATGGCGGCGGTTACGGCGGTGGTTACGCGGCACGCGGCTACGGCTACCGCCCTGCTGCCCCAGGCTATCGCCCCGCTCCCCGCCCCAACGGATATGGCTACGCCGGCGCACCTCGCGGCTATGCCGGTGTCCCCCGCGGATACGGCTATGCTGGCGCTCCTCGTGGATATGCCGCAGCTCCTCGCGCCTACGCAGCAGCCCCGCGCGGCTACAGCTACGGTGGCGGCGCAAGAATGGCCTCCGGCGGCGGCATGCGCGGCGGTGGTGGCGGCAGCAGAGGAGGCCGCGCCGGCCGCTAAAAACGCTTTTCTAAATTAAATATAGAAAACTGTGCCCCATTCATCGCGCAGCACTATCGCGCGATGAGTGGGGAGGTACAACCCATCACTGCGGCCAAGAGTCTGGGAATGGTCCGTATAGCCGCTCATAGTACCAGTCCAAGCTCCACGTCTTTTCTCCACACATCCGGCCAACATACGTCTTCTCATCGGTTCTGATTTCGCTTCGACAATCGAATTGAAAATGTGCCAATGCGCGTCTTTGGCCGTACTGAGTCTTGGTTTGGGCTTGCACATTCACGTTGATATCCATGATGATCGACTCAAGTTCGCCAAAGGGTACTCATGTTCTTGCGATTGCTCAATTAGCCACTTCTTGTAGACTTCGCATGCCATGAGGGAATTGACTGGCTTCCCATTGTGAGTACAAATACCCGTAAGAAAATCGACTCGGTATCCTCCAGAACAATACCGTGCAAACGTAGCGATGTCGTTGCCCTCAGGTAGGTCTATGACCCGTTGGCATAGAGTGTTCGCGAAATGTTGAATGACCTTCCTTCGCATGAGAGGGTCCAACCTAATTCATCGCGCAGCCTTACCGCGCGATCAGTGGGACTTAAAATTCTTTATGCGAGCCTCCCGCGAGTGTCTGGCCTCACCGCAGGTGGTTACCAAACTCTACAAGTCGGCGTATGCACCATCGGCTGACCTGCCTTGCAACTGAACGCCTTCTGAAACTCCGGCATATTACTAACCACGCCGTTCACCCGCGCAAACCCCGGTGAGTGCGGATTGGTAATCGCACTCACTCGCAGGTCCTCAGGCCGTTCGTTGTTGCAAGCCCATTGCGCCATCCCCACAAAGTACCGCTGGTCCGGAGTCAAGCCATCCGCTGGCGTCAGCGTCACGCCTTCCGTCTGTTTCTTCCAAGCAATGTAAGCCAGCAGCGTCCCGCCGATATCCGCCACATCCTCGCCACTCGTCAGCTTCGACGTAATGTGAATATCATCCACAATCACATACCCCGCATACTGATCGCGCACGCAGTTGATCCGGTCTTCAAACCCCTTCGCATCCTGCGGCGTCCACCAGTCGCGCAGGTTGCCCTTGTAGTCAAACTGCCGTCCATGGTCGTCGAACGCATGCGTAAGCTCATGCCCAATCGTCGAGCCTGTGTTCCCGTAATTCGGCGCATCGTCTTCCTTCGGATCGTAGAGCGGCGGCTGCAGCACGCCCGCCGGAAAATTAATGTCGTTCATCTGCGAATTGAAATAGGCGTTCACCGTCGGCGGTGTCATGTGCCACTCGTCCCGGTCCACCGGCTTGCCCAGCTTGTTCCATTCGCGCGCGTCCTCAAATTGACCCGCCCGCCGCACATCTAAAAAGTAATTGTCCGGCGTAACATCCAGCGCCGAGTAATCCCGCCACTTCTCCGGATAACCAATCTTGTTGCGAATCGCATGCAGCTTTCTCAGCGCCTCTACCTTTGTCGCGGGACTCATCCAGTCCAGCCCCTCAATCTCGTGCTGCATCGCCGTTTCAATCTGCTCGGTCATCAACTGCGTCTTCGCTTTCGTCTCTGCCGTAAACGTCCGCCGAACAAACTCCTGTCCCAGCGCTTCGCCCAGGTTACGGTCCACCGCTCGCGTACACGTCTTCCACCGCGGAGGCATCGCAGGCACGCCCCTCAGCGTCTTCGAGAAGAAATCAAAACTCGCCTGCTCAAAGTTATGCGCAAGGTACGGCGCCGCTGCCGTCAGCAAATGAAACCGCAGGTAAGCCCGCAACGCCGCCACGTCTTCCGTAGCCAACTCCCTCTGCACCGCCTTCATAAACTCCGGCTGACTCACGTTCAACCTCATCACGCCACTCGCCCCCTGCACCTTGAAGTACAGCGGCCAGTCAATCGATGGCGCCTGCTTCCCCAACTCCTCAATCGTCTCCATGTGATACGTGTTGTGCGGATCGCGCCGCTCCACCCGCGTCAGGCTAGCCTTCGCCAGCGCCGTCTCAATCCGCACAATCGCATCCGCGTCGGCCTTAGCCTGCTCCGCCGTCTCACCCGCCAGTCCTATCAACTGTTCAATGTATTCCGTATACTGCGCGCGAATCTTCACGCTCTTGTCATCGGTCTTCGTGTAATAATCGCGATCAGGCAATCCCAGCCCGCCCGCGCTCAGCTCCACAATCACAGTCGACGAATCCACCGCATCCTGATCCGTTCCCGATCCGAAAAAGTAGCTTCCCGCCCACTCGTGATGCAGCCGCATCAGCGCCGCTATTAACTCCGCGCGCGTCTTCAGCCCATCAATCTTTGCAAGCTCCGCCCGCACCGGCTTATCGCCCAGCGCGTCAATCGCATCCGTATTCATGCACGCCGCAAAGTAGTCGCCCACTTTCTGCTGCACCGGCGTCCGGTCCTTCGCCTGCGCATCCTCCTCCAGAATCCCCCACAAAAACTGCTGGTTCTCATTCGCCAGCTTCGCGTACACGCTCCACCCCGCCTGGTCCACAGGAATCGGATTGTGGGTCTCCCATCCTCCGCAACTGAACTTGTAGAAGTCCACGCAAGGATCAACCGACCTGTCCATGCTCGTCACATCCAGCGAAGGCGAATAAGGCATAGCCGTCAACGGCCGAGCCACAGCTTGTCCCGGAATCGCTTGCACCACGATCGGCGCACTCTGTTGTCCAGCAAGACTCAACGCACCGAAAGCAGACGCCGCCGCAAAAACAATCAATGTTCGATTGAGCATGAATTCTCCAATCTCAAAATCCTACAACCCCGCCCCACCCCAGCTGTACGAGGGTCCTCCGTCATCCAGAGCGAGCGCAGCGAGCTGAAGGTCTTGCCTTGTTTGTGCAATCGGTAGGTAGCAAAAAGCCAGTGCGAGCGAATAGCGAGCGGCTGCCCCACCGCAGGTGGTTACGGTGTCTTCGGTGCAGGCGCCCCCGCCCCGCCCCACGGCAGTTGAACCGACGGCAGGCAGCTTGCGCCTTCCGCCGTTACCTTCAGCATCCCCTGCGTTTTTTCGGGCACGTGCGGAAACCCGGCAAGCACCGCGCGGCCGTCCGAGTCTGCAATCAACACCTGGGTTACCACCGCATCCACCGATTGCAGCACCACTGGAATCCTGGCCTTCGCCGGAAACCCCTCCACAAAAATCAGCACCGCCTCGGCGCCGGGCCGCGCAATCCTCACTTCAAGCCGGCATCCCTCATCTTCCGCCTCCACAGGATGCGGAACCAGTGTGCCCACAATCTGCAACTCCGCGTCCAGGCTGTCCAGCATGTAGCGTATCGGCTCGCCGTTCGCGGCCACAGGCCTCACCTCCACCTCGTCCGCCATTCTTGAACTCTGCGCCTCTTCCGGCTTTGGCTTGTGATACATCAGCAGGCCGCGCGCATTCACATACACATCGCGGGAGCCGGCCACGCCCGCATTCGCATGGATAAAATTCGAATCGTGCACAATGTCTTTTGACACCAGCCAGGTGCCGAATGAAAAGACCTTGTTTTCCGGCGCGCCGTCGGCAAATATGCGATAGCGCGGCGCGGCAGCAGCGTTCGCTGCATCGTCAATCATCACGAACCGCAGCTTCAGCCCCAGCGGATTCGTCCCGTCCGGCGTCGCTCGGTCCCACGCCACCTCACTCTGCAGCAGGTCCAGCATCTCTTTCGAGGGAGGCGCTTGGGCCCCGAAAACCGCGTAATCAATGACATCCGACGATTTCTTTTGGAAGGCATCGAGGATTCTCGTTTGCTTCGCGCTCTGCCCGAAGCAAATGGGGGAAGCATATGAAAGGACAATAATGAAAACCAGAAGATGGGGAATAATTGACCGAGTCATTTCTACAGTCTCCCCCATATCCAATTAAGAACGCAACAAGATGCATTCGAAAAGCGCACCGCGCGCCCCAACTGTGTCCGCCCCCGAAACCACTGTAACCACGCCACCCGCGTTACCATGGTCACAACACTCACACTCGATCCCAGAAAAGTCAGCCAATGAATCCCAGCGTCAACTCCTATCGCCGCCTCGATCCCCATTTTGAGGCGCCCAATCAAATCAAGGCCTCTGCCACCGACCGCGGCTCCATGATCCGCGTCCCCATCGGCAACTCCCGCTCCATGCGCGTCGAGGTCCGCGCCGTCGCCCCCGACGCCAACCCCTACCTCACCCTCTACTCAATATTCAAAACCGGCATCGACGGCAGCACAGCCGAGATCGACAACCTCCGCCAGGCCCACCGCTATCTCCCCGATAACATCCAGTTAGCCATCGAAGACTTCAAAGCCTCCCCCTGGATCACAGAGATATTGGGTGCGGACGTCCAAGGCCGCTTTGCCGACCTAAAGCAAGCCGCCGCCGACCGCTCCCCCAGAGAGCTAGGAACCTTCGTAAAAGGCTCAGAAGTCCAATACCACCACGAAGTCTACAACCAGTCGTTGTGGAATCATTTCTAAGGGGCGGAACCAACGGGCGCGAGACTAGAATCTACTAATGCGCAGGCCACATGTCTTCATAAGCTCCCGTTTGACGCTGACCACCGTCAGGAAGGGCATCCGTAAAATCTTAGAAGAGACGGGCTTTTCCGTTGAGATTTACGAAGCCGACTCCACCCCGTCCTTCGAGCCTGCAACTTACATCCACGATATCCAACTGGCGGATTTCGTGATCTTCGTTTTCGACGAAACCTATGGAACTCCTAGACCGTCAACAGGCAAATCCGGGGTGCATGAAGAATGGGACGTGGTGAGGACAAAGTCGATACCTAATCACGTCTACCTTCAGCGAAAACCTAAATCCGTGATTGAAAAGCAGCAGGCCAAATTTATAACAGAAGAACTTCAGGAACGAGAGATCTCATATTTCTATTATTCAGGCGAAAGAGACCTTACGATTCAAGTCCGAAAATCGATCGCGAAAATGACCCTTGATATCGGGCGCTCACCGGAGTTTCGGTCACATCTATCCGCAAGAAGCCTGGCGGGGGAAGTCTCGAAGAGAGAGCACGACACGTATTACCGATGGGACCGAGCCCTTAGAATAGTGAGCGAAATCGAGAACCATCAGAACTGCCTCTCGACTGCTTGGTCGATTGTATCGGACTCATTCACACCCTTTTCCCAATTGGGAATTGAACCATTCATCGATCAGGGGAACCAACTGATTTTTCAAGAATTTCTGGCCGCGATTGAGAAACTTTCCCACTATGAAGCTCTGCATGTTGTCGGGTATTCAGGCGTGCTTGCGATAATTCCGTTCCCGGAAGCTCCGGTAAATTTACAAAGATTGAGGGTGGTCCCTCCAATTCCCACAGACTTTTACGAAAAAAGGTTTGCGCTTAGGGCAGAAGCATTGAAGAAGTGGGAAAAACTTGGGAAATACATCGCAGTGAGGTATTCAAAATACGCCGATATTTAAGGCTCCTCATTCGCCCGGGGCCCCACTCGTCGAGCGTGCTCTGCTCGATGAGTGGGAAACACAAAGGCCAGCCGCCGCCAACCCCTCCCCCGGCGAGCTAGGCACAGTCGTAAAAGGCTCAGAAATTCCGTACCACCACGAAGTCAACAACCAGGCCAATTAAGCCCTTGACACCAAAAGACTCGCCGCAGGCGAGTCAAAGGGTCAGGTTCGCAAAGACCAAAGCTGGACTCCCTCTCTCCTTCGCGATACGGATGTGTCCATCTGCGCGCGTGGTTAGGACGTACCTTGTGCGTCCGTCAGGCCATTCAATGCCACGGGCATGTTTCGCATAATCGTGCTCCTGGCTATCGTGAACGATGCTCTTGTCCGACAGGAGAACGACGTGAGGCTCACAGTAATCGAAAACCTCCTCACAATAGCCGGCGTTCCGGCCATGATGGGAAGCGATGAAAATGGTTGTCTCTCGCAAACATTGACGGAAAGCCTCCCACTTTAAGAGTTCCTGCCAACCTTCGCATTCCAAGTCGCCGGGAACGACGATGCCACAACCTTCGTACTCTAGGAATGTGACTAGACTTAAATTGTTCATGTCCGTGAAAGTCGGATAAGCATTCCAAAACCTAGTCACCTTGACCCCACCATAGTCTGGTAGAACTAGCACTTGCTCGGTCCAGTTTTGGTGCATATCCAAAGCAGATTCCATCGCAGCCGAGATTGGCCCGACGCGCTGCTTCTCTCTCAGAATGAAATCTGCAGGCACCGAGGAATTTCTAGAGATTGACCCGAAATTAACTACCTGACGGCACGAGCGGAGGTTCGCGACGTGGTCCTGGTCAAAATGACTCAGAAAAAGTTCACTGACGTAATTGATATTTCGATCTTCGAAGTAGCGGGATGGGTAGAACTTTAGGTCTAGGTCGTACCCACAGTCAAAAAGCATATTCCCTGTACCGGGCGTAGTCGCATACGCGCAAAAGCCATGCCCCACGTCGAACAGAGTGAATGTAAACATCAGCTTTTCCCTTTCTACCCTTGCAAAACAGAGTTTTCTATTTCTTCTCCCGTTTGGCTGTTAGGGTGTCGACCGCCTCTACCAGTCTTTCCGCATACGCGTTCGCCGGGAGCCGTACCCAACCAGCAGTGAATTGAAATATCCAAAGGAGCAGAAGAATTGACGCGAAAATACCCGCGAAAGCAAGCTCCGATGAGACTTTCCCTGTCGACTTGAATACCAGATATTCCCAGATCAAGGCACAAACAGCCGACAGGCCCGTGGTTGTGATCCCAACCGGCCTGAGACCCCATACGTTCCGGCGGTACCCGTAGCTGATGTTCTCCTGGAAAAGCAAGGGATATTTCTTCGTATCACGGGTGTTCACGCGAATGTAAGTTGACCACGCAGCGTAAACCTGATCAGCGGCGTCCGGATCCGCAAGCTCTTCCTCGGACGACGGAGCCTTAGTGCCCTTAACCAGTGTGGCCATTCTTTGGTGGTACCTGGCCTTGGTTATTGCGTCCACTGTGCCGTCCCGATGACGAAAAATACTGATTGATGGCATGCCTCCCCACTTTTGGAACATGTCCCGTTCTTTTCGCTTGCCTGAGTCACGCGCAAGTTGTGAAAGCAACAAGAGCCCCCCACAACTGGCTACGACGCCACAAACAGTCTTTGCGGGTGTCAAATTCGGCCCAAGCCCGCAACTGATCACAACAGCTATTGGCATTAGCAATAGAAGGCCAGGGTACAGTCGTGCCTTACGGTCGTAACCGTCCGTTATCAACTTCGTGAATTGCTCAATGCCGAAAGGCGATGATTCAGCCATATTCTCCTACTGTGCTCGCGAATGCCATCGGAGGGTCAGGGGGAAATTGCCGACTGCTAGGTTTAGAGGAATGAGTTCGCCGACATTTTATCAGGGATAAGACGTCGGCGAGTGGCGCACCCTAGCTTCTAAAAACCCTGACCATCCCCACAACTCTGGGTGCCGCATCCTTGCGTAGAATCATCGCGCAAGGGTGCGCTCGCGCTGTGGCCGACAGTCCAATCACGCCCCGGCGAGAAACGGCGCCCGTACGACCGCCAAACATCCCTGCCTCAGACCAGTTCGATGGACACCCTGCGCCCAACCATCGCCGCGGCCCTTTGCAGGCTCGAAAGCGTAATGTCGTTCTTCGGATCAAGCAGCCTGTCAACTTGTGTGCGGCTGGTCTTCAGCAACGTGGCCATCCTGTTCTTCGAAATCTTCTGTTTCTTCATGGCCTCGGCAAGCTGCCACGCAACCACTTCCTTGATCGCCTGCGCCTGTGCCTCTTCGAAAATCCCCTACTCTTTGAGGAAATCGTCGATGCCCGACCCCAAATGTTTCTTGCTCATCGCTCCAACTCCTTTTGACGCTTCCGCGCCAATTCCAGGCCGGCAGCGAAGCCTACGTAGCCGACTTCTTCGCTCCGGCGGGCGACTCCGTCTTCTCCGTCAACTACCGCCTCGCGCCCAAATGTCACTGATCCCGCCCCTACCGTCAGTGGCCATCTCATCCGCCTGCGGTCTTAACTGTCATCTGTAATCTGTAACCTGTCTTGCGCGAAACCACACAGCAAACAAAATCAAAATAACTTACGCATTATCAATCAGTTAAGCCACTATCTCGTGCAAAATGAACGCATTTTTCAAAAAACGAGTTCAATTCTAAGCAACCCTTTACTTCGTTTAGTTCAATTCTCTGCAACCGAAACACATCAAAAAGGCTGCCCGCAAGGTTCATGTCGACGCGAAAGACAACCACTTGAGCAGCCATTTCGCATGTTTTGTAACCAGACAAGCCACCTTTTCAGCTATGTAGAACAACCCTATAAGCAGCCATTTGATCCCTGAAAACTGATTCGATTCACCCAGTTCAATTCACACCAAAACCGGCGTCCCTGCCACTCCCGCCATTCCAAATATCCGCCGGTACCGCTCCACTTCGCTCGCCGGACCCATCGCCTTCGCGTAGTTGTCTGAAAGCTTTACCGCCGGCCGGCCTTCCACTTCCGTAAGCTTGCAGACCAGGCTCACCGGGTCAAACGCCTCTCCCCCCAGCGGGTTGCAGTTCCTGAAGTCGTTGGTCAGGTACGTGCCCCAACCCGAACTGAACCGAATCCGCCGATCCGGAATCCACTTCCGTTCGTCCTCAAAGTCCCGCGCACTCTGAAAATCCGCCGGCGTCGCTCCGTTCCGCATCCTGCCGCCAAAATACGCATGGAGCCCAAGAATCTGCCCTACATCCAGCGCATCCGACGCAATCAGCCGCTTCTGCCGCGCATCGCGTCCTTGCCCTTCAAGCCACGTTATGTATTCGTCGCCTGCTACATATGGGTCCTTGCTGTCAATGCGCTGCCCTGTCCAGTTCGCCACCCACTTCGGCGCATGCTCCAGAAACTGCGTTGTCCCAAACGTATCCGGTAGCAGAATCAGCAGCTCGCCCTGGTACGTCTGCTGCCACAACTCCAGCAGCCGGTACTGTGCCGTTCGCAATTCCTCGTCGCTCTCCGCCAGCGCCGCCAGCGCCATCGGCAGCTCGTGTGCATTGGTGCCAATCGCCTCCAGGTCATGCTTGTACGCCAGGTAGGTATTCGAGCTGCCCGCAAAGCTCGCGCCCAGCACGTCGCTCATCGCCTTCACCACGTACTCATGCCACAGAAAGCTGTGCCGCCTCCGTGTCCCAAAGTCGCTCACGTTCAATCGGGGAACACCGCGCAACCGCTCCATCTTTTCCCACAGCCGCGTCTTGGCCCGCGCGTAAAGAATGTCCAGCTCAAATTCGCTGAGCCTCTTCAGGCTCGCTCGCGTCTTCAGCTCATCAATCGCTGACAGCGCATAAATCTCCCACATCGTCGTTTCGGTCCACAACCCCGAAAACGTCAACGACAACTGCCCATCCCGCTCTGACAATTCGTACTCCGAAAGCTGAAAATCCCGATCCAGCCATTCCAGAAACGCCGGCTCAAACATCCCCCTCTTCCCATAGAACGTATTGCCAGCCAGCCAGATCAGCTCGGACTTGTGAAACCGCAGCTTCCGCGTCGCCTCCAGCTGTTCGTTCAACTGCTCCACACCGATCATGTCGCCAAGACGCACGGAAGTCGTGCGATTCATCAGCATAAACGTGGCACGGGTTGTTCTGAAATGCTTCCAGATAAACTGCAGCATCAGCAGCTTGTAGAAATCTGTATCAAGAAGCGATCGCGTAATCGGATCCAGCTCCCAGTTATGATCGTGCGCCCGCCGTGCAATATTGATAATCACAATGGCTTTACTTTATCGCAGTGCAGCCGGGTCGCTCGCTGCTTTCTCCAGCTTGGCTCCCCGTTCTCCAGCTACCGCTCTTATCCGGTCAAACTCGGCGTCTTGCAGGGCTTCAGTCATTCCTCCCGGAATCAGCAATGCCTGTCCGGGGTTCCATATGAAAACGGTTCCCGGGGGATACATGCCAAACCTCGTCTTCAACTGTTCCTCGGTAAGATTGTTGGCTTGCTGCATTGAAAAGGTTACATCGCCATTGGAATCCCACGTGGGCTCGATTGTGATGGGTCGTTCGGCTAATGCTTTCAGCAGGTACGCTACCTGTTGCTTTTCACCCGCGGTTAGCGCAAGACTTTCAAGCCGCGCCAGCTCCTGTGTTGTGCAAAGCCATCCGTTTCCCCTTCCAATCGCGCCAACCAGGTTCTGTTCAAGACTCTTTGCATCGGAGCCGGGACCACCGAGTTCGGGGGCTGTTCGTAATTCATCCACCTTGCCTAACCACTCTTGATGCAATCGCTCCAGCCGCTCGAACAGCGCATTCTTTGCGGCCCGCGTACCCCACTGCCCAAGCGACAATGCCGCATCCAACTGCACTTCGGGGACCTCGTCATCCAAAGCTTCAATCGCTACTTCCTGCACCTGGGGGATTTGATCTCCGATTTGTTGCAGCAACTGGCGATAACACCATCTATCTTTTCGAAGTCCAAGAGCTGCCTTCACCTGCTGCGCCCCGTAAACAGGTGAAACCCGCAAGAAGTATCGCAGCATCTTCGCCTGCTCATCGCATGCCGGATTCTCAAAACTCGCCTCGAATGCGGACTGAATCGTCGTTAACATCTCCGGTCCGGCATAGCGATCCAGTAATTCGAAATCTACTTGCCGGCCCGAGTGATAGCCAATTCGTTCTACCGCCTGCGGAACGCTCCTCGCAATCTCTTCGGGTGCAAGTAAACGAATGTTCCCAAGACTCGGTCCGAAGAGAGGATTCTCGAGATCACGCGCAATGAGCGACCGCCCTTCGATCGGATCCATCTCACAAATATGTCTCAATGCCGCATCGCGCATTTGAGTTGTAATCGTACGCGATGGGGTCGGAGACCCCGCAAGAATGCTGCGCAGTATGGGCAGCATCTCCGGTCCCCCTATCGATTTCCACCGATTGGACAGCAGGTCTTCCTGCGCCGCTGAGGGCAGATCCTTCCACGAGGCAATCAACAACGGCTTTAGACTTTGGATCAGCGAAGGATCGTTATCCCCACTCGTCAACACGGTGTTCAATGTCACCGCGCGAGCAAGTCCGGTCTTCCGTGGCAGCGCCGACACGACCTCGCCAATTGCTGCTCTCGTTAAGACTGCTCTCTTGTCAAACTGCTGTTTCCAGAAGTTACCCAAAACATCAGGTCGCGCCCCATCGCCTGGCGACGGAGGCTCTGCATGCTCCCCATCCTGTTCCAGCTCGACCAGTGTTTCCAGAAACCGGCTGCTGACCGCCTGCTCGGATGCAGCAATCTCCTTATGCATCGATTCAAGGGCAATCTGTGGGTACGACGATTCATACAGCCCGTTGCTCAGCTCGTCTCCAATTAAAGAGTTCTCGCTGGGTGCTCCAAGCATCTTTGCCAATTGCCGAACGGATTCCTTTGTATCAAGAAATCGCAATACTTCCGCAGCATGCTTTGCATCGTCCGGTTTAGGCGTGCCGCTGAGAACCTCAGCCGCGCCCAGTGCCTGCTCGTGCTGCCACGAAGGGGAAGCGGTCTGCACATCAAACTCGATTGTGTTCGAGCGGATCCTCTCATGAACAGGGCCATCGTCAAATTGACCGGCGGCATTATGCTCACCGGGACCGGCAGGATGCCACACGCCCGAATTCACCGCGTACAACCTGTAGTGACCTACGCCAAGTCTGTGCCGATTGTTGAGAGTGGCCTCTGTGGTGGTTGGTTTTTCGCTAAGTTGGAGCCAGCTAAATAGTCCTCCACCAAAGATAACCCGATTGTCGAAATGCGCTTCAAGAGGATCGGGAACCTCTGGTTCAAGGCAGTATTCTGCCCCGATGCTGGAATGAATCCAATATCGATTCCGCGTTGAAGAGACAAACGAAAGCGCGAGTGGGATGACCTCGCCTTCTTGAAATTTTGCGCGACTGTCTTTTACACTGAGCACAAAATGAACATCGGAAGCCGTCGACGTTCCGGCGCACAGATCAGGCTCCTCAGCCAAGATTGTTCTCGCCAGAAACAGAAACAAAAATGCGGCTAACTTCACTCGAACCATTTGCGGATACTCAATCCCTTTGACGAGAGAGTACTTCGTTCGGTGCGGCCGCTTGCGAAATTCCTTAGGCGATCATTTCGGCAGCCACTATTCCCTATTCCCTGTTCCCTATTCCCTAATAGGAGATCTCCAGCACGTTAATCGAATAAGCCGCAAAACTTCGCTCGAACTTCGGCCCATCCAACGTAATCCCCTGCTCCACCGGAACCAACGCCTCCGGGTCCCGAATGCTATTCGTCGCATTCGGCGATTTCCCGCTGAGCGTAATCAGCCTCGCCTCATGGCTCACCTTCTCCACGCCTGTCAGCGTAATCCCCACCGTCCGCGCATCCGAAGTCCCATTCACCACCTTCACAATCAGCTTGTGTCGGCTCTCATCCCGTGTCGCCGACGCAAACAGCCGCGGGCCGCCACCATCCAGCGCTGCCGGCACCACCTCCGTCCCAATGTGGCTGCCAAACATCACCTGCGCCCAATAGCTCGGCGAGCCATAACTCGTCAGCGCGTCGTACCCAATCAGGTCCGTCGCCCACTGCATGCCGCCCGGATTCACATTAACGAACAGCGGCGCATAGCTCGCCATCACTATCAAATCGCTGTTCCGTTCCAGGCCCGTCATCCACGCCGCATCCCCCAGCGCCGCTTCAAGGTTCGGCGTCGGCGTCCCTTCCCGCGTCGCCCATTCTCCCACAAAAATCTTCGGCCCGCCGCGGTCGTACTTGTCGTAGTGCTGAGCCCCGGCAAACGATTCCTCCGCCGGCATGTAAAAGTGCTCATCCAGCACATCCGGCCGCACGCTCTTCACCGGTGCCGTCGCAATCAACTGCAACTCCGGATGCCGCAGCTTGATCTCCTTGTAGAACTGCGCATACCGCCCGTCGTACGATCCAGACCGGTCGAACTGATCCTCGTTCCCAATCTCCACGTAGTGCAGCGGAAACGTCGCCGGATGCCCGTCCTTCACCCGCTCCGCGCCCCACTTCGTCTCCGGGCCGCCCGTCACGTACTCAATCTCGTCCAGTGCATCCTGCACATACGGCTCCAGCTTCTCGCCCGGATCAACATGCTCCTGCTCCAGGGAGTAACCGGCATACACCGCCAGCACCGGCTCAATCTTCAAGTCCTCCGTCCACTCCAGAAACTCCAACAACCCCATGCCGTCTGAAGACCGGTAATTCCAAGGGCTCGGATGCGTTGGCCTATCCACCCACGGACCAATCGTCTTCTTCCAGTCGAAGCGGTCCGCAATGTGATTGCCTTCAAGGTAATTGCCGCCCGGCAGCCGCAAAAAACGCGGATGCATCGCAGCCATCTTCTCCATCAGGTCAATCCGGTTCCCTTCCGGCCGATCATGATAGGTCGGCGGAAACAGCGACACCAACGTGAACCACACCGTCGCCGGCTGCGGAATCGTCAACACCAGGTGGTTGTTCTCGGTCGCCCGAGTCTGCCCGGTCTTCAATGTAAACGTGTATCGCTTCCAGTCCCCGCCCACGTCCTTCACCGTCGCCGCGCCCGCAACCGCACCCGTCTGGTCGTTCATCAGGCTCACCGTCACCGGAAGCCCGCTCCCATCGCTCTTCGCATAAAACGATCCGGTATAGGTCGTCTCCGGCCGTACCGCCATGCCCCAGTACCCGTCGTTCTGCAAACCTGCAGGCGCAGACTCCGTTGCCTTCGTCACGCTCAGCTTGATGCTTCGCGGAATCGCGACGCTCGGTCCGCTCTTCGTATCGACTTCGATCTTGGCTTCAGACTCGCCGCGTGCCACCAGCGCCCAATGTTCCAGTGCTCCCCATCCTCCGCGCACCGTGCGGTCCCGCACCAGTTCCCCGTACAATCCGCCATCGTAGGAAAAGTTAATCTCCTCCGTCATCAGCCCATACAGCATCGGGCTAACCTTGGCCGTCGGATGATCCACCTGGATCTGCAGCGAGGCGGTCTGTGCAGGCAAGTCGACAGTTGCGGTAACGGCAATCAGCAGAAAAGGGGCAAAGAATCGTTTACGCATACGCACGCAAGCCTAGGCCAATGCCCTCAATTCTGGCAAGTGGAAAACGTTTACCCAATCGTTCGGCATGCCTGGAATAAATCCATCCGGGAGGTCGGATACGACCACAGCGCACGCGGGCCCTATGTTGTGGTCACCCGTCAGCAAGCCTCACAAGACTGGTCAGGGACAACAGCCGGAAACGGAGCGCCTTCGAGCGCATACTTTGCCGGAGAGCAGCAAGCCTTTGTGAGACGCTCCCGGTCTGCCTGCATTGTCTTGTCGTCTTTAAGGGAGTCAAGAGTCTGCCGAAGCATCTGCGATGCCCCGATGTGGGTCGGCATCACAATGCGATAGTGCACCCACTTCCCCTCGCGCCGGGATGAGACGATGCCAGCATTCCGGAGATAGGCAAGATGCCGGGAAATCTTGGGTTGTGGTGCGCCCAGAATCTCCACAAAGTAACAGACGCAGACCTCCTGTTGCTCTCCCATAAGGTTGAGCAGCCGGAGACGGGTGGTATCGCCGAGCGCCTGAAAAAACCGTGGCAGGTCAAACTGCTTGGTACGAGCCATGCTTAATATATACGCCTTGACGAATGCGTCCGCAACAGATATATTCACCTAAGCGAATATGTGGAGGGGCACATGGCAGAGATTCTTGATTCCGTCCGGACGAAGTATGGCGCTGTTGCGCAAAGCAGGCTTTCCGGCAACGATGCAGGTGTAAAGGCAGTGGCGGAAGCCTTTGGCTACTCGGCAGAAGAGCTGACTTCCATCCCTGCCGAGGCAAACATGGGGCTATCCTGCGGCAATCCCACGGCGACAGCCCACCTGCGGCCAGGTGAGGTGGTCGTTGACCTTGGCTCCGGCGGCGGTCTGGACGTGTTTCTGGCCGCGAAGATGGTAGGTCCAGAGGGCCGGGCCATCGGCATCGACATGACACCTGCCATGATCGAACGCGCAAAGGCGAACACGGAGGCTGGTGGATACACCAACGTGGAGTTTTACCAGTCAACCATTGACCGCATCCCGTTGCCCGATGCTTCGGTCGATTGCGTCATCTCCAACTGCGTCCTGAACCTCGCGCCGAGCAAGGCCGCCGTGTTCCGTGAGATCGCCCGCGTTCTTAAGCCGGGCGGTCGTCTTGCCGTGAGTGACATCGCGCTCAAAGGAGAGTTGCCGGAAGCTATCGCCAAGAGCATGGCGGCATATGTCGGTTGCATTGCCGGGGCCATCAGAATTGACGATTATCGCGCCGGCCTCCTGGCAGCGGGTTTCGAGCATGTCGAGATAGTGGACAGTGGCTCAGACCTGAATGCCTACGCGAAGGGGGAGAACCAGTCCGGCTGTTGCTCCCCGGCAATGGATGGAGGCTCATGCTGCACTGCTGCACCGAATAAGGATTCGACCACGCTGCATGCGGAACTGTCAGAGCTGCTGAGCAAATACGATGTGAACGCGGCAGCCGCAAGCGTAAAGGTGTATGCCATCAAGCCCAGGGCCGGAACGACGACTACGGTACCCGCAACATGCTGCGCAACAGGCTGTTGCCAATAGCAACTACAGGAGACGACTTGTTCAAGGTGATCTTTGCTTGTGTACACAACGCCGGACGGTCTCAGATGGCCGCCGCGTTCTTCAACCAGTTCGCAGACCCGCAAAAGGCACACGCTGTATCTGCGGGAACGGATCCGGGCCAGCGCGTCCATCCTGAAGTGCAGGCCGTAATGCGCCAGGTTGGCATCGACCTCAGCAACGCAAAGCCACAGAAGCTCACAGAGGAATTGGCGCGGGATGCACAGCTTCTCGTCACGATGGGCTGCGGCGACAAATGCCCTTACATCCCAGATCTGCGCCGGGATGATTGGCCGCTCCGCGACCCAAAGGGCTTGTCGATAGAGGAAGTCTTGGCGATTCGTGACGAGGTGAAGTATCGCGTGCAGAGTCTTCTCATCCATGAAGGACTATAGGCCTTAGCTCGCAGGTTGGCATTTGAGCATCCCCCCGAACCTAGGTCACGGCGGAACTACCATTCTGCAACCGCCATAAGGACGCACAGAGGCCGCCGCTTGTCTCGGCAATGCAATGATCTCTTGGCTTCGCTCTGTTTGTCATGAGAGCTGCGAAAGTTATCTAACGAAAATGATATATCCGGAAAAGGAAATACCGCACATCACACGTTATTCAGAATTATGGATTGATGTTAGTCGAAGTGTTTCAACAATTCCGGCGTTTAGTCTATTGAAATTCCTTAGCGCCCTGCCTTGGGTTGTGCCATACGAGGACGTCGACAACACGAGTATTCGTGCGCTTGGAAGCTGCTGCCCAAAGAGCTTCTGAGTTTCCCCAGTCCTGGCCTCATCGTTATTCGCTTGAATCTTGCGCTGTTTCTGAACACCGTCAGAAGATCATGCAGAAGGCTATCTGACAAAAGTACGAAACCGGGGTTAAGAATTGTTAGTCAGCCAGTCGCACAAATATGTGACTGGCTTTTGCCCTGTATCGGTCGTATCTTTTTTTAGCGCACAACAGGTTTTCATTGAATCATCACTCTGGCTTATCCGCGACACGTCTGCAAATTTCGCACTTCGCTTGGGTCCGCAAGGATTCCCCTGTAGCTCGAACCGTAAGGAATAAGGGGTCGATTTGAAAATGAGCATTTTTGAATGGAGGACATGGAGCCGCTCTGCTAAAGTTGCTGGAAAAGGACCCAGTGTCTCGGCTGAAGGATTCCACGGTTTGCCCACGGGCTTTGCTTTGTCTTGGATTTCACTGCTGGTACCGGCACCAGTCAGGGGCTGTTGGCTGGCGAACATTTCGCTCACGACGGAAGTTCCGCAGGATTCACAATTCGAGTTTACCGTCAAACACCAGTTGCAGGAATCAAGTGGCGTCTGCATTCTTCTCACGGATCAGATCAGCGCGATTCTCTCGATTGATTCTCCGTAACACGGACGATCAAGGCTTAGACGCGACACTGAATGTTCATGGGAACGCCACTATCGACAAGACGGAGGTCCTTCGACGATGTCGAGCGGCCTTGATTGACAACAGCAAACATGGGCCATGTACCAACGCACAGATTCAGAACCTGAACTCAAAATCGAGATGGTTCGTACGTGCAGTACTGGAGATGCCCTTCCCCGGGGAGATCGCCATGCGCAACAACACAACTTTGTTCGACGTCGAATCCTCTCATGAATGCCCGACTTCTCGTGTCCCCGAAGTCGTTCGAACACTAGTCGGATTGATCGGGCAGGTCAAAACGCCAGAGCATCCGGATTCCCTCCCCGACAGTCCTCTTGAGGAAGTCCTGGTCGACACTGAAGTCGACGGCTCCCGCTATCTTCTTATACGCATGCCCGAGCCGATTGACACAAACGTCCGGCTGAGCCCTCGTGAGCAGGAAATTGTGCGGATGGTCGCCAAAGGTCACCCCAATAAGGTGATTGCCGACGTACTCAATATCAGCTCATGGACTGTCTGCACTCATTTGCGAAGAATATTTGCCAAACTCAATGTAACTTCGCGCGCAGCCATGGTGGGGCGAATATCCAAGATTGGTGCGCTGAATTCCAGCCGCAGACAAGACTCAGCTCGTTTCAAGTAAGTTGCCCGGCGACGGCCACGGCATAACTCTCTAAGTCAGGAGCCTTGCCTGGCGAATAATGTGCTAAGCATGTGTTCGATAGAATGCAGGCAACTCCCTTACAATTCATACTCCGGCTGCGGTCCTGGCGGTAATGTATTTCCAGGGCCCGGAATACTGAAGGTCGTCTTATCAGTTTGCCGCTCTCTGGCCTGCTGTACGTACCGGCGACTAACCCCTGCATCAGCCTTTGCTCGAACATTGCGCAGAAGGCGGATCACATTGCCTCCCAATACGAGAGCCTCCTGCTTTGCCGGTAAGTTGAGTAGACGTATCTTGTGGAGTTCAAGGCCTGGATGTAGCCAGGGCCCGTCTGAGCCAAACAGAATCTTATGCGCGCCGGCTCGCTTGATGGCTTCCACGATGTAGTCGAATCGCCGGATCCCCGAAGTATCGGCATGGACATTGGGATAACGCACTAGCTGGTCGATCACCCTCTGGTGAGCCCTCCAATCATCAGCAAAGCTACCTAGATGGGGAATAATGAAATTTACGTCGGGGAATTGCGGAGCAAACATGTCCACCACTTCTGCCCGTCCTACAACATCAGCTAACACTGGCATCCCGAAGGCCCTCGCCGCTTCGCAAATCTCTCGAGTCGGCATAGCCTCAAAGCCGTGCAACTTTATACCACGGAAGCCCCATTTGCGTGCGCGCTCCACCATGCGGAAGATGCGCCCGGCATCGCGCGAGGCGTGAACAAAGGCAAAGCCGATCAGCCGGCGAGGAAAGCGTGCAACGATCCGCGCCACTTGCCGGTTGGCTTCGTCGTAGTTGCTATGGAAGGGCGCAAAAACAACCGTCTTGTGAATCCCCGCCCTCCGCGCGCGACGCAAATAAGGTAGGATCGGCGCATCTGTGTTCCATGGCGCAGTCAAGCGGTCGCCCTTCCCGGCATGGCAATGGCAATCGATAATCATGCGTGCACCGCTTCCTGCGCTGCGTTTTCGCGGCGAGCGGCTCCCAGTTTTGCAGCCGCCGCTAAATACCAGATAGATGTCTCGATCCCACGATAGAAGTTAGGCAAATGGAATTTTTCGTTGGGCGCATGAACGCGATCGCCAGGCAGTGCGAAACCCATCAAGACCGTTGGAATTCCAAGTTTCTTCTGGAAGATGCTTGCTGCCGGCACAGATCCGCCTGAGCGTAAAAATACCGGCTTCGCTCCAAAGCCCTTTTGGTACGCAAATGCTGCGGCCCGCAGTGCCGGATGGTTTCGGTTGACGAGAGCTGTGTTGGAAATACCGAGGGTTTTCATTTTGACGCTCACTGTCGATGGGGCAGCTTGAACGATGTGACGACGAACCAGTTGTTCGACTTCACGCGGGTTCTGGTCGGGAACCAGCCGTATGCTGATCTTGGCCAGCGCCCGTGCTGGAATCACGGTCTTGATACCCGCGCCCTGGTAGCCGCCACTGATTCCATTCACCGTGAGTGCAGGGCGGATTGTGACGCGTTCGTAAAGGCTGTAGCCAGCTTCGCCCCATTCTCTTGGGACGCCTGCGTCGTGCAATATGTCCTGGTCCTTCGGCCCTGTCCTCTCCATGTAGCTACGCTCTTCGTCGCTCCACTCCCGCACCTTGTCGTAAAAGCCATGGACGGTCACTCGCCCGTCGGAGTCGTGCAGGCCGGCGATGATCTCGCAAAGCGCCTGCAGCGGATTGTGAACCGCGCCTCCGAAGTTTCCGGAATGCAGATCATGCTGCGGCCCGCTAACCTCAAGCTCGAAACGGATGTTCCCTCGCTGGGCATATCCGAGGGCTGGACGTCCTGGCCCCAGCATCCGTGTATCCGACATCAGCGCGGCATCCGCGCGCAACGCGGATTGATTGCGATTCACAAAGTTCTCCAGCCCTGGACTGCCTCCTAGTTCCTCCTCTCCCTCGAAGATGCACTTCACATTCACGGGCAACTTCCGCTCCGTCTTCAGGTACGATTCCAGAGCCTTCACATGGGTGAACAGCTGGCCCTTGTCGTCGCAAGCGCCGCGTCCATAAAGATTGTTTGCCTTGACCACCGGCTCGAACGGCGGTGTACGCCACTCATCGAGAGGCTCCGGGGGCTGGACGTCATAGTGGCCGTAGATCAGAATTGTTGGCCGCCCGCGCGCATGCTGCCACGAAGCATAAACAATGGGATGACGATTCGTGGGAACGATTCGAACTTGTTCCAGGCCGATACGCCGCAGATGAGCCGCCAGCCATGACGCGCACTTGCGCAGATCACGGGCGTGCTGAGGCTGATTACTGACGCTGGGAAATCGGACAAACTCTTTCAGTTCCGCGAGGAAGCGCGGGCGATGCCGGCGAGCGTAGGCAAGAGCGCGAAGAGGTTTCATGGTGCATGATGTCTCCGTTAACAGCCGGCAAGGCAGGCACCCGCCGAACATCCCCTGCAGTCCCGCAACCTCACCGTCCCGGCGCAAACCCGGTTCGGTTAACGCTGAGACGGTGAGTCCGGGTCAACCTCTAGTTGACGCTGGCGGCGTGGGCGCGGTCCCGTGTCCTCCCGTGCTTATGGTGGCCATTCGATTTGGCCGGAGTTGGTTGACTCTGGTCCCAAGGCAGTACCCGAGTCGATGTAGGCCGTTTCGCCAGCCCCATGGCTTGCGCGCTCGTTAGCCATTCTTCCGATTGGTCGGCAATTTCGAGCAACAGCGTTTCAAACTGCGCACGCGTACTTTGCAGGATGTGCGGCTGTGCCAGCCAGCGCAGCACTTCGCGGCCAGTGACGCCCATTCTCTGGCGAGGCGAGGTGACCAGGCGCTCATTAAAGTAGCGGACTAAAACCTCTTCCACCACGTCCCACGCACTATCGGCGCCAAAGAGACGCTTGACGTCTGGTGCGTTCAGAATCTTGAAGGATTCTTCGAGCAACTGCATCACTTCAACCCGCAGGACGTTGAGGTGACCGAACGAAAGCCACTTCATGTTATTGCGCAAATCCAGGCCGGCCCGCCTTACGATCGCGACGGAACCGAAGCTCGGATCGTAGGCGCGTTCCCGAATTACATCGGAGATGCGCTTGTCCCGCCAGAACAAAGTCACCTGGTGCACAAAGTGCGAGAACAGCTTCTGGAATTCGGCATTGGGGCGAGCACCCGCTGGCGCGGAGGCGCTCCCGTAGCCGAAAATCCGCTTGTAGGCAGCGAGACGGTCATTCTGCGTGTAGCGCAGTACTTCCCGGCGGTCGAACTGGTAGAGGGCGAACGCGCCTGGTCCACCTGAGAGCCGTACCGTGCCGGCCTTGAACAACTGCTGCAGTTTCTGCACTACGCGGAACACACCAATCTTCTCGTGCTGCCAGAGGTAATACATGTCCCCGACGGCCAGGATCCGTTCCGACGTAATCGTCTCGTCATAGGCCTCGATTCCAGGAGGAACGCGAGTGGCGCCGATCTCCGAAGCGGCTTCTGGCCCAATGCCGATCAGCGCTCCGAGACCATTATCCGGTGGTGGCGGAGTCTTCGCATCCGTCTCCACAACGGACTTCAGCATGTCGTCGATCTGCTTTGTCAGAGCATCGGCGAGCTGCGGATTGGAGATCAGATCGGAGCCAAGCCGATCCGTCACCTGCTCGCGCAACGCCGCGATGCGGTCATATAAGCCCTGATTGTCCTTATGCAACGCCATGGAAACGCCTCCTCGTGTACCGCGCTCTCACCCAAGGAGCGCTCTGACTACGATCCCTTTTGGTAATACGGCAGCCCCGCTGCCGGAAATGTAACCTCGCTCTTACTGCTGCGATGGCCGCGGAACCTTCATGCCCACCTGTTCCGCCAGGGTCAAGAGATAGTTCAACTGGTCACCCAGATCGTCCAGCGAGCGTTGAACTCGCGGCGTTCTGAAGCCATCTGGCAATTCGTAAATGTTGCTCGGGTGGTGTGCGCCCTCGACCATGTCGATCAGCGTTCGGACCACCGGCTGGACGTTGTTATACAAAGCGATCCGGCCGCCTTCCTTGATGAGACGCGGGCCTTCATCCGTCACCGTGCCTTCAATTTCCGTCAGTATGTCTTCGAGATACATCGACGGAATACCGGGATTCTGGAACACAAGCAGCAACTGCTGCCGCTCATTGGGTCCAATAAAGACTGAGTCCAACGCAAACCGCACTTCGTTCACGGTCTCGGCAACCACATTGAATTGCCGCGAAATCAGTATCAGCTGAGTTCCCAGGAATGCTGGCGCCTGGCCCAGAGTCAGCTTGAAGTAGTTGTAATTGCCTCGCCATGTCAGCAGCAGGGACGTCATGTAGTCGGAAATGACCCGAAAGTTGGTGATGTTCTGTTCGTCCTCAACCGAATTTGAAAGCGGGTTGTCCTGGTGGTCATGCTGGAAATAGATCCCATAGATTTTCCGGATGTCCCCTAGCGTGCCGCCAACCAGGTCGGGATCGGTTTGCACTTCGGGCGAACGCTCGGGGGCCAGACCGTACTTGTTCACTCCGAGCAGGATCTCGAAATAGGTGTTGACCCGCAGGATCGAAGGGGGAACGACGCCGAATTGCTTCACGATTTCCGTGATCTGGCTCTTCGCCATATCCCGGAGAGCCTTTACGTACTCTGGATCTGCCCTGGGGTCCAGCGCGTACAGCCCATCCAGCAGCGGCAGGCATTTTTCCTGGGCCACTTGCGCGCGCGCATAAAGACTTGCCTGCGCTCCGGTAATCCCGCCGGCCAGGTCGGTTTGCACCGTGTAGGTCTTCGGGTTCCATTTGGACTGCGTTCGTCCCTCGACCTCGGTCAGTGAAAATGACTGGGTGAGGGCGCCCACAAATCCCTTTGAATCGGAAGCGTTGGCTTTCCAGCCCAGCACTTCGCCGATAGCTTGCATGGCAACCTGTCCCACACCGCCCTTGGATCCGCCTGAGGTCCCCGGCGCTCCAGTGCCCGGCCGCGACAGCGGCGACGGTGGATAGCCTATTTCCTCCGTAAGAATCGGATATGAGGTGAGGTCGATTGCTGACTCTTCCACTGCTTTGAATGTGTGCTTCGGCATAACGTTTGCCTCTCTCAGTGAGCTGGATTCTGTACCTGCCTAGAGCTTCATCCGTACTCGTTCAACTACCCGCCCATCCACGCGCAGAACAAAATCGAATTCGTCCTTCGGATGTGCGGGATACCTGTATTGACCCGCGGGGTCCGGCGACAGACTGGCTACCTGTTCCCCACTGAGGCTGAGGACCTCAACGATAGCGTCGCCGCGGGGCAGCTTCTCGAGCTCCAGAATGAACTCTTCCTGTTCCCGTGCCTTCGGCTTCTTGCCCGCAATTGCCATTGGAATAGCCTCGATCACGTGCGCTTGTGCCATGCGTTCGTCGATGTGAATCTCATTTGGCTTCAGCTGGTACGTGCTGGACGAGAAACGCACGCGGCCAACCTCCGCGCCAGTCAACGTGGCTCCGCCCTCTTGATTGATCTCTAACGCATGCACCTGGCCTTCCTGGTACACATCGCCTGGTGTCACCGGCTGCCCGCAAGAGCTGACGAAGAAGAGCGCGACCACACGCTCGCAAGGTTCAAAATAGATAGAAAGCTCGCCTTCGGACTCGGAGCCGGTGGGAAGATAAAAGGGCATCCCGGGACTGGATCGTGCGTATTTTTCCTTGAGCCGGACTTCCACTTCGTAATAGCTGTCCTGCAGCAAAATGAGATGCGCGATTCCGCCTTGCACGGTCGATGGGGCGTAGGAAGCCTCCTGTGGAGTCGCATCCTTGACTTGCCCCTGCGTTGGCATCAACTTTGCCGTAGCCGTGGCAATCTCTGCCGCGCGTGCTCGATCGTGGCGGCCGGCTTTCTTCGCGCACCAATACGCCTGAACTGTTAACGCCGTTGTGCCAGGCGCCGCTTGAGAAGGTGGGGGGGGGGCCGGCATCATAAACCTGCGAGGTCCTTCACAACCGACTGACAACATCATCGGTTTGCCCGCCACGAGTGCCGTTTGGTTCGCGTACATGACCTTGATGTTCACCAGAACCGTCTTATTCGGATGAAGCAAAACAGGGATGTCCACATTCCCTTCATCTCCCGTGATCTTCGCCGGGCACGTCTGGCTCTCCTCCCCGCAAGGTTCGCCGGTCGCCACTGTTACGTAGTCGACCTCATTCGCATCCGTCCCAAACTGAAGAACGTAGCCTTCGGCGTCATAGAGCTCAATGTGCGCCTCGATCAGCCCCGATGCAGCGGAATACGCAGGAGTAGCGGCGCGAGTTGGAACTGCAACTGGAGCGGGCGCGGCCACAGGCGCCGGTGTCGCTGGCGGCACTGGAGCTGGTTGCGTCACAGGTCCGGCCGTGGGGGGATTTGGAGCTCCGGCCACAGGTTGAACTGGCGCGCCGGCAGCTTGAGTCGGTGCGGGCGCTGATGGCGTAGGAGAGGGCCGCGGAGTAGGTCCGGCCAAGGGCGGAGTGGGCACTCCGCCAGCCTGTTGCTGAGGTGTGCCAGCCGCTGATTGTTCAGGACTCGCGGGTCCCCTCTTCCCCGACGTCTTTGGATCATTCGCCATAATTGCCTCCTCCGCCAGCAAGATTCCAGATCGTGCCGCCAGTCAAGTCGTCCTGTCGCCAAATACTTCGCTCGTCAGAGGGCCATGGGCGACGATCCTCTGTCCGGTGTTGTTCACTGAAATCGAAGTCGTACCGCTGTGTTCGACCAATTCCTGCCAGCATGCCGCAAGCGCTTTGCTGGTTTCCTCGAGCGGCTCGCGCCCTTGTTCAATCGCATCTTTCATGCTTCCGGCCCAGGGCTTCCATTCGCCGCCGCGTTCACGCCCCAGGCTTGTCAGGTCCTTGAGCTTCTCGTAAGACACAAGCTGAGTCGAATACTGCTGATCCAGCTCATGAAACTTCTCCTGACATTTCGCCAGCGCCCGTCGTGCGCGATCCATATTCATTGGAGACGACACTGCCTTTTCCGCTAATCGGGCCGTTGCACGTGCATCCTCCGCATGGCCCAGCATGTCGAGCACGGTGTTCTCCAGTTCGTCCGCCAGCGCCGCTCCCCTGTCTGGTGGCTTGTCTCCCACCGTCAGCAAGATTGCGTTCAGGGTGTCGCAGAGCTTGCGGATCTGAGTGAACAGCCTCCGAAATGTAGCTTCCAGTGCCATCGCCTCACCCGCTCGCAAGTGCCTTGTAAAAATTCTTTGTCAGAGTCTCCGGCCTCGCTAGGCGCCGATCCAGAGCCATTCGAACCGCACCAATCAGAAAACGCTCCGGTAGTATCCCGGGATCCACACCCGCAGCAAGACGGCGCGAAGCCTCCTCGATCATCTGCTGCTCCTTCGCTCCAAAATTCAATACCTGGGCCAGGCTTTTGTTCCCCAGTGAGCGGTACGGCTGAAAACACATCGCGTCCACCGCCAGCTGACAAGCATCGTTGAACGACCGCACTATCGCCGCCGGAATGCTGCCCGGTGTTGGCTTCGGGTAAATCTTCAACCAGGCCCGGCGATACTTCGCCGCGTCGGACTCGAAACCCATGCGCCGCAGCACCTCGGTGTTAATCAGCATCCGAAAGAATGGCGTCGGATGCACCCCGCCCGGGTTGAAGTGACTCACTGTCCTCGGGTCACGAGCCAGTATGTCCATCAGTGAGCCGGCAATGCACGGACCGCCCAGCATCATTGCGCTCATATCGGCAAACATCTCGCGGTTCCATCGTACCCAGGTGCGCGCCACCTGCCTGCTTGCTCCGGCATTCAATAAACGCGCGCCAACTTTTCTCGGAATATCCCTGTGAAGCCCCAAATCGTTCTGAAGATTATGGCTCGTCTCATGCAACACCGCCCCCAATGTCCATGGATTCACCAGCCGGGTATACGGGAGCTGCACCAGCGGGAAGGGATTAAGCTGCTTCCCCAGCTTCTTCAGCGGAATCCCGCGCCGAAACGTCGCAGGCGAGAACCCCGTCGCCATATAACAGAAAGGTGGTGGCGCCGGAATCGTTCGTGCAGTCCCCAACCCCGTATAGCATGCGCGATAACAGTCGAGCCCGATACGATCGCAACTCAGCAGCCATTTGGCATAGAGCCCCTGCCGTTGGCCGAAAAGCTCAAAGTAGAAATCCCAGATCTTCTCAATCCCGCGAACCCAATGATGAGCGTCCGCTTTCTTAATCATCAGCTCCTGCAACCGGCGCGTTGTCGGATCCTTGCTGGTGTCAACAGCTCTCTCGCGAACCTTGCCCGATATCTTCAAAAGACCGCGGCGCAGCCCAACGATGAGATGGTTCACTGCCTGAACGTGCCCTGCCGTCGGTGCCTCCGCCCCGGTGCCGAACTCCTCGGGACGAAAAGGACGCAGCGCCGCAGCGTGACGTGTCACGTTGATCGATTGCGCTCTCAACCATGGCTTCATCACCGAGGTTGATGTGCCAGCGGCTTTTGGCCGCTGGCGCGGAGCCGATTCTATCCGCGTTTTTGTTGTCGGCTCGGTTTCGATCGGCGCTGCCATCGCACTCTCCCAATGGTTCTTTTCTTACCTCAGTGGCTGACCGCAGCAACGGCAAACTGCAGGTCTCACTCGGGTTGCAGACCCGCAGGACGGGCATCTGCAATGTCCTCCGGCGGCGCGCCCGTAGCGGATCGGCACGCTTCCGTGCACTCCCACGCCGTGCCGATGCACGACACCTGGCCTTGCGCCTGGAATCCCGTATCCCGGAACCAATCCGTGACGTAGATGCCGGCCCCGGAGGTGACCGTAATGGTGCCGCCCGTAGTGGTGCCGCCGGCCGTGCAGGTGCGGATAAGCCAAACCCGTCCCATAGCGGTGATGGAACTTGCGCTCCAGATGCCGATGGTGGCGAAGCGCGTGCCTGCGATGCGCGGGGTGAGCCAGAACGCGCCGCGCATGTTTCGCCAGAGTGCGCACCGCGGCGTGAGGGGTTACCCGCCGGCCGTGTGCGGCATGGCGAGCCACAGTGCCCACCGTGCGCCGCGCGATTGCAGGCACCACTTTGAGCAGGTGTCGCGTCCGCGGATTGCGATGAAGAACCCGGGCAACTTTCCCAATGCTCTTCGTCAGGTGAGGCGTAGCCTTGGTCACCGCGCGGGCGATCTTCGGAAGCAACCTCTTCGCTGCGGGCGCTATCGCCTTGGCAACTACTGGAAGCAATTTGCTGGCAGCCATCCCCACCAACGGCAGGAATTGCTCGGCAGCTTCGTCTTCCGTTTCCGCCTCGGCAGCCAGTTCGCCAAGGTGCTCCATCATCGCGTCGGGATAGATCTTGCGGGTGGGGCTGATTTCGTCCTCGTCCTCGAATTCGTCTTCGAATTCGTCTTCGCCTTCGCCGAGCAGGCTGCCGAGTCCGCTCAGAATGCTGCCGAACTCGTCCTCCTGCTCGTCCTCGTCTTCGAACTCGTCTTCCTCTTCGCCCTCGCCGAGCAAGCCGCCCAGGATGCTGCCCAACTCATCCTCGTCCTCAAGCTCGTCTTCGAGTTCCAGTTCGTCTTCCAGCTCGTACGCCATGATGAATCCTCCTGCGAAATGGGTTCAGACAATGCAAGGTTCCGTGGGTTAGCTCAGAACTCTGCGCCTGCGTTGGAGACGCCCCCGAACGCGCCGGCGTGGGCGCCGGTACCGGCGGCTCACCTTCGTGTTGCGCGCGATTGCTGCGGCTGCGGCCTTCGGGCTGCCGAGCACGCGGTGAACCTGCCTGGCAACGGTATGCGCCGCACGACGGCGAGTGATCTTTCTCCCTTTCCTCGCTTGACGTTTCAGCGACTTCACAGTGCGGCGCATGATCGTCGGCACTGCCTTTACTCCAACGCGCGCCTTGCGGTTGCGGTGGCGGCGCAGAATGCGGGTCAGGATCGCCGTGCCGCGCACCAGGTGGGGAAGAATGCGCCGCAACGCTCTGCGGTCCCGGGGCGAGAGCACAGTGACTGCCGCCGCTCCGGCCATGGCTTCCGCTTCACCTTCGTGCATCTCCTGAGCGGCAGACTCCGCGAGCATTTCGGCAAGAGCCTCATTCTGCGTCAAGGGATGGGAAGTAATTTCGCTGGCCATCTCTTCTTCGCCTTCAAACTCGTCTTCCTGTTCGTCCTCGCCTTCGCCTTCGAGGGCGCTGCCAAGGGCCTTGCCCAGGGATGCTCCCGCGGGCCCCAGAACCGCTCCGCCCACAATTGGCGCGGCGACTTTGGCGACACTTTTCAGAACGGGCAGGGCTTTCTTGAGGAATCCGCCGAACGAGAAAAGCTCGCCGGACTCATCCTCATACTCGTCTTCATCCTCGTATTCGTCCTCGCCCTCACCGAGCAGGCTGCCGAGGCCACTCATGATGGCGCCGAACTCCTCCTCGCCCTCATCCTCGTCTTCGAACTCATCTTCCAGTTCGCCTGAGAGCTCATCCTCGTCTTCCTCTTCGCCTTCGCCAAGGAGGCCGCCAAGAATACTGCCTAACTCCTCCTCGCCTTCATCCTCGTCTTCGAGCTCGCCCTCGTGGAACTCGTCTTCCAGTTCCATTTCCAGTTCACCCTCAATCCTGTCAGCCATAGTCATTCGCCTCCTCGCGATTGTTGACGACACGAGTTAACTTAGAACGGTTCAGAAATCAAATCTAGTCACACTTTGTGGTGAGCTATATTGAGTTCGCCGGAAAAGGCTTCGCTTAAACGTGCGACTGTCGACTTAATCAGCTGTGGTTGTATCCACTCGCGCTCGCCGCTGTTTCCGGTTTAGAACGAGGATTCTTCCTGAGTTGCTGGATCGAGCGCTGAAGATCCTGCATCAGCAGTCCGGCAAGGTCGCGACTCATGCCGAGCCGCGTAACCACGCGCTGCACAACCAGGTCTTCACGTTTGGGGGGCAGCGGATAAGCCGGAACCTGCCAACCCTTGAAGCGCAGTTGATTGGCTAAATCGTAGAGAGTAAATCCGGGCTTTGTGCCGCGCTTGATAGTCCAGGTGCATCCGGGAATTCCGCCGCGGCCATCGTGAATCAGTTCGAACATCTCCAGTTTCCTCAACTGGTCTGCGAACCATGCCGCAACGTCCGCGCATCCCCGGTTGATTCTCGTGTACCCTTCGCGTCCCAGCCGCACAAAGTTGTAATACTGCGCGGCAATTTGACCGGAAGGCCGCGAGAAATTCAGAGAGAAGATGCGCATGCCCCCGCCCAGATACTTCACGTTGAAGATCAATTCTTCGGGAAGATCGCGCGCTCCCCGCCATGCGATCCATCCACAACCGACCGGAGACAAGCCGAACTTGTGCCCGGAAGCATTGATCGACTTCACGCGCGGAATGCGAAAGTCCCATACCACCGATGGATGAATGAACGGTGCGATGAACCCTCCGCTCGCGGCATCCACGTGAATGGGGATATCGAGACCGCGCTCCTCTTCCAAATCATCCAGCGCCATCGCAACTTTCTGCACCGGCTCGTATTGCAGAGTGTATGTCGCGCCAAGTGTCGGCACCACGCCGATTGTATTTTCATCGCAGCGCTTGATGACTTCCTCTGGCGACATCAGCAGCCGGCGTCCCTCGCATGGAATCTGTCGCAGCTCAACATCGAAGTACCGCGCAAACATGGGCCAGCACGTGTGCACCAGGCCGCAGATCAAGTTAGGCTTAGTTGCCGGCTTCCCTGCGTCCCGGCGCTTATTGCGCCATTTGGTCTTCATCGCCAGGCCGCCCAGCATCGCTGCCTCGCTAGACCCCGTCGTCGAACAACCGCGCGAGTTCGCGGCATCCGGCGAATTCCATAGGTTGCACAGCATGTGCACACACCGCGATTCCAGCTCTGCTGTCTGCGGATACTCATCTTTGTCGATCAGGTTCTTCCCCAGGCACTCATCCATGAGTTGCTGAATTTCCGGTTCCACCCACGTCTGGCAGAATGTCGCAAGGTTCTGCCGGGAGTTCCCGTCCAGCAGCAGTTCATCGTGAACAAGTTGATACGCGGCTTTGGGATCCGTTTCCTGCTTGGGAAAGTTGTATTTGGGCAAGGGCGTAGGAAGAAAGCTTGTTCCAAATACCTCGTCATCGCGATTTGGAAATATCTCTTCCCTGCTGTGGATCGCCATGGTCTCTCCTTGCAAGGGCGACTCGTTCAGCCGAAAACCTTCCTCCGTCTGCGGATCAGTCCCCGGTTGCGGACCCCTGATCTTAACTTTCCTTCTTTTTCCTCGAAAGTCGCCTGTTTAAGGTACATGCGTCGATTATCGGCCAACTGAACAATGTAGATATATTCGTCATCCACCAAAAGAATCCGAGGTCGTACGTGTGAAGAAGCATTTGTAAAGTCGCTCTGTATTCGCAAAGAAGGGCATTCGGCTATCTGCTCATCAATCGAGGGTCGAGGCTACGGGTGGCTATTTTCGAGCCTTTGTGGACCAGTGCTTTTAGTGGGGGTCACCTGGAAACTTGAAGCTGAAGGCAATACTGCCACGACCTTCCCAAAACAACGGCGGCCCAAGCGCTTTGCCTGGGCCGTCGCGGTGAACTGTCGTTGTTTCACTCAAGTCGTCGCGCCGTGGCGATTACCCGAGCATTTTCACTGATGCTCCAAGCCGCGATGATTCGATGGCGCTACCCGGTTGACCGGGCTCCTTGGGCGACAGAGTCGTCGCTCTATTAGAAGAATCGCCACCTTGCACATCGGGTCGAGGGTTGCATCTCTACGTGAATGGATGCGGTCGCGTCCCGTGCGGTTAAGTTCTCTCCGCCGGGGCAGCCTTGGGGTCTGGGGCACGATGCCCTAAGCTTCAGTCACCTCGCGTGCTGTGCTTTTGGAAGAATATCTCTGCATCTTTTTGAGCGATCTCCTTCCCCGTATGTGATGAATGTACCCCCAGATTCATCGTGCGTCAACAATTGCCAGGTTCGGACCGAAAACCCAGTATTAGCCCCTCTTCGAAACGGTTTCGTGAAGGCTCTGTCATTACAGCGTGAAACCGTTGAGCATCTGCGCCGACGGGCGCAATGACACGTAAATATGCCACCAGAGAAAGTCTCAAAAAACAGCTGCAGCTCGGTAGATACCTTTGCACATCGCGGGCCCCGACAAAGACGCCTCGGTATATGTGCCAAGCGACATCAACTTCTCCCTGTTGTGAAATCGGTACTTCCAGCGCCAGAGTTTGCTGCCCGCCTTAGTGATTTGTACGTAGAGCCCGTGGCCATCCGAAAGCCGGTAGTCCTTTGCCTGAGACTTCTCACTGCGAATCTATAAATCCTTCAGACGCCTAGTCATACCTCGCGCCCATTAACATATCACTCCCAAAATCCTCCCAAAGGCGGGTCTGGTGTGCCTTCAAAATTCCCCAACTATTCTCACTAGCAGTTGGCTCATAGCAGTTGGCTTAGTTGGGTTCGACTAGGACGAGATGAGGTTGTTTTCCTTATTTTCAATGATTTAAGCGAATAGAATGCAGACCAGTCATGACTAAGATAAATCGTCTAGAATCAAATTTTTGGCTGCCCCCCAGGGAGCCACTTGCGTTGATTCCAAATAGTTTATCATTCAATTACTCGAAAATACCCCTATTCGTACCCCTCCCCGCTTCTGGATGAATGCGTACCAAAGCGAACCACGTAGAACGCCCGCGATAAGAAGTCGCTAGCTGAGGGAAGCCAACACTTCCTCCGGCGAAAGGGCCTCGATGCCGCAGAACCGGCGGAAATCCTTGAAATTGAATGTGAGCAAGTTCCCGATTCCATTAACCTGCATCGGTAGTTTGCATTGGAAAGACTGCTCAATCCTGAGGAGTTCTAGTCCGCAGGGCCAAAGGGCAACAACCATTGCGGCTTTCGGAAAGTGGCATGGGTGTTCAAATGCCAGCGTCAGCATGCCCTTCGTGATGTAGTGCCAGCCCGAAATTGCGATTTGGGTTTCCCTGGTGTTACGCTCAAATCGTGCAGACGCTCCAC
>Ga0187847_10000762_pt1 | contig 32923 bp, 24 predicted proteins | sample June2016WEW_4_10_FD_132458 | JGI IMG/M metagenome (GOLD analysis project Ga0187847, IMG submission 132458) | Peatland microbial communities from SPRUCE experiment site at the Marcell Experimental Forest, Minnesota, USA - June2016WEW_4_10 | ecosystem: Environmental > Terrestrial > Soil >...
GGCGGTGCAACGGCAACCTGCACGGGGCGGACGGGCGCAGGCGGAGGAGTTGGCGGACGCACGGGGGCATGAGACTGCCGTGCTTCCTGTTCCTCTTTTTGCTTGTTGGCCAAAATGGCCTTCATCACGTCTCCAGGCTTGGAGACGTGGGAGAGATCGATTTTCGGCGTAATCGCCTGGGAAGCGCGCGAGGACGAGGAACTCGCATGACTGCGCGATCCGCGGTCGAGATGCACGCGAACCTTCTCCGCCTCGTAGTCCTCGAGGGAACTCGAGTGAGTTTTTCCGTTTGCCAGGCCGAGTTCCGCCAGAATGTCAAGAATCTGCCGGCTCTTGATTTCCATCTCGCGTGCGAGATCGTTGATACGAACCTTACTCATCCGCCTCTTTTCAAAATGTGCTACCCAAAGCCCTTAGTTGCTCATAGCTACCTCATGGCATTGGCTGCTTTTCAGAAATTCCCGATTGGCCTTGAAGAGTGCGACGCATGTTATGCGCAGCCCTCTTCGGCCGCCTGCTGTACCGCTGTGTCGTATGGTTCCCGTTCCCCAGCCTCATTCGGCATCCGGAACGCTCTCAATTGCGTCTTCAATCGCGGAGGTCGGCTCAGATTCCGTCTCCGCAGCTTCAACACTTTCCGCTTCCTTCAGAACGTCTGCGGCGTTTTCGGCTTCTGCTTCCGCGTCCGCCTCGACCGCAGGTTCATTTTCCACCTCAGCCTCGCCGGACTCATCAAGGGCCGTTTCCACAGAAACACCTTTTCCGGTCTCGGCAGCCTCCGCTTCAATGTGTTCAGCGTCAAGGACACCACTTTCAGCGGCTTCGGGAACGTGGCCGTCTTCACCTTCTTCAAAGTGGCCAAAGTAGTGGCGCACCGCTACGCTGATCTTCTCTAACGTCTTTTCGCCGATACCTGGAATTTCTTCCAGCTGTTCAGGGGTCATGTCGGCCAGCGATTCCACCGTGGTAATTCCGGCAGCCACCAGCTTCTGGATGATACCTTCGCCCAGTTCCGCAACCTGCTCGATCGGAGTAGAAGGTCCGCCGGAGAAGGCTTGCATCTGCTGCTCCACTTCCTGACGCTTCTCCTCTTCGCTCTTGATGTCGATCTTCCATCCGAGCAACTTGGCTGCGAGGCGCACGTTCTGCCCCTTCTTGCCGATGGCGAGTGAGAGCTGGGTGTCGTCGACGATGACTTCAAGCTGCTTGTCGGTCAGGTCGGAGATGGATACACGGCTTACCTTGGCCGGCTGCAGTGCCTTCTCGGCGAAGGTCGTGATCTCGTCGGAGAACTCGATGATGTCGATTTTTTCTCCGCGCAATTCGCGGATGATGGACTGGACACGCATGCCCTTCATGCCGACGCAGGCGCCTACCGGGTCCACATCCTTGTCGCGGCTTTGCACGGCGATCTTGGTGCGCTCGCCGGCCTCGCGCGCGATGGCACGAATGACGACCGTGTTGTCGTAGATCTCCGGAACTTCCGACTGGAAAAGGTTGGAAACCAGCTCCGGCGCGGCCCTGGAGACGATCACCTGCGGACCCTTGGCAGCGCGATCGACCTTAAGCAGCACCACGCGGACACGTTCGCCGATGGAGAATTGCTCCAGCCGCGACTGCTCGCGCCGGGGGCAACGGGCTTCCGCCTTGCCGAGGTCGTAAATAATGTCCTGGCCCTCAATGCGCTTGACGGTGGCGTTCAGCACTTCCTTTTCGCGGTGGGCGTACTCCTGGAATATCGTGTCGCGTTCCGCTTCGCGCACCTTCTGGAAGATGACCTGCTTGGCCAGTTGCGCGGCGATGCGGCCCAGCGGACTGGTGTCGCGGTACATGCGGATTTCGCTGCCGACTTCCACGCCGGGCGCGAGTGCATTGGCCTCTTCAAGCGTGATTTGGTTCAGCGGATCTTCAACTTCGGCGGTGTCTGCCACCACGGTCTTGAAGATGTAGGCTGTGATCTCGCCGGTTTCCTTGTTCAGTTCCCCGCGCATGTTTTCCTGGGTCTTGTAATACTTGCGGGTGGCCAGGGCGATGGCTTCTTCCACGGCGCCCACAACGATGCCGGGTTCAATGCCCTTCTCGCGGCTCAGGAGCTCGATACTCTGATACAAAACGCTGCTGCCCATACTCTGCTTGCTCTCTTCACGTTAGAAGTTGTTGCGGCAGGGCGCATTTAGCCATCCCCTGCTGCTTGTTTCTCAGAGAACCTATTCCGTGTTCCCTGTTTCGTGCCCGTCAGATCTCTGGAACCAGTTGCGCCTTTTCGATATTGCCCAACGTGATTTCGACCGTGCTGACGCTGGCCTTCCGGCTCTTGCTGTTCTGCTTTACTGCGTTCAAATCCAACGTGATGACTGCTTCTGCCACCGTAGTCAACCGTCCTTGCCAGTGCCGGTTGTTGCGAACCGGTTCAAAGGTCTGCACCTTGACCAGGCTGCCCGTAAACCTTTGAAACTCTTCCAGCCTGCTCAGCTTGCGGTCCAGGCCGGGAGAACTTGCCTCCAGCGTGTATTCCGCGCCGGGAATCAGGTCTTCCACGTCCAGCAATACACCAAAATCGCGACTGAATTCGGCGCAATCTTCATGTGTGATGCCGGAAAGCTGCTCTACGCTCAGCGTTCGCTCCCGCAGTCTTTCTGGGAGATCTTCGATGCCGTCGGCAGTTTCAATTGCCGCCTTCAGCTTCGCACGTCCCTCGGCGTTTTTCTCCAGGGTGACGCGTAATACTCGATCCTTTGCGGGGCCGATGAACTCCACGTCCACCACGTCCAGCCCATGCGAGGCGGCCACTCTCGCCGCTGCCAACCGAATTTCATCCAGCTTGACTGCCATTTTCCCTGCGCCGCTTCACCATCCGAACGGCCCACAATTCGCTGCCGGGGACGCCGCTTGTTCAGCGGTCTTGCTGCCGGAGTGTTTGCCCCGGGTTGTGCCTTTGAGTCGGGGCTGCGTTGCCCCAAATAAAAAGTGGGCTGTAAGCCCACTCATCTCTCCGCCAGCCGGCCTACCCACGACAACCATGGCGGACAAATTCGTCTGCATCGTTATCATACGGCGATTTGGCGGGAATTTCAAGCACCTGCAGTGTGGTGGGCGCTCGTTATCTGCTCGCAGCCGCCTGGTTTCTATCCCCCTGTTCAACCCAAGAACGCAAGGGTGGAGTTTGCCACGGTGCTAGACTCAGCACTATCTATGGTCGCCTCACATCCTTCCCATTCGTCTATCCCCGCCGCTTCAGCCGCCGAGGCCCGTGCCGCCTTGCTGGAGCGCGCAGCGCGCGACGCCATGGACTACCTTGAAGGCGTTCGCTCGCGCCCGATCGCTCCCACAGCGAAGGCCGTGGCCGCCCTCAGCGTCCTGCGCGATCCGCTGCAGCCTGGCCCCACAAGCGCCGAAGCGGTGCTGCACCTGCTTCATGAATACGGATCGCCGGCTACGGTCGCCAAAGCGTCCGGGCGTTACTTCGGATTTGTGACCGGCGACTGTGTGCCTGCAGCCCTGGCCGCCTCATGGCTGGTGAGCGCGTGGGACCAGAACGCCGCGCACAGCGTGCAGTCGCCCGTGGCGGCGCAACTGGAAGAGACTGCGCTGGACTGGGTGCGGCAGTTGTTCAGCTTGCCGGAAGGAACCGGCGGCGCAGTGGTGACGGGAGCGACCATGGCCAACTTCGCCGGTCTAGCAGCGGCGCGCCATGCTTTGTTTACCCGCGCCGGATGGGATGTGGAGGCAGACGGCCTCTTTGGTGCGCCACCCATCACAGTCGTGGTCGGGGACGAAGTGCATCAGTCGGTCATCAAGGCGCTGGGGTTGCTGGGGATGGGGCGCAAGCGCGTGGTACGCGTGCCGGTCGATGGCCAGGGGCGGATGCGCGCCGACGCGCTGCCCCACCTCGATGCGCAGACCATCCTGTGTTTGCAGGCCGGCAATGTAAACACCGGCGCCTTCGATCCGGCGGCGGCTATTTGTCCTGTTGCCCGCGCGGCCGGCGCATGGATTCATGTGGACGGCGCCTTTGGTTTATGGGCTGGGGTGTCCCCCGAATACCGCAGATTGACGAAGGGATTTGAGCAGGCCGACTCCTGGGCGACGGATGGACACAAGTGGCCGAATATCGGCTACGACTGTGGCATCGCTCTGGTTCGCGATCCGAAACTGCTGCGGGCCGCAATGTCGATCCAGGCGGCGTATCTCGTGCACAGTGAGGAGCGCGATCCCTCGAACTATGGGCCGGAACTCAGCCGCCGTGCGCGTGGCGTGGAGTTGTGGGCGGGGTTGCGGTCGTTGGGGCAATCGGGAATTGCAGCGATTGTGGAGCGGACATCGAGCTATGCCCGCCGTTTCGCCGCGGGGCTGAAGGCGGCTGGGCACGAAGTGCTGAACGAAGTGGTCCTGAACCAGGTACTGGTTTCATTTGGCTCGCCGGAGACAACTCTGCGGGTGATTGCTCGCCTGCAGGCGGAGGGAACCTGCTGGTGTGGCTCAACTGTCTGGCAGGGCCGGACCGCGATGCGGATCAGCGTTTCGAGCTGGGAGACGACGAAGGAAGATGTGGAGCTTAGCCTGAGCGCGATGCTGAATGCAGCGGCAGAATAGCCACATGGGAATGGCCTGGGAACATAGTCGCAATTAGTCTTGTCGGTTCGGGGAAAAAAGAGGACGATTGGTTGACTAGACGATGGGCATCCCCAAGCAGCGCGTATTTGTTACCATTACGGCCACAGTCGTCGCGGCGGTATGCGGCGCACTAGCCGGGTATCTGATGGGCGTCGCGCTGACGCTGCGGCATGCAGAGTCAAAGCTTGACCAATATGCATTGCGCATACGCCAGGAAGCGGAGACTTCAGCGGCCGAGGCACGCTCCATCCTGGTTCTCTTCAATGCTTCGCCGTACGCTTACTGCTCTGACGAGGAAATCGCCCGGTTTCGGAAGCTGATCTTTCAGTCGGAGTATCTGAAGGACGGCGGGCGCATGCGCGACGGCAGAATCGACTGCTCAACGACTCTAGGCCGCGCCAACCAGTCCGGCGCCCGATTTGAGCCCGATATCTCCCGCCAGGATGGGACGAGAGTCTACCGCAATCTCGCGCCGTTTCGAATCGGCGATCAGACGGTCATCGCGGTGCAATTGGGCAATTCGTTCATTGTGTACAACCCTTACAACGTGAAGGATATGGGATCCGCCTTCATGCATTTCACCGTGTCTGATCGCGATGTGACGAGCGGACAGGTTAGTCGGCTGCTGGGAGAGGTTTCCACGGCCCACGGATCCGTTCTGACTACGGAAGGCGAAGCCCGCGCCGGAGACACGCTGTATGCCACGCGCTGTTCCATTCGCTATTCTGCATGCATGACTGCTTACGCCACCATGACTGAGGCGTTGCAGGCCAACCGCGGCGAGTTCCGCTCATACATGGCGCTAGGCGGGTTGAGCGGTGCGGTCTTCGGTCTTATCTGCTCCATTCTTTATCGCCGCAACAAGGGCATTGAGCGACAGCTTCGGCGCGCCATTCGCCGCGATGCCCTGCGGGTCGTCTATCAGCCCATTGTTGAACTTGCGTCACGGCGCACTGTGGGAGCCGAGGCTCTGGTGAGGTGGACCGATGAAGAAGGTTTTGCGGTCAATCCCGAGGTTTTTGTCAAGATTGCAGAAGAGCGCGGTTTTGTGGGAGGAATTACCGAGCTTGTCGTGCGCCATGCACTTCATAGCTTTTCCGAGACTTTGCGCAGTAACGCTGACTTTCGCCTCAGCATCAACATTGCCGCCGACGATCTGAAAGACCCCGCCTTCCTAATTATGCTCAAGCGCTCCCTGGAGAGGGAGGCGGTTTCCGCCGAAAGCCTTGCGCTCGAGATCACCGAAAGCTCAACAGCGCGCCACGAAGTGGCGATTGAGGCAATCCGCGAACTGCGCTTGAGAGGGCACGCCGTCCATATCGACGACTTCGGCACCGGATATTCGAGTCTTTCCTATCTGCAGGATCTTGCCGTGGATGCGATCAAAATCGACAGGTCGTTTACTCGGGCCATTGGCACAGAGGCTGTCACCGTCGCCATCTTGCCCCAGATTCTCTCACTCGCTTCAGCGCTCAATCTACAGGTGATTGTGGAAGGAATCGAAACCGAGCTTCAGGCCGCCTATTTTGCCGATTCCGGTCGGCGCATCCTGGCCCAGGGCTGGCTCTTCGGGCGGCCGGTGCCGGCCGAGGCGTTTCTGCGATGTTCAGTCGACGAAGAGCAGGAAATCCCGGTCCCTGTCGACAGTCTCTGAGCGTGCGCCGATCTTTCGAGCCGGGTTGCAATCTCTAAACACGCCAGCGTTGCTTGACAGCCTTCGCTCTGTCGCTGAGGCTGGTTCCATGGATCCGCGCGATGAAATGGAGCCCGGTCATCTGGAAGCGCTGTCGCAGGTCTTTCGCGATCAGCTCTTGGCTTGTCTTGAAGAATGTGCCCAGGGACGCGCAGGCCTGTTTGCCAGTCGCGAGTACTTGGGTGACGCGGAGCCGCACAGATGGCCGGAGGCAGCACAACTGCGCGAACTCGCGCTGGCTCTGCAAACGCTTTTAGCCCAGCAGGATGAACCGAGTCCGTTGTGCGACGAGTTTCTGGATCTCTGCTCCATCCATGGCGAAAGCAATCCGGGAGAGCGGAAGCTGGCGCGGGCGTTTCTCGCGCGTATTGAGAAGGGCCACGTAGGAACCCCAACACAGGAAGAGCGAAAACCATGGTGATTCTGCATGGATTTCTCGCGCTGCTGGCCGGTTTTGCCACCATGGCCATCCTGGTCATTCTGGTCACGGCACTGATAACGCGCCGGGCGCCCGAGTGGGTCGGCGAACAAAGCAGACCACGATTGGGCTATGTCTTCGTCAATCTCGGTTATTCGTTTCTGGCTGCTGCTGCCGGTGGATATGTAACGGCCTGGGCAGCCTCGAGTAATCCTCTGGTGCATGTTCTGGCACTGGCGATTGCGGTGCTGGTCCTCTCTGCGCTGAGTGCTTTGCAGATGCGCGAAAAGCGACCCATCGCCTACCAACTCGCGCTGGTAGCCGTCTCGCCCATAGGCATCATGGCCGGTGGTCTCGTCCGGCTCAGGCTGTTGGGAATCATCTGAACGGCTCTCCAACCCATCACCGGAGAGCCGCTGCTCATGCTGCCAGGTTGCCTACCAGCGCACACCCAGTGTTATTGGGATCGCTTCAGTGCGTCCCGTGCCGTTGTAGGCAGTAACGGGAGGCGTGTCGATCCAGAGGTAGCGGACTTCGGCGTAGAGCTTCATCTGCCCGTCGCCATACGTGCCGCCAAGGCGATGGGTGAAACCTGCGCCGAAGTTGACCCCGCCCTGGTTGGAGGAGAAGTGGTAAACCGTCTGGTTCTCAACGACGATACCGCAGTAGTAGTAGCACTCTTCGCCCTCTTCGGGCTCGGTGAAGCTGGTCACCTTGCGATAGAAGCCGCCACCCCCGGTGACGTAGACGCTGTTAATCGCCTTGGGGAACAGGTCAATGACTGGATCGAGAGTCATTGACCAGATGTGCGCGTGGCCACCCTGCGTGCCTACCGCGGCAATGAAGGCGCCGGGCAGTTTGTCGTCGATGAACTGATACTCACCCAACAGGGACAGGCGAGGACTGAAGCGCAGACCGAGGCCACCGGTGAAATTACCGCCGTAGGTGAGGTAGGGACCGCCGTAGGTGCCAGAGGCACTGGTGCTGCCGGGATTGTTGCCGGCTGAGGAGGTGTCGTTTCCGACGGGGGCGTTGAAGCCGCCACCTGCTTCGCCGGCGACATGGCTCCAGCTCAGCAATCCATGTTTCGCGCCGTAATCCTGCCCGGCGCCGGCCCGGCCAGAGGCAAGTGCGGCCGCCGCATCGCTCAGCGCGGTCGCACCTTCCGAAGCATTGTCGTCGGCAACATATTGGACGGAGCTCGATTCATTTGCCGAGGATGTACTGAAGTTGGGGGACGACTGGGCGCTAGCAGTACCAATTGCCAACATTAGAGCGCCACAAAGGAGACTGACACGCCGCGTCAGAGACATCCACTGGAGATATGACATGTCGAAAACCTCAATGATTGATTAGTTTTGCGTGCACCCGGAGGTCGCGTGGCGCTCCGGGCAACTGATTAGACACCGATGTGGCCATAAAGGTTGCGATTGGGTTTTGGATGGGCATTTTGCCATCGAGAAGCAGTAGAGGCCGGCGCATTTGCTCCGGCCTTTGGTTCTGTGCGTATTGGCTGAGTTACTGGCTGGCTGTTTCTATCCCTGGATGTCGAACTGTTCCGGATGGAGCGTGGCATCGCTCTTGACGAGGATGTTCTTGCCCACTAATTCCTCGAATTCCAGGAGCCAACTGGCGTTGTTCTGCTTCAACACCTTCACGGTTTCCGGGTTCACGCGCAACAGCACGTCTGCACCTTCAAAATGTTTCTTCATCTTGCGCAGCTCGGTGTAAATCTCGTTGCAGACCGTCGTCGGGCTCTTCACCATGCCGGTAGCCTGGCAGGTGGGGCAGGGCACGCTGAGAGTCCTCTCAAGCGATTGCTTGACGCGCTTGCGGGTAATAGCCACCAGGCCAAAGTCGTTGAACTGGAGCACCTTGGTGGGAGCACGATCGGCCTTGAGCGCTTCTTCCAGGGCGGCGAGCACTTTGAAGCGGTTCTTGCGCTCATCCATGTCGATAAAGTCGATCACGATGATTCCGCCCAAGTCGCGCAGCCGGATCTGGCGAACAATCTCCGGTACCGCGTCCAGGTTGGTCTTGACGATGGTGTCCTCAAGCCGCGCGGACTTGCCGACGTACTTGCCCGTGTTTATATCGATGGCCACGAGCGCTTCTGTCTGGTTGATGACAATAGAGCCGCCCGACTTGAGCCAAACTTTGGAGCGAAGGGCCTTTGAGATTTCATCCTGAATGCCGAAGTGCTCAAACAGGGGGATTTCCTTGGTGTAGAGCTTTACGCGCCGCACCAGCGCGGGCGAAACGCGGTTGAGGAAGCGGACGATGCGTTCGTAGTCGGCCTCGGAATCGACCCAGATGGAGGAGAAGTTATCGCTGATCTGGTCGCGCAAAATGCGTTCGATCAGGCCCAGGTCATGATAAATCAGGGCTGGCGACTTCGAACTCTCCGAACGCTGCTTGATTTCGGTCCACAGGTGAATCAACATGCGCAGATCAGAGCGGAGTTCATCCTCTGACGCGCCTTCGGCAGCGGTACGGACAATGAATCCGCCGGATGCCTCACCGCGTTCGTGTACGAGAATCCGCTTCAACCGCTGGCGTTCTTCGTCCGAGGCGATTTTGCGGCTGACGCCGATATGCGACACCGTGGGCATGAAGACCAGAAAGCGACCCGGCAACGCGATATGGCTCGTGATGCGAGCGCCCTTCTTGGCGATCGGCTCTTTCGCAATCTGAACCAGGATCTCCTGGCCCGGCTTCAGGAGGTCGCTGATGATTGGCAGGTCGGACGTCTGCGCGGAGCGACGGGACGGTCCGCCGCGGCGGTTTCCATGTCCGCCTTGGCCGCCGTCAGATCCTGATCCTCCACGGCCCCGTCTTCCGCGGCCACTGCGATCGCGGCGCTGGTCGCCTGAACCCGGCCGGGCAACATCGCCGCCGGCTGGCGATGACTCTGCAACGGCCTCGTCGTCACTCTCATCTTCATCGAAGGATTCGTCGCCTTCTTCTCCACCGTTCTTCTCGTCGAAGTTCAAATCGATCCGGTGATCCAGGTGAGCTTCCTGCAACAATTCGCCCAAATCTCCGGTGCGAATCTGGTTCATCAGGGTCTCTTCCTCGTAATCTTCCAGATCATGCTCATCGGTCTTGCCATGATGATGATGGGGAGCGTCGACTTCATCCTCTTCAATCACTTCTTCCTCAATTAGGCCGCTCCCAGGCGCATACGACGACACGGCGGCTGTTGTGGTGGCCTTCGGCTCAGGCGCAGGCGGCGGGACAGGTTCTTCAGTCTTTTTCTTGCCGCCGAGTCCGAATAGCCTAAAGCCGGTCGGAGGCGCGGGATCGACATGATGGGACGCGGACGCATCCGTCTCCTCGGCGTCGGACGCGGCGACCGGTCCCTGGTCGTCGTCGCTATCAGACCCGGGTGACTTGTCCGCCCCAAAGGCTGCGGGAAGTTCGTCTTGCCTGAGGACCGCATCGGCTACCGGCCCGTGCTCTGACATCTCTTGAGCCATCGTGCCAACGGATGGGTCGCTCGCTTCGGCCAGGTCCGGTTCACTAGGAGCGGGTTCCGCAGTCGAGGTGCCGGGCGCTGACTCCGCCGTCTCCTCGAACTCATATTCCTGGGCCGATTCGTCGAAGGTAAGCTGGTCGTCTGGCTCAGCCGACGACACAGGACCAGAGGCGTGGCTGTCTTCAGTCATTTCCTCCACGAAGTCTCGTTCTTCGATCACGTCCGGTGCTTCCTGGGGGACCTCGTCGCTCGAGACCGCATCTGAAAAGACGCCATATGGCTCTGCGGCTACTTCCGAAACTGGCTCAGACGCGCGGCCGCGGTGCTTTGAGATGAACTCGCCCGGGAGCAAGCCGCTACCGTCCCAATCCAACGGCGCTTCAATCATCGTTGAAGGCTTGAAGGTGCTCGCGGGTCTCACGGGAGCCGGCGCGGCGGATGCCGGCTTGGAAGTTTCAACGTCGGGGGTGGCGCCATACTTCGAAAGCGACTCGCCCGGTAGAACAAATGGAACTGGTGTTTGGCCACTTCGGGGGCTCGGCGCGGGCGGAACATATGCAGCTGAGGCTTGAATCTCTGGCGCAAACCTCTGCTCCGTCGGCGTCTCAGCTTCCGCGTTGTTGGTCTCTTCCGTCTCGTTCTGCGTGGGCCGGCCCTCGGAAGGGCCGGGTGCACCGCGGCCTCCGCGACGGCGTCTGCGGCCGCGCCAACGCCGAGCGCCGGTCCCTTCGGAATCGTCTTGGGCGCCCTGTTCATGGTCCGAGTCGGCCGGGGATGAAGGAGCGACAAAAGCTGCTTCGCCCGTCTCGGGTATGGCGGTGATCGAAAGCTGCCGGTCCGCCGGTCGTTCCTGAGCCGGTGCGTTTTGGCCAGTCCGTTCCGGACGGCCACCTTGCCTCGGGCCGCCACGCTGGCCGCCTTCCACACGTCCCTCACCGCGACCGCCGTTGCGGGCCGGTTGGGCTTCCTGTGCGGGCTGACCGTTCTGGTGCCTGATCTCACGAGGAGCTTGAGTGCTCCCGGTTGCCGCGGCCTTTTCCAACTCGTCGGATTCTTCCGGGTCTTCCATTTCCAGGAAGTCGGTTACATAAAGGAAGGCGTCGCGTTCAAGTCCCACATCCACAAACGCGGACTGCATGCCGGGAAGAACACGTGTGACGCGTCCGTTATAAACGGAGCCCGCCAGCGTGTACTCGTTTTCGCGTTCGTAGTAGATCTCCGCGAGTTGATCGTCTTCAAGAATTGCAAGCCGCGTCTCATGCGGCGTGCTTGAGATGCAAATCTCTTTTGCCATCGTACCTTTCCGTCCAGCGGCATTTTGCCTACTGGGTTCTACGGCAAGGCCAGAGGGAGTCGTACGAGACCGGGAAGGACAGGGATGTGCGGGAGGGATGACCTGTGAGCAGCCGGTCTGCCCAGGCTCACGCCGTCATCAGCCCCGGGGGGCCATGCGCTGCGTAATCTGGGCCGGACGTCCTGATGGACAACCTTAAGAAACCGAACGAGCTGTATGGTGCGGTGATCCAAGTGCAGAGATTTTGTGGCCAACCACTCCGTCCGCAACGAAACCGTTGTGGGCGGCGGGGCCGTTCCAACCGAGGCGATCGCACGGGCGAACCACGCCAGGAAGGCGAGCCAAACGTAGCCCAACCTTCTTGTGTACCCCGTCGAATCAAGCTGCCTGCGGTTTTCCCGTCTTTGCGCGCTCATGAACCCTTGTCCTGCCGGGCTCGAGATCCAACTGGACCCGGCCCGCTACTGCGTTCCACCAAATTGGAAGAACGCCGTGATTACTTTCATCTATCTCATCCTGCGTTCCGGACAGTTCCGAGAACGCAGAAGTGCAAACTGTCAAAACTCAGTCCGGATCCAAATGGACCGGTACGCTCAGTTCACAAACCTGCGCATGCGGACATTCATCGCCACGCCCAATGCCAGGAATGTAAACAACACTGAAGATCCGCCGTAACTCATTAACGGTAAAGGGATTCCAGTGACCGGCATAAAGCCGATGACCATGCCCACGTTGACGGCTATCTGGAATGTCAACACAGCCACTAACCCCATGATAATCAGGGAGCCGGACAAGTCTGCGGCTGTTTGAGCGTTTTGAATCAAACGCATCAATATGAGGAAGTATAGCAGCAGCACGAAAAGCGCGCCGACAAAGCCATGTTCCTCGCTGAATGCGGCAAAGATGAAGTCCGCATGGGGGATAGGCAGGAAGTCCCCCTGGGTTTGTGAGCCCTGTTCGGCGCCTTTACCCCAGACGCCTCCCGAACCGACGGCGATTTTGGATTGCAGAAGCTGGTAGCCCGTACCACGGGGGTCATTGTCGGGATTGATGAAGCTGGTGAGCCGGGCCTTTTGGTAAGGCTTCAGCAGTTTGCCGCTGGTCCAGACGCCGGCAACCAGTGCAAGCCCGCAGGTGGAGAGGATCAGAGCCTGGCGAAAGTTGATGCCGCCAAGAAACAGGCCAGCAATCAGAATCGGTGTGTAGGTCAGCGCCGTCCCCAGATCCGGTTGCTTCAATACCAGCAGCAGGGGCACCCCCACCAGCCCAAACGCCTTGAAAATGTCCTTCCAGGTCAGACTGCGTCCTCCCAGGTTGGCGAAATACCGGGCCACGGCCAGAATCAGCACCAGCTTTACCCACTCCGAGGGCTGGAACTGCATAGGGCCGAATTTCAGCCAGCGGCGCCCGCCCATCGCCTTGTGCCCAAACGCCAACACAGCCAGCAACGTCAAAAGGAAAAAGCCATAAACCCAGGGAATGTAGTCGATCAGCTTGTGATAATCGATTTTGGAGAAGACGAACATGGCCGCGATGCCGCCAACAATATAGAGAATCTGTTTGCTGTGGAAGCCAACGTGGCCCGGAACCCAAACATGCTGATCATTGAAAAAGCCCGGAACTGCCGCGTACTTGGTATGTAGCGTGGCGGAGTAAATCTCCAGCACGGAAATAGCGCACAAAAGGAGCACCATTCCCAGCAGCGGCCAGTCGAAATCTCGGAAGCTCATGAATCGGCGCATCGGATCAGTGTTCCTTCGCCGCGTCTGGCGTGACGGCTGCATTCAGTCGAGGTTGAGCGGGCACTGCTCGCGCTTTCGGAGAGGATGCGGATCCGGAGGGCTGCACCGGCCGAGTTCCGATGGTAGGTGCCTGAGGCTTCCCCGGGGTCACGATATCGCCGTTCTGCACCAGGAATCGCCCGCTTTCCAGGCGAACAGGCTGAACCACGTTTTTCGCAGTTGTTACCCCGGAACCTGCGGCGGGAGCAGTCCACACCGCGCTCATCTCCGCCGGAGGCACTGTTTTAGGCTGCACCAGGTTGTTCGCCAGGCGGCGCTGTTTTTCCACATAGGCCGAAACCACCCTGGCGCCGATGCGTGCTGCGAACCAGCTTTTGTTTCCGTTCTGCCAGAGCACGGCAACCACCAACTCTGGGTTGCGCGTTGGAGTCACACCCACAAACCAGACATTGGGATTGGTTTCGTGGCCTTTGCTGGTCTTGTCCAGCGCCTGGTGGCTCATCACCTGGGCGGTCCCTGTCTTGCCGCCAAAATCAATGCCCTCAAGATGTTCCCCTCCGGCGGTATGGTACAAGCCAGGCTGGGTCACCTGGTACATGCCGTCGGTAATGATCTGCCAATTCTCCGGGTCGATAGGGAGGTCAACTTGACCGCTTCCCGGAAAACTATCCAGCAGGCCCTTGCGGAAGTCTTCCGGCAATTGACCGGAAGAAACAACGTGGGGCCGGACCATGTGCCCGCCTGAGGCGATGCCGCCAATAATACGGGCCAATTGAATCGGGGTTGCTTCCACCGCGCCCTGCCCGATTGCGACGTCCAGCGTTTCGTCCGCGCGCCAGCGATCATGGTAATTCTTCATCTTCCATGGCGCGGAGGGCATGAGGCCGGCCTGCTCACCGGGCAAGTCGATTCCGGTTTTTTGACCATAGCCGAACTCGGTGGCGTATTTTGCGATTCTGTCGATGCCCAGCTTGTCGCCAAGCTGGTAGTAATACGTGTCGCAAGAATAGGGAATGGCATTGTGAATATCGACCGCGCCATGTTTTTCATCGCATTTGTGGTAGAAGCCGTACGGGCCCCATCCGCCGGAGCAGACTACCTTCAGGTCCTGTGCGATCCCTTCCTGCAATCCGGCCACCGACATCAGGATCTTGAATGTGGAGCCCGGTGCCAGCTGCGCCTGCAGCGTCTTGTTCATCAACGGGTGGTCGGGATCGGTGATCAGTTTGTTCCAGTCGCTGCGGTTAATACGCACGGCGAACTCGTTCGGATCGAAGCTGGGCCGGGAAACCATGGCCAGAATTTCGCCGTTGCGCGGGTCCATGGCCACAATTGCGCCGTTGCGATTTCCCAACGCCAGTTCCGCCGCACGTTGGAGGTCGTTGTCGATGGTCAGCTTAAGATCCTGGCCGGGGATTGCGTGCTGGATTCCAAGGTAGCCCACCTCACGGCCGTGGCTGTCTACAATCACATCTCGGGAACCATCCTGGCCCCTCAGCAACTGGTCATAGGTCTCTTCCACTCCAGCCTTGCCCACCACATCGCCGGGCGTGTAGTAGGCGAAACGGGGATTGTTGAGATCGTCCTCGCTCACCTCGCCCACATAGCCGATCAGGTGGGCAGCGAAGCCGTCTCGCGGATAAAGCCGCCGTTCCTCATCGATCGTTTCCAACTCGGGAAGCTCATTGCGCCGCGCTTCGATGAATGCCTGTTCGTCCGCAGTGATGTCCTGTTTGATGGGGATGGGCTGATAGCCCGGCGCAGCGCGGTAACGGCGAAGAGTGGTGCGCAACTGGTCCAGATCGAGGTGCAGCCCCTGCGCAATCAGCGGCAGGTCGTCATCCACGTTGTGGTTCATTTCCCGGACTAGGAAGCAGGAAACCGAAGGGTAATTGTCCACAATGATCCGGTTTTCGCGGTCAAAGAGCTTCCCACGCGGGGCCAGCACAGGAACTTTGCGGATGCGGTTCTGTTCAGCCAGCACGCGGAAGTTGTCCGCCCCAAGCACCTGCAGCCGCCAAAGACCGCCGACCAGCGCCAGCATCATGAACAGGATGCCATACTGAACCACCGTCAGTTTCAGGGTGGAGAGTTTTTCGTCGCGGTTGTTCCGGCTCAAATACATTTGGACACACCTACAGGATACAGCCAATTGTGTTGGGTGATCGCGTTTCCTGACCGTTGGCCTGCCTCAAGAAGATCCACACTGTGCCTGGAAAGAACACTTGATCGATGCGTCCTAGTCCCTGATCTGCAGACGGTCCAGCGCGGGAAACAGCACCAGCGCGATCAGCGTATTGGCGACGGACTTAATCAGCTCAATCACCCAGCTCCACTCCAGTTTCAACCCCAGCAGCATGCGGTAAACAGCGACATAAATGGCGCTCGAAAGCAGCGAAAGCAAGAAGGTGAGGCCCAGGCGAATGGTGTGGTTATCCACGTCGATCCGAATGCCCACGGACGAAGCCAGAAAGCCAACAACGGTCTTGGCAATACCATTTACTCCAATCGCGTGTCCGCTCAGGGCGTCCTCAAACAGGCCCATCACCGCCCCTGTCAGCGTACCCTGAATCGGGATGCGTTGTACCAGCGCGAAATACACCGTGATCACCAATGGCAAGTCGAACCAGGCATTGCCCGCGAGCAAACTAGGCAGCCAGGCCTGCAACACCAGCGCCGCGAGCGGCGCCAACGCATATACCAAGATGGGATAGTGGCGAACTTCCAGATCGCGGCGGAAGTCTCCGCTCATGGTGTTCATGGCTGCGGCTTTCCTTGGGACGTTTCCGGATTCTGCGGGGCTGTCGGAGCGGCCGGGTTTACCGCGTTGCCTGGTGTGGCAGACTTCTTATCTGCGTCGGCTGCGGCGGCATTGCCTGATGCGGGCGCGGCCTGGTTCGCGCCACCCGGCGTGAACCGGTCCGGGTGCAGGGGCTGCGGCGGCCTGCCGACGAGATTAGGGTTTGAACTGTCCAGCAGAGGCTGCTGGTCCGGGGGAAGATTGGGGTCAATGAGCCCAGGCAGCCGCTCCGCCATAATCGCCGAAGCCTTCTTCTGTTCCTCAATCGCAGCGGCTTCCGGACCTTTCAGCGCCTCGCTGGTGGCCAGGTCCTGTTGTTGCTGCTCGGAGAAGCGCGCCTCAGTTGCCGTGATCACCAGCACCTCGTCCAACCGGTCCAGATGGGCTGCCGGCTTCACAATCACGTCGATAAATGCATCTCTGTCGGGATCGCGGATAACCTTGTCCACCACCCCCACCGGCAGTCCTCGGGGGAAGATCAGGTCGCCTCCGGCGGTGAGTACTTTTTCTCCCGGTTGGATTCTCTGGTCGGCCAGGATGTTCACAATTTGCGGCTGCCCGATCGCGTTACCTCTCAGAATTCCGCGAATCCGTGTCGTCTCAAGAATTACCCCAGCGCCGCTGCTCTGGTCGTTGATCGCCAGCACCTGTGCCGTTCCAGGAAAAACCTCGCGCACTTTGCCGACAATTCCATCGGCGGTGATCACCGCCATGTCCGGCTTCAGGCCATAGTTGCTTCCCTTGTCGATGGTGAACACCCGGGACTGATCGCTGCCGCTTGAACCGATGGCCTGGGCCGCGACCGTTTTGTAAATGTACTTTTCCTGGAAATTCAGCAGCGCCTGAAGCCGCTGTCCCTGCTTTGCGTCCTCAAGAAGTGCGGCCTGTTCCAGGCGCAGACGGTCAATCGTCTTCTGCAGTTCCTGGTTGTCCTGCTGGGTATGGCGGAGGTCGATGTATTGATTCCACAGGTTTGTGGAGCCAAGTTTTGTTTCGTGAATGAGCTTCTCTGGAGGAGACACAACTGCATCCGCCCACAAGCGGATCAGGCGCACCCCTGGACCGTCCTTCGGGTCCAGGGTATTGTGTCCCGAATTCGTCCGGCGCACCTGGACGGCCAGTCCCACGATCTGCGCCACGAGCAGCGTGAGCAGCACCAGGACATTTCGGTAGCGGATAAAAAACAATTCCATTGCAGCTCAGTGGAAAGTGATCAGTGAACAGTGGTTGGCGTTCAGCGTTGGGGCGAGTTGGTCACTCTCGATCGCTGTTCAATTAGAAAAGTGTGCAAGCCGCTGTCCGCTATTCACTGCGCGCTGTTTTAGTCGATCTTGATTTTGCGCAACAGCCGGAAATCAGAGAGCATTTTGCCCGTCCCCAGCACCACCGAAGCCAGCGGATCGTCGGCCACCGAGACTGGCAGGCCCGTCTCTTCGCGAATGCGCTTGTCCAAATTCTTGATCAGCGCACCGCCTCCGGTCAGCACAATGCCACGATCGCTGATGTCGGCTGAAAGCTCGGGAGGCGTACGTTCCAGCGCCACCCGGTTTGCGTTCATGATCACGGCAATGCACTCGCCAAGAGCCTCGCGAATCTCACTGTCGTCGATGGTGATCGTTTTGGGAACACCCTCAATCAGGTTTCGTCCCTTGATCTCGATGGTGAGGGGCTTATCCAGCGGGTACGCCGACCCAATCTCAATCTTGATGTGTTCAGCGGTGCGTTCCCCGATCAGCAGGTTGTATTTGCGCTTCAGATAGTTGGTAATGGCCTCGTCCATCTGGTTCCCGGCCATCCGCACCGACCGTGAATAAACGATTCCCGACAGCGAAATCACCGCAATGTCCGTCGTCCCGCCGCCAATGTCGACCACCATATTGCCGCTTGGCTCGGTAATGGGAAGTCCTGCGCCGATAGCCGCGACCATGGCCTGTTCCACGAGATACACTTCGCTGGCCTTGGCGCGGTAGGCGGAGTCTTCCACGGCTCGTTTTTCCACCTGAGTAATCTCAGAGGGCACGCCGATCACAATCCGCGGATGCACCAGCATTTTGCGGTTGTGCGCCTTCTGAATAAAGTAATTGAGCATCTTCTCGGTGACTTTGAAGTCAGCGATAACGCCGTCTTTCATCGGCTTGATGGCCACGATGTTGCCGGGGGTGCGTCCCAGCATCTCCTTGGCATCTTTACCGACCGCTTCCACCTCGCCGGTGTTCTTGTTAATGGCTACAATGGAGGGCTCGTTGACAACAATGCCCTTCCCGGCTGCGAAGACCAGTGTGTTGGCAGTGCCGAGATCAATGGCCAGATCACTCGAAAACATGCTGAAGAGCGAGCGCAGGCCGTGCGAACGCGAAGAGCGCGAAGGATAGCCGTTCAATGACATTAGATGACCAATTCTACCTCATCGCTTATTGTACGGCCATAGGGTGGCAGCCGTATCGTAAGTCCGCATAATCCACTCCGCTCATGCATCCGGTGGGGTAAACTCAGTTCTTTCCAAAGTGCTTGCATCGCTCACCCTGGTTCCCTCATCTCTTAAGCCTTATCCCTGCTCCCCGAGGTTTGTCCCATGGCCCATCCGAAATTCCAAAATCTGATCGACGGGGAGTGGCTTCCCGCACGCACTGGCAAGACTTTTCTGAACCTGAACCCGGCCGACCATGCTGACATCGTGGGCGAGTTTCCCGAATCCGGAGCGGAGGATGTGGCCCTCGCCGTCGCTGCCGCCCAAAAGGCCTTCTCCACCTGGCGCCTGTTTCCCGCACCCAAGCGTGCCGAGATTCTGCATCGCGCGGGCTACCTGCTCTCGGTCCGAAAGGAGCAGTACGCCCGCGACATGACCCGCGAAATGGGAAAGGTTCTGACAGAAACCCGTGGCGACGTTCAGGAGGCCATTGACGAAGCTTTTTACGCAGCCGGGGAGGGCCGCCGTCTTTTTGGCCAGACCACGCCGAGCGAACTGCAGAACAAGTTCGCCATGAGCATCCGCATGCCGCTTGGCGTGGTGGGGCTCATCACGCCGTGGAACTTCCCCATGGCCATCCCTTCCTGGAAGATTTTCCCCGCGCTGGTCTGCGGCAACACCTGCGTCATCAAGCCGGCGGAAGATACCCCGCTCTCCACGTACAACCTGGTGCAGGCCCTCATGGATGCCGGACTGCCCGCAGGAGTGGTCAATATCGTCAGCGGCTTTGGCCCCGACGCCGGCGCGCCGCTGGTGGAGCATCCTGACGTACGCGCCATCAGCTTCACCGGTTCCAGCGAAGTGGGTTCGCTGGTTGCCCAGCGGGCCGCGGCGCTTTTCAAGCCAGTCTCGCTTGAAATGGGCGGCAAGAATGCGCAGATTGTACTGGACGATGCCAACCTCGATCTGGCTCTCGAAGGCGCTTTGTGGGGCGGCTTTGGCACCACAGGCCAGCGCTGCACAGCCACCAGCCGCATTCTTCTGCAGAAGGGAATTGCTTCCCGCTTCACCAACCGGTTCGTTGCCCGAGCAAAAAGCCTCAAGGTCGGAAACGGGCTTGTGGAAGGAACCGAGGTGGGCCCGCAGGTGAATGCCGCACAGATTCAAACTTCAACCAGGTACGCCGCCATAGCCCAGGCAGAAGGCGCAAAGGTCCTTGCCGGCGGTCATCCGCTTACCGGGGGATTGCACGCCAAAGGAACCTTCTTTGCGCCGACGGTCTTTGGCAGCGTCACGCCCACTATGCGAATCGCCCGCGAAGAGGTCTTCGGTCCAGTGGTGAGTCTAATCGAATTCTCCACCTTTGAGGAAGCCATCCAGATCGCGAACTCAATTGATTATGGTCTTTCGACAGCCCTCTATACCCGCGATGTGAACCGCGCCTTCACAGCAATTCGCGACCTGGAGGCTGGAATCACGTACATTAACGCTCCAACCATCGGCGCCGAGGTGCATCTGCCCTTTGGCGGCGTCAAGCAAACCGGAAACGGACACCGCGAAGGTCTGGGCGCCATCGACTTCTATACCACCTGGAAATCCGTCTACATCGACTACTCAGACAAGCTGCAAAGGGCTCAGATCGATAACGCGGAGTGAAGTTTCCTTTCTCCCGGCGTATTCATTCGGACAAGGGAAACGAGCCTCTCACTTGATCGAGAGAACTATTTTTCAGCCCGGCCTATCGCCGCAGCCGTGCGTGCAGCACCCCTGCTCCGTGACTCATGAGCGAGCAGTTCCCGTTTTGGTCACAACGGTAATGGATTCTCATGGGGAGGTCGCTGCCTTTCAGCAAGGCAGCTTCCGCTCCGCCCCTCTCAATCGAAAACAGCTTTCTGCTTCGTGTGGTGATGCTTCCGGTGGAAGCGTCAAAGTCGACGATTGCGTCATCTCCTTCGATGTAATACAGCACCGTGTTCGGGGCAGGTTTCACAGCTTTCGGCTTGCGGGGCTTTGCAGCTTCAATCGCCTGGTTTGCTTCCTCTTCCCGCCGCTCTCTCAGCTTCTTCAGTAACCCAGTCTGCTCGGCAAGCGATGGAAAGTCGGGCACAAAACTCCATGAAGTTGCATCTTCGTAGTTGCTCAGCGTACAGGGCAACTCGCCTTTTGCATTGATTGACGCAATCTGCCCGTCTGGACCCACTTGAAGGTCAAAGATGTCTTTGCCCTGTTCCCGAGCAGCCTCCTGAGCATCCTGGTGCACTTCGTCAAGACCATGTGCTAACGCGCTCGCTAAATCGGTGTCGGCAGGCTTCTCTTCGGTATGGGCCAGTGGCTCAAATGCTTCCGCTCGCCGGGGATCGTACCGCAGCAAGATCGTCTTGGAGCACAACTCGAACCCCTGAACATCCCGCAACTGAATTGAGATCGAAGCTGGACGCGGCGAATTTCCCGCCGCGAGCGAGAACCCAGGAATCTGATCCGCGTACGTCGGCTCAAATCCCACTCGGTACTGAAGAGTCTTATCCCACTTCACAAACAGGCGGCCCTTTAATCCCACCGCGTCTGAAGTCATCGGCCCAAGATCATAACGCCCGCTCGGATTGCTCGTGTACCAGGTAATCGACGCCACCGCCGCGCCAACCAGGATCCCCAGTCCTATGACCAGCGTGGCATAGCGGTTCACTGGGCTCTCAAAGAACTTCTGAAGACGCGGGATCCAGACCTCATGGAAGGGAGCCTCGCCATGCTTTGCGGCGGGAATGCTCTTCTGGTCCGTGATTAGATTGGCGCCGGAGGGATTGGCCTGGCTGGGATCGGTGGTCTCTTCAGCAGAGGCAGATACTATCTTTAGTTCGGCTTCCGCTTTTTCGCTGAAGAATTCTGTCTGATCCTCATGACTTATTTTTTCATGCCATTGTTCGCCTTCAGGCTCTTCATCTTCGGGCAAAATCATAGAAACGCACCTCTTCGGGTTGCTCTGAGCAATCTGTTCAGGGACCAGACTCCATTAAACCACTCACCATCCCGGTCGACAACGACCAAGGCACCGGAGCAGTCGCCGGGGTATTGCGGCTACGATTACCCCGCTGCATTTGAGATAGATCACTGTGCTCCGTTGAGGCATTCCGGCGAATCACCTGATCAAGCGGGCACGTACCACCATGGCATCACCCTGGGTGAGGGTGCAGGCATTGTTCTGGTTGCACGAGTAGCGAATTCTCGCCGGCAAGCCGAGCCTCGCGATCGCCCGGGCTGCTGGGCCCGCTTTGTCGATCGAAAAGACCTTTCCGGTCCTCGTGTGAATATTTCCCGCCGCTGCGTCATACGCCACAATTGAATCGTCACCGGCCAGCAGAAATTTGCCCGGCTGGGGTGCGTCGTTGTCGGGCGCTCTGTTGTGACCGCCCGCTTCCACGGCGGGAGCTACGGTCGAGTCTGCGTGTCCCCCTCCCGTTTTCTGGTTCAACCACGCCGTTTGCTCTTCCACGGAGGGGAAGTCGGGTAAAAAGCTCCAGTATCCCATTCCCTCATATGCCGTCTGCGGGCAGGGCATCTCCCCCTGCGAACTTATCGATTCGATCGTCCCGTTCGACCTGGTGTTCAATTGAAAGATGCTCTTGTCGTGTTCTCGCTGCGCTTCCGTGGCCTCCTCTTGAGCAAATTCGGCCTCTTGCTTACTTTTCATCTCCTCGATGGCCTTTGCACTCAGCGGTTTTCCGCCTGGGGTCTGCACGGATGGATTGGAAATGGCTGCCGCCTTCCGAGGATCGAATTTGAGCAAAACATCCTGGAAGCACAACACAACACCGTCGGAGCTCTTGATCTGGATTCTCACAGATGCGGGGCGCGGCGGATTGCTTACCATCAGCGCAAACGCTGCCTGGCGCGCCGGATCATCAGGCTCGATGATGAAGTTGTATCCAACCATTCCATCCCATTTTGTGGTTAGGTGGCCTTTGACTCCCGTCGCGCTCGAATCTACCGTTCCCAACGCCCGTGTATCGGTTACCGAGTTCGTCTGCGGCTGCGCAGCGGGCTCCGTCCCAGTTGCGGAATTCGTCCGATTCAAGGTGAGTACGGCGCCCACCGCGATTAAAACGGCGAACACCACGAATGCCGCGACAAACAAAAGTAACCCGCTCGCTTGTGGTGATGCAGGCTTGGCAGGAGTTGCGGGCTCAGTCGGCGTTGGAGGCTCGGTCGGCGGCGCGGACTCAGCCAGTCGCGCAGGTTCGGCCGGCGGCTTAGGTTCAGTCGGTTGCGCAGGTTCGGCCGGTGGAGGAGCTTCCGCCCATGAAGCAGGCTCGGCCAATTGTGCGGCTTCGCTCGGGGGTGCAGACTCGGTCAGTGGCGCAGACTCTGCATGTGGTGTGGGGGTGGGCGGTGCATTAGCTTCGGCCGGATGTGCAGATTCAGTCGGCAGCGCGGGCTCTTCCGCTGAAGCAGTCTCAGTCGGCGGTTCAGACTCAGCCTGTGGTGCGGGCTCGGCTGTGGCGGGAATCTCGGTTGGAAGTGCAGTTTCAGTGGGTAGCGGAGGCCCTTCCGCTGGAGCTGTCTCCGCCAGTGGCGCAGACTCAGCCGGTGGTGTGGGCCGATCGGCTGCAGCAGCTTCGATAGGATGTACAGTGTCCGTCGGTGGCGCAGACTCAGCCGCTGGAGCGTCCTCGGTCGGCGGTTCAGGCTCAGCCGGTGGTGCGGGCCCGGCCAGCGCGGGAGTTTCGGTCGGTAGGGCAGGCCCTTCCGCTGGAGCTGTCTCCGCCAGTGGTCCAGATTCAATCGGTAGCGCGGGCTCATCAGTTGCAGCAGCTTCGGTAGGAAGCACAGTCTCCGCCGGCGCAGACTCAGCCGCTGGAGCAGTCTCGGTCGGCGGTTCAGACTCAGCCGGCGCTGCAGCTTCGGTTGACTTAACGGATACGCCGGGATCAACTGCCGGAAGTAATTCCGCGGCTTCGGTAGGCTGATCGGATTCCGTGATATCCGTATCCACGTGATCAGGTTGGTGCTTTTCCGTTTTCAATACCTGATCGGCCGCCTGGTGATGGGCTGACGCTATCGCCTCACCGTGGGCTTCGTTTCCGTCCGGCAACTCGTCACTGGAATGGCTTAGGTTTGCAATTGTCATCCGGCGAGTCTCCCCTCTCCGCGATTCACTCTTTGCTTTTTCGGCTCAATCAGCATTCAATCACGCCCCATCGCCTGTGAATAGATGAATCTCTTGCGCCAGGCATCTTGAGTAACCTTTCCAATCATGTTCTCCAAGTCTATGAACATGGTACCCTGCGGCAACACCGTGCCCCGCGCAAAGTTATCTCAAACCTCCAGCACATCCCTCAGCGCAAAGCTGGTTTCCAACCGCGTCACTCCGGGCAACCGCGAAAGCTCATTCTGGTGCAAGCGTCCGTAGTCGTCCATGTCCGCCACCCGGACCACCAGCATGTAGTCATACTGCCCGGCCATCAGGTGGCAACTCACAATCGCCTTTGACCGTCGCACCGCCGCTTCGAAGGCGGTCAGGACCGGCGCTGATTGGCGTTCAAGAGTGATTCGGATGAAAACCGTCATGCGCTTACCCAGCACGCGGTCGTCGATCAGTGCGCGGTAGCCGCGGATGGCGCCGGCATCCTCAAGCGCCAGGATGCGGCGCGAGGCCGCCGAAGCCGAAAGGCCCGCCGCCTCACCCACCTCATAGTTGGTTGCCCGGCCGTTCAACTCCAGAAAGCGCAGAATTGCCCCGTCCAGATCGTCGAAAGAAGTTACATTCTGGCCTTGCAGTCCGCTGTCGCGCCTTCTGTCGCCAGCTTTGTGCGTCAAAGGCAGATTTCTGTCACGTTTCGTGCGCATAGAGTTGTTTTAGCACGAAACTTGCACACATTGGAATCTTTCTGAGCCATAAGATGAGGAGCAGTAGAAGACGGGTGAACTTGCTGCGCTCAAAAAAAGCCCCCTGGAAATCCAATCCCGGCGCCGTTTTCTCCGCAATCCGGCATTCCAACCTTGAGCATCCAACCCAATCAGGAGCAAACCATGATCATCGGCGTTCCCAAAGAGATTAAGGACCACGAGTCCCGCGTAGGAGTGATCCCGGCGGGAGTGAAGGCCCTCACCGAAGCCGGACACACCGTGCTGGTGGAGACCCTGGCCGGCGACCAATCTGGTTTCCCTGACGACGAATATCAGAACGCCGGCGCGGAAATTGTCGGCGAAGCGGATTACGTGTGGGGTAAGTCCGACATGGTGGTGAAGGTCAAGGAGCCCATCGAAAAGGAGTACGTCTACTTCCGCGAGGGGCTGGTGCTGTTTACCTATCTGCACCTGGCGCCTGTTCGCGATCTTACGGACAAGCTCCTGGAGTCTAAAGTCATCGGTATTGCCTATGAGACGGTTCGCGACCGGCAGAATACACTGCCCCTGCTTACCCCCATGAGCGAAGTCGCGGGCCGTATGAGCGTCCAGGTAGGAGCAACCTATCTCGAAAAGGAGCGTGGTGGACGGGGAATCCTGCTCGGCGGAGTGCCGGGAGTTCCACCGGCCCATGTTTGCATTGTCGGCGGAGGCGTTGTCGGAACCAATGCAGCCAAGATCGCCCTGGGGTTCGGCGCCCGGGTTACGCTTGTGGATGTGAACCTGAACCGGCTGCGCGAGCTGGATGACATATTCGGTGGCCGCCTATACACCCTCGCGTCCAACAGCTACAACCTCGCCCATGCCACGCGCGAAGCCGATCTGGTCATTGGGGGCGTACTGATTCCCGGGTCCACGGCTCCCAAAATCGTCACTCGCGCCATGGTCTCGCGCATGAAGAAGGGCGCGGTCATCGTCGATGTTGCTATCGACCAGGGTGGCTGCGTGGAAACGGCGCGGCCGACTTCACACTCCGATCCCAGTTATGTGGTGGATGGCGTCGTGCATTACTGCGTGACCAACATGCCGGGCGCCGTGCCACATACTTCCACTCTTGCCCTGACCAATTCCACATTTCCCTATCTGCTGCGGCTCGCAAATCTAGGCGCACGAGAGGCACTCAAGCAGGATACCGGCCTGGCTGAGGGTCTCAACACCTGGCTTGGCACCCTTACGCATCGTGGCGTGGCCGAGAGCCAGGACCGTTCTTGGACTGCAGCTGCCACCGTGCTTGCGTAGACTCACTTCACAAGCGCATGCGGCTAACTTCTTCGGGAGCGGTCAATCTATCGGGGTCGCCGACTTGCCGGACGCATCCTTTTCTGCGTAAAGGGCCCGATCGCAACTCAGGAGCAGTTCGTTCCACCCGCCCGAATTGTTTTGAAGCTGCCCCACGCCGAAGCTTGCGGTGGCGGATACCTCCTGCCGGTCATATTGAATGCGCAGTTGCTCAATCGCGCTGCGCAGGCGCCTTGCGATAGCGTTTGCAGTATCGATATCGGTCGCCTCCAGAAGGATGACGAACTCGTCGCCTCCGAGCCGCGCCATCATGTCGCCGGGGCGAAGCTTTTGTTCCACGCAGCGGCAAATCGCGATCAGCATGTTGTCCCCGCATAGATGTCCGAAGGAGTCATTGATCTGCTTGAAGTCGTCCAGATCGAAGAGGATCGCTGAAATGGGCCGAGACCCTCTCACACTTGCAGCGAATGTGCGCTTTGCCAGGAGTTCGATGGCGCGGCGATTCAGAACACCGGTCAGAGGATCGGTGAGTGCCTGCACCTCCAGGTCGTGATGAAGCCGGGCCGCCGTCATCCATACAAAAGCCACCAGAACACCAACCTGCAGGATGGTTGTGTTGAGAATCGTCCATGCCAGCACCCCCCCGCCGCGCAGGTAGTTGTTTGGCGCAGGGACAATCAGCAGGCTGAACAGCCGTCCCAGGTTTCCAAGGCTCAGCAGCGCCAGCAGTGTGCCCATCAGCCATCCTGCGGCTTTCATGAAGGCTGCGGTATGCCGGAAGACAAATATAGAGGTCAGCCCCACCTGCATGGCAAGGATGATGCTCAGGGCAAGCAAGCGCTTCGTTGTATCGGGATGAAGCCATCCATATTCAGTCTGAGAGATAATCTGTAACGCTACAAGCCCCGCCTGGATTCGCCATTGCCCGGCACCCTTAGCGAAGAAGCCGGTCATGGAACGATGCAGGCACAAATAGCCGACGGAGAACATCACGTTGCCCACAGCGATGGAAATTGCGTCCGGAACGTAAGTGCGCAAAGCGATCAGTACTGCGCCCGCGCAAATGCATGAGCCAAAGCCTGCAAACCAAACCACGCCCGCCGCAGTTCGATGGATGCGAATGTTAATGACCGTAAGGATCATTAGCAGCGTCAACAGCGCTGCATGTTCGACGTGGAGTGTGTGAAGGTCCAACTGCGATGCCGCTCCCAAAAATAACCCCGAAGGCACGAAGACGCATGCCTGTTGTCGAAAGACCTATATAGCGGATTCCAGTCTGTCAGTCAGACCTAGAATCCCAATGCCGGGGAGGTGATCCACCAACAATAACACGCGCGTCGCCTCGTTTAGTTTTGCGCAGCGCACAGTCATGCGGGCTCCTATCCTGGCCCGTGTTGAGTCCACGCCCAGTGCAGGTTCCCGCGCGTTTCCGCCCCGGCCATTTTGCCGTAAGATGATCGTTCATCAAGGAGGCCGTTATGGACCGTCGCAAATTCCTCGCTGCATCAATGGCCAGTTCTGCTTTTGCGGTTACAGGAAAATCTGCCGCGCAGTCCCATGCATCCGGTCCTCATGAGTACTATCAGATGCGGCGCTACGCCCTGCTCAGCGGACCCCAGACGAAACTCACAGAAAGCTTCTTCGCCGACGCGCTCATCCCAGCCCTCGGCCGCCTGGGGCTTGGACCGGCCGGCGCCTTCCGCCTCGAAATTGGTCCCGATACACCGGCATTCTATTTGCTCATTCCCGGCCCTTCCATTGACGTTCTTGCAGAACTGGATTTGCGCCTTGCCCAGGACGCAACACTCGTCAAAGCCGCGGACCCGTTTTGGAATGCAACCGCCACCGCTCCCGCATTTCAGCGCGTGGAAATTGCTCTCCTCAGCGCCTTCGCAGGCTGGCCAAAGGTCACTCCCCCCGCCGCATCCGCCAACAAGGGCAGGCGCATCTTCCAATTGCGTACCTACGAGAGCCCCAGCAACGGCGATCATGTGCGCAAGGTGGAGATGTTCCACGCGGGTGAATTTGAGATCTTCCTCAATGCCGGATTTCATCCCGTGTTCTTCGGAGACACCCTTCTCGGCTCCCGGCTGCCAAACCTGACGTACATGCTCAGCTTTGCCGATCAGGGCGAACTCGAGGCCAAATGGAATGTCTTTCGTAACGACGGTGCCTGGAAGAAACTCTCCACGAGTCCGCGGTACAGTTCCGACCAGCTTGTTACCAACATCACCAACCTGATCCTGAGCCCTCTCGATTGCTCCCAGATTTGATGCACTTACAACCTCTGGAAGCATGAGGCACTCGTCCGCAGCGTCAAAGCGGATTGTCTTGACTTATATGCCTATTAGTTCTATTACTAATAGGCATATGGCAAAACGCTCCAGCTCGAGCATGGAAGTTCTTCTCGGCCTCTTAACTATCCAGCCCATGTCTGGATACGACCTTGGGCAGACTATCCGCGGTTCCGTCGGCCACTTCTGGAATGAAAGCTACGGCCAGATCTACCCGAATCTGAAGAAGCTCGCCGCCGACGGATTTGTGAGCTCGAAGACCGAGCGACAGAAGGGTAAGCCCGACCGCAACATCTATTCCATTACAAAAAAAGGCCGGGAACGCATGGCAAGGTGGTTGGCAGTCCCGCCCCAACCAGAGATTCCCCGCAACGAACTGCTCCTGAAGATCTTTTTCGGCGTGCAGACCTCCCCTGAGATTCTCATCGGGTATATGGAGCGCATGTTGAAGAATGAGCGCGCGGTCCTTCAGGAGTTGGCGCGGATCGAGCAGGAAGTCCTGACCCAGAACCAGCAGTTTCCCGATGTGCCTTACTGGAGAATTGCGGCGCGCTTCGGCCAATTCGAATTGGAAGCGCACGTCCAATGGGCGGAAGAGACGCTCGCCGAATTAAACAGCATCGCTCGAAAGCAGCCATGCGGAACCCACCAAGGAGAATGAACATGCAGGCAATTGAGAACGTCGCGACTACAAATCCGCATCCACGCCAACATCCGGCACAGATTGCGTCCTGGGGATGGCTCATGGGCTTTCTTCTGATTGGCACCGGAACGGTTCTTCTTGGTTTTCTTGCGCAGCACGCGCCCGCGGCAAGCGGCGCGGCCCCGAGCCAGCTTGCCGGTCACAGTCAGGCGATTCAAATCTACCTCACAGTGGCCGCAATGGATTGGGCTCTGCTTTATTACTGCTGGGCGGGGGTGCACCGCTTTGGTGGCAACCTTGAAACGCTGTCTGGTGGGCGCTGGACCTCATGGAAGGCGCTCGTTGTTGACCTTGCTATTGCGCTGCCCTTCTGGGTCTTGTGGGAAGGCGCGGCTTACGGCACTCATTGGCTCCTCGGGGCAAGCAGCGCAAAAACCGTCGACAGCCTGTTGCCCACGAGCCTGCTGGAGATCATCGTCTGGATCGGCGTATCGATCACCGCGGGCGTTTGCGAAGAATTGGCGTTTCGCGGCTTTCTTCAACGCCAGTTCCACGCGCTTACGGGGAATATCTGGACAGCAGTGCTGGCCCAGGGTTTGGTATTTGGCCTGTTTCACGCGTACCAGGGCTGGAAGAACGTCGTGGTCATCAGCATCCTCGGGACCTTCTTCGGAACGTTGGCTGCATGGCGCAGAAATCTGCGCGCAAACATCATCGTCCACGCCTGGGCCGACATTTGGGGAGGCTGGCTGCAGATGATCTTCTTCAAGTAGAGCTGCACGGGCTCCGCCTTTTCAGATCTCCGGGCCCTGATCCCGATCCCTGTCGGCACTATAATCGGCGCATGCCATTGAACGGCGACCCAAGGCGTCGGACAATCGCTCTGCTGGCAGGCGGGGCGCTGTCAGCGCTTGCCCTGCTAGTCGCGCTGAATGCGTTCAACACCTCAAGCATCCATTTCCTCAATCCAGATACCTCGGGAGAAACGCTGGCCTTTACCAGCGTCATCATCCTTGTCTTCCTGGTGCTGCTGGTATTTCTCCTTCTGCTTCTCAGGACCATTGTCAAACTCTATGCCGACCAGAGCAGCAGCGCCCTTGGCGCACGCCTACGCACCCGCATGGTGTTGGGCGCAGCGTTGATTGCGCTGATCCCTGCGGTCTTCATGTTCCTGTTCAGCTTTCAGCTGATGAACCGATCCATTGATCGCTGGTTTTCGCAGCCTACTTCGGAGTTACGCGAAGACTCAACGCGTGTGGTGCTGGAACTCGCTCACTACGTCACCAATAATGCGCGCGTTGAAGCGCAATCCATTGCGGCGTCCGGGGCTCCTGACCAGGATCTGCCTCAGCTCCAGCAGGCCCTCGTGTCGCATCGCATTACGCTGGCTGGTGGCTTTGCCGTCGTCTATGACAAAGACTCGAAGCTCCTGGCCGGATTTCAGGTTCCCCCGGATTCCAGCCACGCGACGCTGCATCCCTGGTTGAACGAGGGTGAGCAGGATACGGTGGTGCAACTCCCCGGTCAGTTTTCAGTAGGGTTACTCAATGCCGCGCAGCGCACTGACGAGCCAGTCCTTGAAGTGAAGGGTCGCGAATACGCGCTGGGGATTGCCGGCACAGGCTCCGGGAAGATCGTTGTCGTCGCGCTCCCCATGCCTGAAGGTCTGAACCAGACTGTCGTTCGCATCCGCTCCGGCGCGGCTGAATACTGGCGGCTTTTTCGCAATCGCAACCGGGTTCGAACCACGTTTCTCCTGCTATTGCTGGCCATCACCGCGGTCGTGTTCTTCTCCAGTGTCTGGCTGGCTCATTTTCTTTCCAAGCAGATTACGCGACCGGTCGAAGCCCTGGCTGACGCCATGGATCGAATCGCCACGGGCAAGTACGACGATCGCGTGGCTCTCATCCCTGCCGGCGAAATGGGAGACCTTGTCCGCGCCTTCAACCACATGGCTGCCGATCTTGATGCCAGCCGCCAACTAGCGGAGAGCTCCTCGGCTCAGCTTACAGCTGCCAATCAGGCGATTGAAGAACGGCGTCGCGAGCTGGAGACCATTGTCGAAACCATCCCCTCCGGTGTTGTCACTCTCGACGGAGCGGGAATTGTACTCCAGTCCAATCGTGCCTTCGCTGCACTCATGGGCCATCGTGAGGACCTCAGTCTTGCCGGCGAAAGAATTGACTCGCTTCTGCCCGCTGATTGCGCGGAAGACCTGGCCGGGGTAATCAGGCGCGGGCAGCGCATGGGCGCGGCTTCCACCGAGATTGAATTTCATGCGCGCGGGCGCACCATGCATCTTGCCGTAACCAGCGCGCGCCTCGAACTGGCGCACGGCCAGCCGGGAACCGTACTGGTAGTTGAAGACACCACAGAGTTGTTGCGCGCGCAGCGCCAGTTGGCATGGAAGGAGGTGGCGCAACGCGTGGCTCACGAAATCAAGAATCCGCTGACGCCAATCGCCCTCTCCGCGGAACGCATTGGCAGGCACCTTGACCGATCGCAACTGGATTCGCCCAACGTCATCCGCAAATGTGCGGAAGTGATCCTCGGCTGCGTAGGCACCCTCCGCACACTTGTCGATCAGTTCTCCGCGCTAGCCCAGTTTCCCGCGCCACAGCCGCGCGCTTGCGACATGAACAAGGTTGCGGAGGAAGCACTCGCGCTCTTTGCCGGACGTCTCGATGGCATCACGGTCAAATGGGATCTGGAGCCTGGACTGCCCACGGTGCTGGCTGATCCGGATGCCACCCGCCGCGCCCTCGCCAACCTGGTCGACAACGCCGCCGAAGCCATGCAGGGCAGCCTCCTGTGTGTACTTGGTATTCGCAGTTCCTTGAGTGAAGACGGCGCAGCAGTCGAGGTTGAGGTCTCTGACACCGGTCATGGTCTCACGGATGAAATTCGCGAGCGCCTGTTTCTGCCTTTCTATTCCACCAAGCATCGCGGCACTGGTCTCGGGCTCTCCATCGCCGCAAAAATTGCGCAGGAGCACGGAGGCTCCCTTCGCGCCGAGCCCAATACTCCGAAGGGCGCCCGGTTCGTTCTTCGGCTTCCGCTGATGGAACCGGCAACGGGAACGCAACCCAACGGTGAAAGCAAAACCTCCGCGATACTCAAAGGAATCGGTGCATGAACCACATTCTCGTGGTGGATGACGAAGCGGAGATTCGTGCTTCACTCGAAGAAATTCTGCGCGAAGAAGGCTACGGAGTCGCCACTGCGGCCACCGCGGCTGAGGCACTGATATTGCTGCAGGATGCACCTTACGACGTTGTGTTGCTCGACATCTGGCTTCCTGACCGTGACGGCCTTGATGTCCTTGCGGAGATGCATGCACTGGCGGTCGAAATGCGCCCTGAGGTCGTCATCATCAGCGGCCACGGAACCATTGAAACTGCAGTCAAGGCCACGAAACTCGGGGCCTACGATTTTCTTGAGAAGCCGCTTTCGCTAGATCGCACTCTGATCGTCCTCAAGAACGCGGTCGAGGCTCGCCGCTTGCGTACCGAGAACCTCGAATTCAAGCGCCAGTTCAACGTCGGCTCCGTTCTTACCGGCGAAAGCATTCCCGTTAAGGCATTGCGTCAGCAGATCCGGCTCATGGCGCCTACCAACGGGCGCGTCCTCATATACGGTGAATCTGGAACCGGCAAGGAACTCATCGCCCGCGCCATTCACGCCGAAAGCCTTCGTCGCGACGGCGTGTTTGTGGAGTTGAATTGCGCCGCCATCCCTGAAGCCCACATCGAGGCCGAGCTCTTCGGTTATCGTCATGGCGCACAACCCGGCGGTCCCGCGGAGCAGCGGGGAACCCTTGAGCGCGCCGACGGCGGAACGCTCTTCCTTGACGAAGTGGGAGACATGAGCCTGAAGACCCAGGCCAAGGTTCTATCCGCGCTGGACGACCAGCTGTTCACCCCTGTTGGCGGCACGCAGCCGCTGCGCGTTGACGTGCGGCTTATCGCCTCTACAAACAAGGACTTAGAAGAGGAGATCGCTAAAGGTAACTTTCGAGAGGACTTATTCTACAGGCTCAACGTGGTTCCGTTTGCTGTTCCGCCGCTGCGGGAGCGGAAGCAGGACATTCCGCTGCTGGCGCGTGAATTTCTTGTTCAATTCGGGCGGCAGTACGGGCGGCCGCGGATGGAAATCAGCGAAGAGGCGCTGGCGACGCTTGCCGAATATCGTTGGCCGGGCAATGTCCGTGAGCTGAAAAACGTTGTAGAAAGGGTACTTATCCTCAATCCGAGGACGCTGCGGATTGAGCGGAAGCACCTGCCGCCGCTGACTCATAAGGCGGCTTCGCGATCGACGGAGGAGTTCTCTTCGCTGCAGCAGGCGCGGGATGCTTACGAGCGGGAATATATCCTGAAGAAGATTGAGGAAGCGCGCAGCAA
>Ga0187847_10000763_pt1 | contig 32919 bp, 31 predicted proteins | sample June2016WEW_4_10_FD_132458 | JGI IMG/M metagenome (GOLD analysis project Ga0187847, IMG submission 132458) | Peatland microbial communities from SPRUCE experiment site at the Marcell Experimental Forest, Minnesota, USA - June2016WEW_4_10 | ecosystem: Environmental > Terrestrial > Soil >...
AGCGCCTGCTGCACGCCCTCGCCGCTCACATCGCGGGTAATGGAGGGGTTCTCGTCCTTGCGGCCGATCTTGTCGATCTCGTCGATGTAGATGATGCCCTGCTGGGCGCGGGTCACGTCACCGTCGGCGGCTTGCAGCAGCTTGAGGATGATGTTTTCGACATCCTCGCCCACGTAGCCGGCCTCGGTCAGGGTCGTCGCGTCCACAATGGCAAAAGGCACATCCAACATCTTGGCCAGCGTGTGAGCCAGCAGCGTCTTGCCCGAGCCAGTCGGCCCGATGAGCAGGATGTTCGACTTCGTCAGCTCCACTTCATTGTTGCGCATCTTGTTCATCTGGATGCGCTTGTAGTGGTTGTAAACGGCGACAGCCAGCTTCTTCTTGGTCTGGTCCTGGCCGATCACGAAATCGTCGAGGAAGTCCTTCACTTCATTCGGCTTGGGCAAGTGGCCGGCGACGTTGGCTGGATGGGCCGCATCCCCGCCGCCGCGGTCGTCCTCGAGAATCGAGTTGCACACGGCCACGCACTCGTCGCAGATGTAGGCGCGAGGGTAGTCGCTGGGCGAAGAGATCAGCTTGGCTACGGCGTCCTGCGACTTGTGACAGAACGAACAGCGCAGTGCTTCTTCCGGTCCCACGCGCGTTTTCATCTTCCGCTCCCTTTGGACGAGCCTTCTTCCGGTTCCACTCCCGCGTCTTGCCAGTCTAGCAGGTTTCGAGACTGGCATAATGGCCAACCGCCAGCGTGACGGTTACCTGCGCGCAGTCAGTTGGTTACGTTCGTGGCCGGTCGATGATTTCGTCGACAATGCCGTATTCCTTCGCCTGTTCTGCGTTCATGATGAAGTCCCGCTCGACATCGCGCTCAATGCGGTCCAGAGGCTGGGCGGTGTGCCGGGCGATCAGGTTGTTGGTGATCTCGCGGATGCGAAGAATCTCGCGCGCGTGGATGTCGATGTCCGTGGCCTGGCCGCTCAATCCGCCCATCGACGGCTGATGGATGAGAATCCTCGAGTTGGGCAGGGCAAACCGCTTGCCCTTGGTGCCGGCCAGCAGCAGAAACGCGCCCATGCTGGCCGCCTGGCCAATGCAGATCGTCTCCACCTTGTTCTTGATGAACTGCATGGTGTCGTAGATGGCCAGGCCTGCGGTGATGGAGCCGCCGGGGGAGTTGATATACAGATGCACGTCCTTCTCCGGGTCTTCGCCGGAGAGGAAGAGCATCTGCGCCACGATCAGGTTGGCCACCTGGTCGTCGATTGGCGTGCCCAGAAAGATAATGTTGTCGCGCAGCAGACGCGAGTAAATGTCGTAGGCGCGCTCGCCCCGGCTCGTCTGCTCAACCACCATGGGAACCAATGCCATTCGAGCGGTTCTCCAATTCAAGTGCTTTTCGCACTGTGTTAGGGTGGCTTTTTCTCGATGAAAAAGCCACTTGAGAGTTTCGGTTTCGGCTCACTGCAATTGAAGAACCGCTGTGAATCCTCTTCCCGTTCCTTGCTTGCCGCGATTCAGGCCCGCTCTACGCGGGCAGACGCTCATACAGCGCGGACGCGGTTTTCTCGCGCCGCATTTGCTCCCGGATTCTCGCCAGTCCGCCGTCCTCAGTCAGGCGCGCCCGCAGGGCCTCGACCGGCTCGCGAGCCTGCAGTGCCGCCAGTTGCAGTTCCCGGTCCAGTTCTTCGTCGCTGACGTTAATGTTTTCCTCGCTGGCAATGCGATCCAGCAGGATATTCGTCTTCACCTCGGCCACAGCGCCGTCGCGCTGCGCCGCTCGCAGGCGGGCAAAATCCAGCTTGCGCATCTGCTCGGTGTCCATGCCCTGGGCCGCCAGGGCGCGCAACCCGCGATCCAATCGCGTGTCAATTTGCGCCTGCACCAGCGACTCGGGAACCGCAAACGAGTAGCGTTCGGTCAGCGCGGCAAAGAGCCGGTCCTTGGTCTCGCCCTCCACGGCGCGCCGCTTGCGCATGGATAGCCGCGCGCGGACTTGCTCCTCCACTTCGGTAAAGCTCTTGAAGCCTCCAAGCTCCTTGGCAAACTCGTCGTCCAGCACCGGCAGGGTACGCTTCTTGATCGCCTTGACCTCGACCTCGTAGGCCACGGTCTTGCCGGCCAGCTTGGGATCGGCATAATCGGCCGGGTAGATGACCTCGGCCTTCAGCTCCTGGCCGGGCTTTGCGCCGCGCAGAGCCTTCGTGAAGGCCTCTACCGTGTCCTTGCCGCCAATCTCGACCAACGTGTCTTCCCCCGCAATCGGGGCAGCCTCCCGATCTCCGTCGATCTGGCCCTTATAGCTGATCTCCGCCCAGTCGCCTTCCTCGAGCGCCCTCTCTTCCTCGACCGGCTCGACCACCGCGCGCGACTCGCGCAACTGCGCGATTTCGCCGGCGAACTCCTCCTCGGTGATCTCCACCGGCGGCTTCGCCACAGTCACCGACTGATAACCCTCGATGGAGAACTCCGGCACGAACTCGAAGACCGCCTTCACGTGCAGCGGCTGGCCGTCCTCGACCGTCAGCTCCGTCACCCGCGGCTCGCCTACCGGCTTGACGCCCAACTCGGCCACCGCCTTGTTGAACCGCTCCGGCAGCAGACTCTCGATCACTTCCTTGCGGATTGCTTCCGCAAAGCGGCGCAGGATCACCATCTCCGGCACCTTGCCGGCGCGGAATCCAGGTATCCTGGCATACTTCCGGTAGTTGCCGGTCACCTTCCGATAGGCCCTGGATACCTCTTCGGCGGGAACGTCCAGCACCAGCTCGCGCGTACAATCCGGATTGAGCACCGGCCCATGCTGGTGGCCTTCATGCCCATGGCCGCTATGGTCGTGGCCTTCGTGATTGTCTTCGAGGCTCGGATTCGCCTCGGCTGCCTCATGATTATCTGCGACGGTGTCGGTAGGACTCAACGTTTTTTGCCTTCCATGCGCTGTGCGCGCCGAACGAACTGCCTCACTCGGGTGCAAACTGCCTGTTTCCTGCCGCAAACCGCCGGCTCTTTCGGCTTTCCGCTGCCGGGGCTGCCGCTCCGGGACCAGACAGGCGCCGCGCAGCCAGAGAAATCCCTCCACTCATGGTATGAGGATTTGCTGGCAGGGTCAAACCGGATGGGCTGGTTTCGGCGCCGGAGGCATCGCGAAAGGCACGTTACTTCTCAGTGACCTGGGCCTCGCGGACGTACGGAAGGAACCGGGGATGGGCCGCGCCGCAGCGTGCGTAGTGCGCGCGAGCCTCGTCCAGGCTCAAAGCGCCGTTCACCGTCAGCCGGACATCGTCCGCGTCGCCGTCCTCCTGGCCATCGTCCTCCCACCAGCAGACCGGGCAAAGCGCCAGCGCGCCGGGCGCATCCAGCGTCCTGCAACCGCAGCACGGACAGCGGAAACGAGTCTCCATGGCCTCACCTCCACGGCTTCCTTTCCTGATGGACGAAAATCCTGTTGTCCTGGTTTACAGGCAGGTCATCCGCGCCGGCTTCTGGCCGCACTGCGCCGGCGTGTGGCGGGTGGCGCAGGTGTCCCGAGAGTGAAATGGACTGGAACTGGGTGCCACGGTCCTGGTGGTGAATTGGGATACAGACTATGCAAAGAAAAGGAAATTCCGAATCAGATGTGCAATATGAATGTTCTGAAGATTTTCTATCCCCGCATCCATTCCGGGAGGCTCGATGCGATGGCGGCGCGGACCGCTGCCGATAGTTCTTCGCGCGTGGAATAGTCGCCGGGGTCGATGGGAGCATGAAAGACGATGTGCGCCGTGCCCGGCTTGAGGCGCAGGCTGCCTTTGCCCATCATGCTCTCGGTGCCGTAGATGGAGACGGGAATGCATGGCGCGCCGGTCTGCATGGCCAGATAGAAGGGGCCTTTCTTGAAGGGCAAGAGGCGTCCGTCGCTGGAGCGCTTGCCCTCGACAAACGTGGTGATGTGAATGCCCTTGTCGAGCAGGCTCTTGGCTGCGGCTACGCTCTCCTGGGCGCGGGCGGCGCTGCCTGTGCGCTCGACGGGAATAAACTCGCCCAGCCGAAAGCCAATGCCGACGACGGGGATATTCATCAGCGAACGCTTGATGAATGCGGCGGTGCGGCCGGGAATCTCGGGGATCAGAGCCTGCGGATCGAGATTGGAGACGTGGTTGGCCATGAAGATGCAGGCCACGCCTTGCGGGACAAGCTCGGCCCCCTCGGCCACGATGCGGATTCCGGCCAGCCGGTAAGCCACGCGCACCAGCCAATTGGTGGCGTTGTAGAGCGGCAGCACGTTGCCCGTGATGAGGGTCCAGGGAATGAAGACGATGGCCACGGGAATGATGAGAGCGATCAGCGTGGCTAATAAGATGAGGGAAGAGATCATAAGGGGTTTTCCGGGCGTTCTCTGAGGCGTTGAGGCAGTTTCTCATAAATGCCGTCGAATCCGCCATTGGAAAGGATTGCGACGACATCGCCCGATTGCAGTTGGGGGACGATGCTGTTGACGATCGCCTCGACATCGGGGCAAAGTTCGGCCTGGGTTCCGGCCACATTGAGCGCGCGCACTACGTCTTCCGGGTGCAGCCGCTCGGCCTCGGGAATGTTCTGCTGCTGGTAGACGCCGGCGAGCACAACGCGGTCCGCCAGGCACAGGCTTGCCACCAGATCGGCTTCGAGCACCTTGCGGCGCAGCGTGTTGGAGCGCGGCTCCAGGACCGCCCACAGGCGCGCCTGGGGAAAGAGGGAGCGCAGCGCGCGGAGCGTCTCGCGGATGGCCGTGGGATGATGCGCGAAGTCGTCGATCACGGTGATGCCGCCGATGCGGGCGCGGACCTCAAGCCGCCGCTTGACACTTTTGAAAGTGGCTACCGCTGTCTTGATCGCATCTGTGGGCACGCCGTTTCCGGCGGCCAGCGCGGCGGCGGCGGTTGCGTTGAGTGCGTTGTGTTCGCCGGCAAGGCTCATCTCCAGCTCGGCCCACAATTCGCCGGCGCGCCAAACCTCCCAGCGCGAGAGGCCGTCTTCGTGGCGCAGGTTGCGGATGCGCCAGCCGGAGGTTTCGGAGAAGCCGTAGCGCTCAACGCGGCAGAGCGCGCGGGCGACACATTCATCGACGTTCGGGTTGCCGTCGAAGGCGACGATCAGGCCGCGCCGGGGCACAAGATTGATGAGCCGCTTGAAGGCTGTCTTGACCGCGGCCAGGCCCGCATAAATGTCGGCATGGTCGAACTCGACGCTGGTCAAAATCAGCGCGTCGGGAAAGTAATGCAGGAACTTTGGTCCCTTGTCGAAGAAGGCTGTGTCGTACTCGTCGCCCTCGATGATAAACGTGCGCGTGGGACGCAGTTGGAAGCTGGAAGCGAAATTTTCCGCAACTCCGCCGATCAGAAAGGAAGGCTCGTAGGCCGGATTCTCTCGCGCGGCAACCTGATAGATCCAGGCCAACATGCTGGTGGTCGTGGTCTTGCCGTGCGTGCCCGCGACGACCAGCGACTCGCGGCCTTTGAGAAACTCCTCGCGCAACAGCGCGGCCATCGAGGTGAAGGGAATGCGCTGGTCGAGGACGCGCTCGATTTCGGGATTGCCGCGCGAGAGGGCGTTGCCGATGACGACCAGATCGGGCGCGGGATCGAGATTGGATTCGGCGTAGGGTTTGAGGACGGGAATGTGGAGCGCTGCGAGCAGCTCGCTCATGGGAGGATAGGCGGCTTTATCGGAGCCGGTGATGCGGTGGCCCTGCAACTGAAGGAGGCCAGCCAGCGAAGCCATCGCCGTGCCGCAGATGCCGCTCAAATGAATATGCCTGGACGAAGCGCTCACCGCTCCTCCTTCGGCTTAGGAGCGCTGAATCCTGATCCCTGATCCCTGTTCCCTGTTCCCTGTACCTTCACCGCCGGTTCGATCAGGTGCAGGCGCGCTTCTTTTTCAACGGTCAACTCGGCCTCGACGCCCAGGGTCAGCGTGACGTTCTGGCGCGAGACGTGGCCGCTGCGCAGGCCGATGGCGATGGGTCCGGTGAAGTCGGCGAAGGAGCGCAGGATCACTTCGTCGAGCAACTCAGGCGGCGCGCCGGGCGAGATGCAATCGAGCATCTCGCCGAAGACGATTCCGCGCACGCCTTCGAGTTTGCCGGCCTGGCGCAGTTGCCAAACCATGCGGTCGATCTGGTAGGGCTTGGCGTTTACGTCTTCGAGGAAGAGGAGCTTGCCTTCAGTCTGCGGCTCGAAGGGCGTACCCAGCATCGCCACCAGAATGCTCAGGCAGCCGCCATAGAGCGTGCCGCGCGCGCGGCCGGGGTGCAACGTGCGCAGGCCCTCGGCTTCGCCAACCGTGTAGGGTTCGCCGGCCAGAGCCGCGCGCAGGCTGGGCAGATGGACGCTGGCGGCAAGCTCTGTGTTGGGGCGCGCGAAATCGGCCGAGAGCATGGGGCCGTGAAAGGCCGGCAATTGAAGCTGGTCGAGCAGCCAGAGATGCACGGCGGTCAGGTCGCTGTAGCCGATGAGAGGCTTGGCACATTCTGCGATGAGGTCGAGGTCGAGCCCGTCAAGCAGGTAATTCGCACCGTAGCCGCCGCGCGTCGAGAAGATGGCGCGCGCCTCATCGTTGGCAAAGGCATGGTGCAGATCGCGAAGCCGCATGGCGGGCGTGCCCGCAAAATAAAGCGGGCCGCGGGTGAGGATGTGTTCGCTTGGCCGCGGCGCGAAGCCCAGCGAGCGCAAGGCCGCGAGGCCGCGCTCGACGCGCTCCGGCTGCGGCGTGGAGGCCGGAGAGACTACGGCCACCTGGGCGTCGATCGGAACCGCGCGGGGCTTGAGCAGAGTCGTCATGCGGGCCAGGCCTCTCCGCGGGCAATGAGCGCCGCCGGCCCGGTGAGGCGCAGTTCCGTGCCGGGGCCCTCCCATTCGACCGTCTGCGCGCCGCCGGGGGCTACGACCTTGAGCGGTGATTTGCAGCCGTGTACGGCGATTGCAGTTGTGGCGCAGGCCGAGCTGCCGGTGCCGGAAGAAGTCGTTGGCCCGACGCCGCGCTCGAAGATGCGAATCTCGATCTCGGCGGGGCTGACGATGCGCAGGAACTCCACGTTGGTCTGATCGGGGAAATCCGGATGCAGGCAAATCTCCGCGCCGACCTGCTGCCACGGCAGGCCCGCCACGGCAAAGACATCGTTGTCTACCGCAATGACGAAGTGCGGATTGCCGGTGGAGACTTCGACGCCCGCGACCTCAAGCCCGCTGAGCAGCGTAACGGCTCGCGGCGCGAAAGAGGGAACATCCATGCCGGCGGAGACTTCCACGGTGAATTGGCCGTCTGTCTTCAGGTCATTCACGCGGCAGATGCGCGGGCCGGCGTCAGTTGCAATTTCGACCTCATCGCCCGACTGGAAGCCGCGTTCACGCGCCATCCACGCGGCTGCGCAGCGCGTGCCGTTGCCGCTGATCTCGGCGATGGAGCCATCGGCGTTGTGCAGGCGTATGCGGCCGGAGCGTGGGCCGGTCCACGCGAAGAATTCGATGCCGTCGGCGCCGATGCCGGTCGAGCGCGCGCACAGGCGCCTGGTCAACTCGGCCCAGTCGTGGTCCGCCGCGGCCTCTTCGGTCACAATCAAAAAGTCGTTGCCGCAGGCGTGAGCCTTGGTAAAAGGAATCAATCTTCCTCCAGATCGCGGAAGGTGAACAGGGCGCTGATGGCCGGCTCGGAGAGCAGCTTTCCGCGCAGCCGCTCATGCTGCCGCTTGGTCGCGGAGAGAGGAAAACTCACCCGCTGCAAGTCGCCGATGGCGTCGTTCTGGACGCCCGTGAGCCGTTCGCCGGCCTTGTCCATCGCGTCGAGAATCGACTTGAGCATCAGCGTCTGGTCCTGGCCGCGCGCCTCATAGACGAGCGGGAAGGCCTTGATACTCGCGCGGCGCTCGATGAAGCCCACCGCCTCGAGCGCGACAATGACGAGGACCGCCGCAACGATTGCCGCACCGTACAATCCCGCGCCGCAGGCCATGCCGATGGAGGCGACGACAAAGACGCTGGCCGCGCTGGTCAGGCCGCTGACACGGCTGCGGTTGTGCAGGATCAGGCCAGCGCCGAGAAAGCCGATGCCCTGCACGATGTTGGCGGCCACGCGGCCTTTGTCGGGGTTGGCGTCGCCGGCCAGCACTGCCGAGAGCAGCGTGAAAAACGCGCTGCCCATGCAGATCAATAGGTTGGTGCGCACGCCGGCGGCCTTGCGATTGAATTCGCGTTCGAGGCCCACAGCCGCGCCCAGCAGGCAGGCCACCAGCAGACGGCCGATTGCGCCGTTGACCACCATGATCTGTTGCAGGCGGTCAAAGTCGAAGGGTTGCGCGAACTGTGCCAGTGGGATGCTCATCTGTTTCCTTGCCCGATGCTATCACCGCGCGGGCTGGGTTGTTGAGGGCTGTGAATGGAAGGGCCTATTGGAGGCGTAGAGCGTCGCCGAGGGCTCCCCGGGGGCTGAAAAGCGGCGCAGCGCGGTGAGCCCGCCGGGATGCGCATGAACGGCGCGGTCGATTTCGTCGCCGTCGAAGGCGAGAACGAAGTCGGCATGAGCGGCGGGGGCAGCCAGCGCGGCACTGTAAATTCCCAGGTCGCTTTCGTTGATCGTTTGGCGCAGCGGAATCCCGGTGAAGGCAACGAGATTGGGGAAGGTCGAGGTGTCCATCAGAATTACCGCGCCGGGATGGTTGGCGATTTGAGCGCGCAAAACGGGAGGAATCTGCACTTCCAACGGCCTACGCGCTTCAATGTTCTTGATTCCTTCAACATAAGTCAAGGGATGTTCGCGCACCATCTGAGCGGCGTTCAAGGCCACCAATGCAAACAGCGCGCCCGCCGCATAGCGGACCCAGCGCGGATTGACCTCGCGCGGCTTGAAATCATTGACAGCGGAGAGCGCAACCTGCGCGGCAAAGCCCAATCCCAGCGCAAAGGCGGGCAGCATCTCCATTCCATAGCGTGTGTTGTACCAGGAGTGCGGCCACCACACGGGCAGAAAGATGGGCACCGACCCATAGGCCACCGAGTACGCGTAGAACGGGATGGGGAGCCAGAGCAACAGCGCCCATTGGAAGGCTTTTTGTCGCGCGGTCAGCCAGGCCCACGCCGTTCCCAGCAGGCTCAACGCCAGCAGAACGTTGCCCCAGGCGGCTGCGACCGCGTCCATCTCCGAGACCTTCACAAAAAAGAGCAGCGAAACCCAGGGATTGTGCCAGCCCGGATGCGGCGGTCCATCCCAGTGGCTCATGGTGCGAAGCTCGATGGCCTTGGCCGAATAGGGTCCGCGCGCGAAGTAGAGCCAATCGCCGAAGCCGATCGAGTTATAAACGAACCACGCGAGCGGCGCGGCCACCAGCAACGCGCTGGCCAGCCAGAAGCTCCACGAGCGCAAACGACGGCGACGAGCCAGAGCCAGGCCGATGCACGTCCAGGCTACGAGGGCCATTACCCAACCGTCGTAGCGCGTAAAGATTGCGGCGATCAGTGCGGCGGCGATTAGGCATAGCGTTCGGCGGGCCTTCTTCAGGTCTTCGTTCAGCGCAGATCGCCACTCTACCAGCCAGACCGCAACCCATACCATCTCGCAGACAAAGAGCGGCTCGGTCATGGCCGTGGTTTGCAGATAGAGCAGGTTGGGATTGAGCGCGAAGAAAGCCAGCGCGAGCGCCGAGGCGGTGGGCGGGAGCCAGCGCCGCGCCAGCCGGTAGATGCCCGCGCAGGCGGCAAGATAGGCGAGCGCCGACGGAATCAGCCCCGCAATTCCGTTGGCCCACCAACTGTAGACCTGTACGAACGGCAGCATCAGAATGTGCGGCAGAGGCAGCCACACCGAGCCGAGTTCTGTGAGGCGCGGCAGGCGCGCATCGAAGACGCGCCGCGCAATGTGCAGATGGGCGACGGCATCGCCGTAGTTGAGCAGCGCGCCGTGCCGCCAGCTCCAGAGAATCGCGGCGATCGAAGCCGCCGCGCACGAGGCCATGACCGCCAGCCACTCCTGCCATGCAATGCGACGATTTGAGTTCTCCGAGATTGGGCTATCAGGCATGGGGCTTTCAGGCAAGGTGCGTCAATTCGCGGAAGAGCGTGAAGCGTTCGTCGATCTCCGCTCGCGTAAGCGCCTGCAACCGCTCGGTGCCGAAGCGCTCGCAGGCGAAGGATCCCATCACGCTGCCGTAGAACATGGCGTGGCGGAAGGCAGCCGGCGTCTGTTCGGGCTGCGAGGCGAGGTAGCCAAAGAAGCCACCGGCAAAGCTGTCGCCCGCTCCGGTCGGATCGACGACTTCTTCCAGAGGCAGCGCGGGGGCCTTGAAAATCTTCGTGCCATGGAAGAGCGTCGCGCCATATTCGCCGTGCTTGACCACCAGCGTCTTCGGGCCGAGTGCCATCACCGCACGGGCGGCCTGGAGGAGATTGCTGTTGCCGGCCAGCATCTTTGTTTCGGTGTCGTTGATGAGTAGAATGTCGAGACCCTTCAAGACTTCAAGCAGCGTGGAACGATGGTCCTTGATCCAGTAATTCATCGTGTCGCCGGCCACCAGCTTCACATCGGGCATCGCTTCGCGGACGCGGCGCTGCAAGACCGGATCGATGTTAGCGAGAAAGAGAAACTCCGAGTCGCGGTATGCGTCGGGAATCTTCGGCTCGAAGGCGGCAAAGACATTCAACTCGGTGTTATGCGTTTTGGCCTCGTTGAGGTTTTCGAGATACGATCCCTCCCAAAAGAAGCTCTTGCCGGCGGTGTGCTCAATGCCGCGCGTGTCGATGTTGCGGGCCTGAAAGACGGCCTCCTGGCGCTTGCCGAAGTCTTCGCCAACGACGGCGATGACGCGCACATCGGTAAAAAAGCTCGCGGCCAGCGAGAAATAAGTCGCCGCTCCGCCCAGGCAGCGCTCGCGCCGCCCCGCCGGTGTTTCAATCGTGTCGTATGCAACGCTGCCCACTACGGTGATTGCCATCTATTTCCTCTCCTAAAACGTCTCTAAATGCGTTGGTGTCAAGTGAAAGCTCTATTGTTCGGGGAGAGAATTAGGGGGTCGCTAAGTTGTCGCGGTGCCCTCATCAATCTTTTGCGGCCAACCAACTGGCCTCGCGCGCTTCTTCCATAAGACACTTTCCTTGCCCTCGGCATTCCTCTCCACTATCAAATCATCGACCAGTCGGGCGTGTAGGAACGGGTTGTGTCCGCAGATGATCTCCCCTGCCCATGGCGAGCCATCCAATGTCTGCCCGAATTTTGCGGGATATGGGTTGTACTTTTTGTTCCTTGCGCAATCCGCTTGCTCACCCAGGGAGTACTCGGCGGATCGATACATAAACTCGACAAGCTCGCGGACTTTCTCTCCTGACTCTCCTGAAAAACGAGGATTGAGAATAGCGGCAAATGGGTTGTGTCGCTTCGCGTGTTCGCCGCACCACTCCCAGGTAACCAGCCAAGCCTTCATTTTGAGCGATCTTTTTCTTCCCATTTGGCAATCTCCTACATTCCCTCAGGGGCTAAAGCCCGCGTCAACATTGCAACCTTTACGGCACGACTAAAGTCGTGCCCTTTCAAAACATCGACTTATGCAGAGGTTTCACAGTCTTGCAGTTGACTCGCCAACTCATTACCACCCGAGGTACTTGCCAAACAGCAGCTTCAGTTTTTCCTTGGCCGCAGCCGGAATCGCGTCCGGCTGCGTCAGCACGGCATACTTAGCCGCCGAGGCGCAGGCGCATGTTCGCTCGGCGGGCATCGCCGCGACAGCCGCTTTCACCACGAGCGCCGCGTTTTCGGCGTTCTGGTGGAGGACGGCGACAATCTCCTCGACGGTGACCGCATCGTGGCCCTCGCGCCAGCAATCGTAGTCGGTGATCATGGCCACGGTGGCGTAGCAGATCTCCGCCTCGCGGGCCAGCTTGGCCTCTTGCAAGTTGGTCATGCCGATCACGTCCGCGCCCCAACTGCGATAGAGGTTCGATTCGGCGCGGGTGGAAAACTGCGGGCCTTCCATGCAGACATAAGTTCCGCCCAGCTTGCCCACCACGCCCACTGTCGCGCAGGCCTCGGCCGCTGCCTTTGCGACGGTCGCGCAGACCGGATCGCCAAAGGCCACGTGGCCCACGATGCCCTCGCCAAAGAAGGTGGAGGCGCGATGGAAGGTGCGGTCGATGAACTGGTCGGGCATCACAAAGTCTGTCGGCTTATGTTCCTCTTTGAGCGAGCCGACGGCCGAGACGGAGACGATGCGCTCGACGCCGAGCTTCTTGAAGGCGTAGATGTTGGCGCGGAAGTTCAACTCGGATGGCAGGATGCGATGGCCGCGCGCATGGCGGGCCAGAAAGGCTACCTTGCGCCCTTCCAGTTCGCCCAAAACGAACCTGTCCGACGGATCGCCAAAGGGCGTCTCGACGCGCTCCTCGCTCACGTTGGTTAGTCCGGGCATCAGGTAGAGCCCGCTGCCGCCGATGATGCCAATCTCCGCCTGTGCCAATGCCCACTCCTTTTTAGGCGCGCCGTTTCCCGGCCCGCCGCTTTCCATTCCGCAAAGATCTCAGTATAAAGGTTGGGGATACTCTTCTTCATGCTGCTTGAACGCATTTCGTGTTACGATAAGCGTTAAGCATGATTCAGTCCTTCGCCGACGACGAGACAGAAGCGGTCTTCCTGACCGGGAAGAGCCGGCGATGGGCGAAGATTGCGCGGGTTGCGGCACGCCGGTTGCAGGCAGTGGATTTCGCGTCGGCGATTGAGGATCTGCTCAATCCCCCGGGCAATCGCCTGGAAAAGCTGAAGAGCGATCGGGAGGGCTGGTGGAGCATCCGCATCAACGATCAGTACCGCGTCTGTTTTCGCTGGGACGGCGACGACGCCTGGGATGTTGAGATTGTTGATTACCATTAAGGAGATGTGCGATGAGCATTCCGCGTAAGCACGAACAGAAGGGCGTGCCGATTCATCCTGGCGAGTTCTTGCGTGAGGATTTTCTTGTTCCGTTGGGACTTTCGGCCAATGCTTTGGCCCTTGCCTTGCGAGTACCGGTAACGCGAGTTTCGGAGATAGCGCGGGAACGCCGGGGGATTACGGCGGATACGGCGTTGCGTTTGGCGCGGTACTTCGGCACAACGCCGGATTTCTGGATGAAGATGCAGATGTCTTACGACCTGGCGACGGCCAGCCGGAAGGTGACGGCAAAGATCGAGGTGGAGATCTTTCCGTTGCCGCGTACTGCGACCGGGGTTTCAAAAGCCAGGCGGATTGCCTGATCGATTGCCGATCGAATAACGAGGAAACGAGTCCAAACAGACCATGCCCACGACAACGAACAAGGACTATTACGGCACGCTCGGGGTGAAGAAGACAGCCACTCCGGAGGAGATTCGCAAGGCCTTTCGCAAGGCGGCGCGGCGCTATCACCCGGACGTGAACCCAGGCGACAAGCGTGCCGAGGAGAAATTCAAGGAAATCTCCGAGGCCAACGACGTGCTGAGCGACGAGAAGAAGCGCAAGATCTACGATCAGGTGGGGTTCTACTCGGACCAGATCGACCCGGCGACGGCCGAGGCGTATGCGCGGCAAGGCGGCGTACGCGGCGCGCCGGTGGACTTTGGCGGTTTTGACTTCTCAGGCTTTCAGAGCGGTCCAGGGCGGCGGGGGGGACGGCAGGCGGGGCCAGGCTCCCAGGCAGATTCGGCTTCGTGGGGCAGCTTCAAGGACATTTTTTCTGGCATGTTTTCAGGGGCGCAGCAGCCGCAGAGGCCGCGCGGTCCGCAGCCGGGAAGCGATTTGGAATATCAGGCCACGGTGGACTTCTGGACGGCGATCCGGGGCGGCCAGGCGCGGCTCGAGGTACACCGCCAGGAGACCTGCCCGACCTGCCACGGCCAGGCATCGGCCGGCGGACCAACGCAGTGTACGGAGTGCAACGGCACGGGCCAGGTGACGCAAATGGGCGGGCGGATGAAGTTCAACATTCCCTGCCCGCGGTGCAACGGCACGGGCCGCACGACCAATGACTGCGCCACATGCCACGGCGAGGGCGTGGTCGGCAAGAGCGAATCGGTCGAGTTTCGCATCAAGGCGGGTACGCGCGACGGGCAGCGCATCCGCCTGCAGGGCAAGGGCAACGCCGGGCTGAACGGAGGCGCGGCGGGGGATTTGTTTTTGATCGTGCGGACGGGCACGCATCCGGTCTTTGCGCGCGTGGCCGACGACATTCATCTGACCGTTCCGGTGACCATGCCGGAGGCCTCGCTGGGGGCCAAGGTGGACGTACCCACCATCGACGGCCGGGCGCAGTTGAAGATTCCTCCGGGGACCCAGAGCGGGCAGAAGCTCCGCATGAGAGAGCGCGGCGTGGAGAACGCGCAGCACGCCGGCCAGCGCGGCGACCAGATTGTGACGGTCGAGGTCGTGGTGCCCACGCTCGGCGATGAGCGCAGCCGCGAGATCATGCGCGAGCTGGCCAAGCTGAATAGCCAGGATCCGCGGACGGCGCTGTTTGAGAAGCTGTGATTCTGTTAAGCTGTCGGCAGCACTTCTTCAATGCTCGGGTATTTCCGAATGTCCAGGCGACGCGATGAAGACCGGCAAGACTTTGAGCCTGACGATATTCTCTCCGGCTTCGAGTGGCATCCTGCCAAAGCGGTTTCAAATTTGAAGAAACACAAAGTCTCATTCGAGGAGGCCAGCACAGTCTTCAAGGATACGCAGCGCATCGAGGTTCCAGACCAGTGGCATAGCGATGACGAACAGCGCTATCTTGGTATTGGAAGGTCCATTCAAGGACGCATCCTAAGCATCTACTACACGTTTCGAGCCAGGAAGATTCGAATTATTAGCGCACGGCTCGCGGAGCGATGGGAAAGGAATGAATATGAAACCGGCAATGAGCAGTTCTGAAGTTGAAATGAGGAGCCGATTCGACTTCTCTCGCGCTACGCGCGGCAGGTTCTCGGATCGCTATGAGCAAGGTCACAGCGTCACGCTTCTTGACGGTAATCCCGATATGGATGACCCTCTTGATTTGAGTAAGGGTGACTCACAACTAACAGAAGTTTTCGGGAAGAACTTGCTTATCTCCCATCTGGTTGCTGCCGGCTTTGAAGTTGCGCAGCCTGTGCGGGACAAAGGTATCGATCTGATTGTGTATCGCGAAGGCAAGGATTTTGTCGCCCGCCCGATTCAGTTGAAGGCCTCTTCGCATGAGTCGTTTTCGCTCGACATGAAATATAAGCGATTTCCTCACCTTTTGATCGCGTATGTTTGGAATGTGCAGGGTCCAGAACCGAGCGACATATATGCATTGACCTTCGGCGATGCCTTGCAGGTCATGGAAAAACGGGGGCATGCTAAGACCGATTCCTGGACGAAGAAAGGCTATTATTTCGTGCGCGATGCCGGGGTCGAGTTGAAGAAACTCCTGGAACCTTACAGGATGACGCCGGAGCGGTGGCGGGTGAAACTGCAAGCTGTCTGAAAGATTCGAGAAGCCCATGGCCGCAAAACGCAAATCGAAGGGCGCGTACATGATCTCGGCGGTGGCTGAGATGTACGAGATTCATCCGCAGACGCTGCGCCTCTATGAGCGCGAGGGGCTGCTGCTGCCGTCGCGCACCGAGGGCAACACGCGCCTCTACACCGACGAAGACCTGGAGCGGCTGGAGTTCATCCTGAATCTGGCGCGCGACCTGGGCGTGAACATCGCCGGCATCGCCATCATCCTGCAGATGCGCGAGCGCATGGAAGAGATGAACCGGCAGATGCAGAGCTTTGTCGAATATGTGCGCACGGAGATGCTGGCGCGCTTTCAGCAAGCCGCGCCCGGCTCGACGGGGGCGATTGTGCCGATGCGCAAGCAGACGGCGGTGGTGAAGCCCCCCGTTGGCGGTCGAAAACTTTAGCGAGACAGCCGGGCCGCATTGTTGCTTCTGCCTATTCGCTGAGCTTGCGCAGCCTGCCTTCGGGAAGCAACTCATAGGGATCGCCGCGGTATTTCAGTTTGCGCGAGCCGAAGTAACTTCTTACCCAGAAGATGAAACCCATGAGGTCGCGCAGCGGGTAGAGCCAGGCCTTGCGCAGGGCGGGGCGGTCGTTGACCACGCAGCCGGCCACCAACATGCTGAGCAGCATGCGGTCGAGTATCGTGAAGGCCAGCAGGGCCAGTCCCAGCGCGAGATGGCCGGCTGCGCCGAGGGCGGCCAGCGCCAGCAGGCCAAAGGGAACGGCATAGGTCAGCACTTCGCCAAAGTGCCCCGCGGGCCGTGAAAAGCGCGTGCTGGTGGCCCATCCCTGCTGATGCGCGATGCTCTTCTTGAAGCCGGCATTGAGAACATGGTGCTCGACGATGTAGGAGGAGAGGACAACCGTTTCTCCGGCCCTGGCCGTCCAGTTGCCCAGCACAAAGTCGTCGGCATAGTACTGCGCGACCTGCTCGAAGCCCCCGATTTTCTCAACAGTGCTCTGGCGCATCACCATCGAGGGTCCGAGGCAGAAGTGCATCCCTTCGAGCATATCGGCAACCAGCACGCCGGAGGTCATCTCGACCGACATGCCCATGGCTTCCAGTTGCGCCCAGAGCCCGTGACGGGTGACGCCGCGGTAGAGGCAGGTGACCATGCCTACGCGCGGATCGGCTAGCGGCGCGACCACTGAAGCGAGGTAATCCGGCTCGACGCGCACATCGCTGTCGGAGGTGACGAGGATTGGATAGCGGGCTTCGCGGCGCATGACCTCCAGCGAGAAGGTGCGCGCGTTGGGCCAGGGCGGCTCGCCGCAGGTGAGGATGCGCGCCTTCACATGCGGAAAGCGCGCGGCAACCCGGCGCGCCGCGGCCAAGCCAAGGTCGGCATCGTGGCGCGCGCAAAAGAGAATCTCGTACTCGGGATAATCCTGCTGGAAGAAGCTGGCAAGGTTTTCTTCCAGGTCCGGCTCGTCGCCATGCACGGCCTTCAAGATGCTGACGGGGGGCAGGAAAGTGTGCGAGTTGGCGGCGGCCGCGCGGCGGCGAAAGCGCAGCGCGCCCATGGCGACCATTCCGCTGTAGACGGTCGAAGTGACTACGCCAAAGACGGCAAGGGCACCGACGGCAAGCATTCCGCTGTAGACGGTCGAGGTAATCCCGCCAGAGACGGCAAGGGCGCCCGGAGCGAGAGAAACGATAGGTCCGAAGGTCATGGTGATGAGGTCTGTCTCAAAGCTCGGACTGCAAGCGATCCACTATCCCCGGAACTTTGGACAGGCATAGAAGAGGCCAAAAAGAGGTGCGCCAATGGGGAATTTTACTATAAGGGCCGGTCGGTCCACAGGGCTTTGTCGGCGATGGATTGGACGGGATAGAGGCGGCCGGCGAGCAACTGTTCGGCTTTGGACTGGTTGATGTCCTGGGCGAAGAGCCACTTGCGCTGGCCTGTGCCCCAGATTGCGGCGAGCTGGTCTTCGCTGAGGAAGATCCTGGGCGCGTCAGGGTAGCAGGAGCCCCAGACGAGCGACGAGCCTTCGCCGTGGGGCGAGCAGGCTTCGCCGACCAGCAGGGCCGGCTTGCCGTCAAAGAAGCTGTGCGTATAGAAGACGACCGAGGATGCGTCGGACTGATCGCCGAAGATGATGAAGGAGTCGGCGGGCGAGGCTTTTTCGAGCAGGGTGTCGGCCAACTGTTTGGAGCTGAGCATGGGCTCGAAGCGGGCGAAGGCGATGTGCGCGGCGATGAGGAAGACGGCCGAGGTCAGCGCTACCGAGACGGTGGCGGCCAAGTGCTTCTGTTTGAGCCGCAACAACCATCCGACGGCGGGGCCGAACAAGAGAGCCACCGCGGCCAGCACCGCGGGCAGGCGCAGAGCGGCGAACGAAGGGCCGGTGAGGTCGAAAATGTGCGACATGGAGAGCGTATAGTCGCCAACGCCGCGATGCGCCATCAGTGTGCCGACGTCGTCCACAAATGGCAGGCGGCGCGACTCCCATAGCCCCCAGCCGAGGGCTGCGGCAACCAGCACGCCGACCACGGCGAAGACGGCTTGCGCTCCGGTGAGCCAGGCGGTCGAGAGCAGCGGCTTGCCACCGTGCAGCCTGCCGAGATGGTCGCGACGTTCCTCGATCCCGGCCAGCACTCCGGCAATCAGAATGATCAGCGGCGGCCAGGCGGGAAAGGTGTAGTACTCCTGGTTGGTCGAGATGGAAAAGAAGAGCAGGATGAACGCGGCAAAGAGGCTCAGCAGCCAAATGGTGCGCGCGCGGAATTTGAGGACGGCAACGGTGCTGGCGGCATCCTCGGACGCGGCGAGGCTCACATGGGCGTCGAGCGACTGGCCGACGCCGGCGCGCAGATGCTGCGTCCAGTTGCGGCGCGTCTTCCAGGCAACCGCGATCAGGGCGGGCAGAAACAAGCTCCAGGGAAAGAGCCAGACCAGGTGCAGCAGCCAATAGGCGGCAAACGGCAGCTTGTTGAAGTCGTGCGGGAAGCGCGTGCCGGTGAAGCGGAAGACGTGTTCGTTGAGGAAGTAGAAGTACCAGAAGCCGTGGACGTTGCCGGGGGTGGGGTGGTTGCCGAAGGGGTGGCCCTGGTCGGGATTAGCCAGGCCGGCCAGAATGTGCCAGGGCGCGGCGATGAGCAGAAACAGGAGGCTGCCGGAGAGCGGCTTCAATTGACGCCAGCGCCGGGCCTGGCCGGTCACGAGCAGCAGCGGAATGGCCGCGGCGGCAAAGAAGACCGGGGCGATGAGTCCCTTGGTGAGCACAGCCAAGGCCAGCGCCGCCCACATTCCATAAATGTGCAGAGGCCGGCTGGACTCCGGACTGGAATCCAGGGCGGCGAGCAGGCAGTAGAGGGCCACGAGAAGAAGAAAGCTAAGCAGCGCCTCGGGAATGGCGAAGCGGGTAAAGAGAAATGGCCCGATGGAGGTGAGGACGCCGAGGGCGGCATAGAAGCCTGCGCGGGGCGACCAGGCGCGGCCCGCCCAGAGCCATGCCAGCCAGGCGCAGCCCAGCAGTGCGAGCGCATTGGGCAGATGGGTGGCGAAGACGTTTGGCCCGAAGAGGCGATAGGCCGCGGCATCGAGCCAGTAGGGCAGCGGCGGCTTCTCCAGATAGCGGATGCCGTTGACCTGCAGCGTGACCCAGTTGCCGCTCCCGGCCATGTGCTGCGCGGCCTGGGCGTGGCTGGCGTCCACGTCGTCGAGCAAGGGCGGCGTAAACAGCGAGGCCAGGACGACGGCGGCGAAGATGGCCGCCAAAAGCGCCCAGACGGCCCGTGTGGAGGGCATCTTTTGCGGGCGATCAAGGGCGTCGGTTGGGTTTGTCATCGCGGGAAATGGTAGTCAATCAAGGATAGCAGTTGGCACAGATCGCAGTTGGGTTGGCGATGGAGTTTTGCGGCGGAGGACGATGTCCGCGGCTGACCGATCGCCGGTGCGGAAGCAAGGGAACTGGGCGGGCATCGGCTCAAGGGGGCTAGCGTTGGATTGTGGCGTAAATGGTTGAATCGCCGTATACTGTGTGCATCCAAGCCGTCTAAATAGCTAGACCGGGTGATATCCGCCCGCCGAAAGGATGCTTTATGCAAAGCCCTCGTCTTGCTTCTGTTTTCTCATCGCTGCTGGCAGTTTGCTGCGCGCTCTCCGGCATACGCGCGTTGGCGAGCACAGGGATTGCCATCACAGCCACCAACGTTACCATGCCGTCGAGCGGCAATGGCACCAGCGCCTATACGATCACAGGGATTCCCGGAGCCGGTACTGTGTCGATTGGCTGCTTGTACTCGGGGACAATCTCCGAGGCCAGGATCCCGAACTGCACCTACGGGCCGCTCGACTCGATTCCGGTGACGGCAGGCCAGACGCTCACTGGAACCGTCCAGTTCTATCCATTTGGCGCGGCTGTTCCCGTAAAGCTGCACAAGGCGCCGCGACCTAACGTTCTGCCCGCGGGCGGCCTGGCGCTGGCGGGCGCGTTGATGGTGGGATTCGGCATGCGGCGCAAGGCCTGGCACTGGCTTGCCGTGGCTGCGCTGGCGATGGGCACATTGGCCGGAATGAGTGGAATCAGCGGCTGCGGCGGCCTGAGTAAATCGATGACGCCGGGAACCTATCAGTACACCATTGTGGCGACTTACCAGGACACCGGCGCCCCAATTCTAGGCGCAATCCTGAATGCGAATGTCGAAGTGACGGTGGAGTAGGGGTGGCCTGACCCTGGGCGGCACCTTCGGTTTCTGCTCAGGCAGCGCTTCGGAACGCGCGTAAGGCGCGCTGCGTAACTCTGACCGATGAGACACGCGCGCCGTTATCTGTGCTGGGGTCTGGCTCTCGTTGCCGTCTGGCTTGTGCTCTGTGTTGCCGTTGGCATTGTGGCCACGGAGTGGGCGCTGCACCCCGGCCGCCGCTTGCTGGGAATGGAGGCGGAGGCGCGAGCGCAGGCCGTTGCAGCGCGCAACCATGCGGAGATGGACGAGGTCTCCATCCTCGCGGAGGACAGAGTCACATTGCGCGGCTGGAGTCTGCAGCCCTTGCATGGAAACGGCGACGCGGTGATCCTGCTGCATGGCCACACTGACAATCGAGTCGGCATGTTGGGCGATGCGGACCTGTTGCTGCGTCACGGCTATGCGGTGCTTCTGCCCGACGCGCGGGCGCACGGGTTGAGTGGCGGAGACCTGGCGACGTATGGAATCAAGGAGGCCGGCGACATTCGGCGCTGGTTCGATGGGATGCAACTTACCGAGCGGCCGCACTGCATCGATGGCCTGGGCGAATCGATGGGAGCTGCGCAACTGCTCCAATCGTTGAGGACGACGCCGGGATTCTGCGCCGTGGTGGCGGAGTCTTCCTTTGCGAGCTTTTGCGAGGCGTCCTATGACCGGTTGGGAGAGAAGCTCAATGCCGGGTCGTGGGCTGGGCGCACCTTGCTGCGTGCCGCGGTGGAGGCCGGCCTGCTCTACGCGCGCTGGAGGTACGGAGTCGATTTTGAGCAGGCCTCGCCGGAGAATGTCGTGGCCGCGAGCCATGTCCCCGTTCTGCTGATTCATGGCAAGAGGGACACCAATCTTCCGCCGCGTCACTCGGAGATGATCTTGGCGCACAGCAGCGGGCGCGGTCCGGCGGTGGTTTTGTGGGAGCCGGCCGAGGCTGGGCATTGCGGCGCGGCTGGCGCGGAGCCTGATGAATTTGAGCGGAGGGTGATTGGCTGGTTTGAGAGCCATGACGCTGTGGCCGCCGATCGGCGCTGACGGAAGCTGGCGGGTGCTAGCCGATCCGGCGCGGCGATTTGGTTGCTGCGCCAGTAGCCGGACTACTTGCGCGAGGTCTTGGACTTGGGGCGGGCGCTCTTTGGCATGCTGGCGTAGATGGCGCGGGCGGAGCGCGGATCGATGAGCCATTGCAAGAGCGGCGGATGGCGGTCGAGGTCGACGCGGGCCACCGAGCCTTTCCTCATGCGGATGGCAGCGCCGCCGTTGGCGGTTATCAGGCGGCCCAGAAATTGGAAGACGTTGGGGTTGTGGCCCACGGCCAGCACGCCCTCGTAGCCGGCGTAGTGGGCCAGCATCTCCTGGAAATCGGCGTAGCTGCCACCGGGCGAGAGCGCCGGGCTGATCTCGACCTTTGCATCGTAGCCCATCTCCGTGCCGACCAACTGCGCCGATTGCAGGGCGCGCTTCAGGGGGCTGGAGACGATCACGTCCACCTGCACTTTAAGCGCGCTCAGCAGCCGCGCCATCAGAATGCACTGGTCTTTTCCCTCCCCAACGAGGGCCCGCTTGGCGTCGAGGACAGGGTTTCCCCGTGACAATCCGGCATTGGCGTGGCGCATCAGGTAGAGGTTCATTCGGTGCGGTCCGGCGGGGTCTAATTAGGGTCTGCCAGCTCCTTGAGCTTCAATATTAACACGAATGTAACAATCTTGAATCGGTGCGGCAAGTCATCTGGGTTCTGGAGCTGATGGGGTCGGGCAGGGAATCCATAGCTCGCTCACCAACACTCCGCCCAGCCATTTGCTCCGCTCTCTCAAACAAAATCCGGCCCGCTGCAAAGCCGTCGCGTACTCCGGCAAACGGCGGACCTCAAGACCTGTGAGCCAGCCGAAGGCGCAATAAAGTCCCCAGATGAGGGGCCGGGCTGCCAACCGTCCCAACCGTCCCTCCGGCACGGTAAACTCCGAGACCACCCATCTGGCCCCCGGCGCGACTGCCTTTCGCAAGGTGGTCGCCAGCGCGAAAACCTCCTCCGTCGTCAAGCAGTCCAGGAAAAAATGCGTCACGACCAGATCGTAGGCAGACTCCGCAGGCTTAAATTGAGGACGCCAGGCGCGCGCATCGGCAACCTCGGCGCGGACCCGGCCAGCCTCTTGCCCGGATCTCTTGACGAGGGCCTGAAGCATGGCCGGGCTTGCGTCGATCACTTCAACCTGGACAGCCGCATTGGCCTTAAGCAGCCGGGCCGTGAAGCGACCGTCGCCGTCGCCCAGCACCAGCGCACGACGCGCCCCTGCCATCTCCCGCACGAAGCCGCACCGGGAGCGCATCAGCCAGGGGCCAAAGCTGAACCATTCCATCCAGCGATAGAGCCGGGCCAGCCGGTCGAAATTAGGGACCGTGCTCATCGGGAAAACAACGCCATCGGCACCAGCAGGATCGGCGTCAGGAGCACCAGATCGGCGGCCGTGCGCAGGGCAACCGGTGTAAGCCGTTCGCGCAGCCCGTCGAGCTCTTGCAGCAGCAGGGAACTGGCCACACCGGCAATTACCAGCGCGGCCGAGCGGGGCTGAACTGCACTCAGTGCAACCGCCAGCAGCAGCCCGGCGCCCGCAAGCAAACCGGCTGCGGAGGAATCCCTCCGGGAAGAATCCCTTCGCGAACAATTCACTCCCAGGGCCGCCCGTGAGATCCCGGCTTCCCACCGTTCAATCAAATGACAGTTGAGCCAGGCCAGCTCTGCAAAATAGACCGACGAGGCTCCCAACCCCCAGAACGCGGAAACCGGTTCGGCCCCAACCCGGCTGAATGCCGGCATCACGCAGCCAGCGGTGAACAGCACTCCAACGAGAAACTCCTTGGCTGGCAGCCGCGTCAGCAGCGTCACGATTCGTTTGGGGAATCCCTGGCTGGCATGGACGCCGGAAAAGTAAGCCATCGCCGCCATAGCCAGCACTGAGTCACGCTCCCGCGCCCCGGCCGGCATCATCCTGAAAACAATCCAGGCTGCTGCGCAGGCCGCTCCCACGGCCAGGCTGCCAAGAACGCGTCGGTGGCGATGATGAAAGGTGTGCCGCTCGCGCAGCCGGTTAGTCTGGCCCGTGCGCAGAGCCGAGTGCGCGTCCAGCAGCCGGTCGCCGATGTAGACTGCCCAGGCACCAAGCGCCAGCAGCGCCGGAACCCACGCCGGCAAACGCACACCTGCCGCCCAGGCAAATCCAAGCGCCCACACAAAGGCCACCGTGGGCGCGTCAAGGCTGGCCAAGTGCCACAGGCGAAGCGGGGCAGGCATGTCGAACTTCCTCTCGGCGGCGCACTTGCGGCTCATCGCGCTTACCCGGCTGGGGATGCGATCCCGCTCAAACGGATTGGCGCATGGGAATGTCACTGCTTCTTATTGTAGGAGAAGGGCCAAGCCGCTAATTTGCTCGAAAGGGGCCGGAGGCGCTGCAGGAGCGGGATTCCGCACCGCAACAATTCCATTCATTCCGTGTCTAAGGCTACAGAGAGGCGAAATGCACTGGATGGGGAAATCGCGTGAGCGGCGCACACCCCTCGAAAGGAGGGAGTTGCATGAAGAATATGGGAATGGCAGTTTCGATCGTGCTGGCAACGCTGCTGGCCGCGCCGGCATTTGCAATGGGCGAGAGCGATCATGGGCAAGCTGTGGTGACGATTCTCCCCAATGTTGCCGGTAAGGCTCATTCAACCGTCAATGTTCAGGATCTGTCGTTGAAAGTGGCCGGCAAAGACGCCAGTGTCACAAAATGGGAGCGGTACAAGAGCCCTGCGAGCAAGATGGAACTTGTCTTGCTCTTTGACGATTCCGCTCGCACCAGCATCGGAAACCAGCGACCGGAGATTGAGAAATTCATCAATGGCCTGGCGCCGGGAACAAAAGCGGTTATCGCCTACATGGACTATGGAAAGGTTGAGTTTGCCGGACCGCTTACCGCAGACCACGCCGCCGTACTGCGCGGTCTTCGGCTGCCTTCTGGCCTCCCCGGATCCTCCGCCGGCGCGTATTTTTGCCTTTCCTATCTTGCAAAACACTGGCCAGGGCAGGATGTCCGAGCGCGGCGCGAGGTGGTGATGGTCACCAACGGCTTGAGTTATTACCAGACGCAATTCGATCCATACTCCCCCGACGTAGTTGCCGCAATCGACGATTCGACCCGCGCGGGGCTGCTCGTCTACTCGATCTACTGGGCCGATCAGGGCCGAGCGGGAGGTTTCGGGAGTTTTTCCGGCCAAAGCACCCTGGGTTACGTGACCGAAGCAACCGGCGGCAGGAACTTCTGGATGGGAACGGGCGATCCGGTTTCGTTCGGGCCGTATTTTGAGGAACTGAATAACCGTTTCCAGAATCAGTACAAGCTCGGGTTTGTGGGCTCGGGCGGCGCCAAGTCGTCCTTGGAGCCTATGAAGGTGAAACTCAGCGTTCCTGGATCGAAGGTTGACGCGCCATCGCAGGTGCTGGTCGTCCCTGGACTTTAGGGGTGGCGAACGCTGGGCGCCTTTCCGGTTGAGATATTTTGTTGGCTTTTGGCGGCGGTGGGTTTGGGGATGGCGCTGAGGTCGGCCTTGCCCTCGGCCAATTGGATCAAGAAATCCTGACTGGAGAATGGGCTGGCGAAGGGCTTGGCGTCCTTGAGCAGCCTGGCGGCGCGGAGGTAGCTGCCGTCGGGCTGTTGCAGGCGGGCCTTGGCGGTGTCGGCCAGATACGCGGGCAGAATCTCGTCGCGGATGCGAGTCTGGGCGACGGGATCGCGGACCGGGAAGGCGACTTCGCAGCGTTCGAAGAGGTTGCGCGGCATCCAGTCGGCTGAGCCGAGATAGATCTCGTCGTTGCCGCCGTTGGCGAAGTGGAAGATACGCGAGTGCTCGAGAAAGCGGCCGACGATGGAGCGGACGCGAATTCTCTCGGACAATCCCTTGACGCCGGGACGCAGGATGCTGAGGCCGCGAACGATGAGGTCGATTTCAACGCCCTTTTGCGAGGCCGCGTAGAGGGCCTCGATGACGGAGGGTTCGAGCAGGGCGTTCATCTTGGCGACGATGTGGGCGGGACGGCCGGCCTGGGCGTGTTCCTGCTCGCGGCGGATGAGGCCGAGGAAGCTCTCGGCCATGGTCAGCGGCGCCATCAGCAGCGGCCGATAGTCGTCGATCTCGGCGTGGGCGGTGAGGTAGTTGAAGACCATGTGGACCCGCTCAGTGATCTGCGGATCGCTGGTGAGCAGGCTCAGGTCGGTGTAAAAACGGGCGGTGACGGGGTTGTAGTTGCCGGTGCCGAGATGGCAGTAGCGGCGGGTGACGCCGTCTTCGTCGTGGCGCACGAGCATGGCCAGCTTGCAATGCGTCTTGAGGCCGACGACGCCGTGGAAGACCTGCACGCCGGCATCCTCCATGCTGCGCGCCCAGCGGATATTGGAGGCCTCGTCGAAGCGGGCCATCAACTCGACGACCAGTGTCGCCTCTTTGGTGGCCGCGGCCTCAATCAGCGCCGAGAAAACGGGCGAGTCGCTGCTGGTGCGATAGAGGGTCTGCTTCATGCTGACCACGGCGTCGTCTTCGGCGCCCTGCTGGATGAAATCCACCACAGGTTCATACGAATCGTAGGGATGGTGGAGCAGGACGTCGCGCTGGCGCAGCTCGTCGAAGATGTTGGCGGACTTGCGGCTCAGCTTCAGAACCTTGGGCACGAAGGGAAGGAACTTGAGGTCCGGGCGCTCGACATCGCCATAAAAGAACATGAGCCGCGAGAGGTTGACGGGACCGTCGGTGCGGAAGACCTGGTCCTCGTCGAGCTCGAAGTTGACGCGCAGCCGCTCGACGATCTCGGCATCGGCGCCAGTCTCGATCTCCAGCCGCACCGCATCGCCCTTGCGGCGGTTGTGCAGTTCGAGGCGTATGGCTTCAAGCAGCGAGCGGGCTTCTTCTTCCTCGAAATACAAATTCGAATTGCGGGTGACGCGGAAGGCGGCGCGGCCCAGCACCTCGTAGCCGCGGTACATGCCGGCCAGGTTTTGCGCGATCAGGTCTTGCAGCAGCAGGTAATCGAAGACGCCCTCGGCCGAGGGCAGACGGACAAACCGGGGCAGCGCGCGGGGCACGGTGACCACGCCCAGGACTTGAGGGCCGGAGCTGCGCCGCTTAAGCCGCAGCAGCAGCGCCAGGCAGAGAGCCTTGTTGAGCACGCGCGGAAAGGGATGGGCCGGGTCTATGGAGATGGGCGTCAGCAGCGGGTCGACTTCGTGCTGGAAGTAGCTTTGGGCAAAGGCGCGGGCCTCGTCGCTGAGTTCGTCCCAATCGAGCAGGCGGACGTCCTGCTTGCGCAGCTCGGGCAGCAGTTGATCGTTCCAGCAGCGGTACTGGGCGGCGACGAAGCTGTGAATATCGGCGGTCAGCACCGTGAGGGATTCGTCGGGGCGCAGACCGTCGAAGCCTGGCTCGCGGTAGCCGTCCTCGATGCGCTGCATCAGGCCGGCCTGGCGGACTTCGACGTATTCGTCGAGGTTGGAACCGGTGATGGCCAGGAATTTCACCCGCTCCAGCAGCGGGTTTTCCGGGTCTTCGGCCTCTTCAAGCACACGCCGGTTGAACTGCATCCAGGAGTGGTCCCGGCCAGTGAAGAGCTTCTGTTTCTGCGAGTTTCGAGCCATCGAATCCGTTCCGCGCGCTGTGTTGGCAGTCTACGCCGTTTTCGCGGAAAACTGAAGTTAAAGTCTTGAGAAAGAACGAAGGCGGCCAACGGACATGGACTTCGGGAGGAGCGGGGAAGACGAAGCTGACGGCAGAATAGACTGGGCCGGGAACCGCCGTCAGGCCAGCCGTTGCGCGATGGTCTCGTCCAAAATCTCCCGTGCGGTCAACGGGACGATCACAATGCGTTCGCGCCGGAAGAATTGGTCGATCTCGCGCAGAGCGTCGCCGCTCGCTCAGCAGGGCGGGCGGATCTCGCTCGACGTTCCGCCCGCCGCGGGGACGTAGCACTTCAGCGTGTAATCCATCACCATGCGATCGGCGCTGAAACGCCAACCGAGGGTGCGGATGGTTCGCTTCATGCGCTTGATCCAGCCGCGCGGCAGCCCGTCGCGGTCGCGCTGATAGAAGAGCGGGATCAGCTCGTCGCGCAGAACGCGGTAGAGGTCTTCGCCGTCGCGGCTGTCATGCACATCGAGGTTGGTGTGCGTTCTGCCTTTGCCAATGGCGAAGCCGTTGAGGCCGTCGTAGGCTTCGGCCCACCAGCCGTCGAGAACCGAAAGATTCAACCCGCCGTTGAGGACGACTTTTTGCCCGCTGGTGCCGGAGGCCTCAAGGGGCCGGCGGGGATTGTTGAGCCAAACATCGACACCCTGCACCAGGTGGCGGCCGACATTGATGTCGTAGTCCTCGACGAAGACAAATTTTTCCCCGAATTCAGAGTCGCGCATCATCTGGGCGATCTGCTGAAGCACGGCCTTGCCCGGTTCGTCGTGCGGGTGCGCCTTGCCGGCGAAGAGGAATTGCACGGGGCGCTTGGGATCGTTGACCATGGACGCCAGCCGTTGCATGTCTGAGAGGACGAGGTTGGCTCGCTTATAGGTGGCAAAACGGCGCGCAAAGCCGATGGTGAGCGCGTCGGGCGAGAGCACCTTGGTGAGCCGGTAGAGCGTTTCATCGGGTTCGGCGCGGCGCTTTGCCTGCTCATAGGCGCGCTGGCGCACAAAGTCGAGGAGCTGCGATTTGAGGCTCAGGTGCGTCTCCCAAAGTTCGCCATCGTCAACGTTCTCGATCTCTTCCCAGGTGCGCGCCGAGCCGCTGTGGATCTGCCAGCCAACCCCAAGATGGCGATCGTAGAGGCGGCACATCTGCGGGGCAAGCCAGGAGGGAACGTGGACTCCGTTGGTGATGTGGCCGATGGGCACCGCGTCTTCGGTCTTGCCGGGGAAGAGGCATCTCCACATTGATCGGGAGACCTCGCCATGCAGCGAAGAGACGGCATTGGCGCGGCGCGACAGCTTGAGTCCCAGAACCGTCATGCAGAATAGCTCGCCGTGGTTATCGGGGTTCTCGCGGCCATAGCTCATCAGTTCGTCATGGGAGATCCCAAGGTCTTCGCGCAGGCGGCCCAGGTGCTCTTCGATCAGATCGCCGCTGAAGCGGTCGTGGCCCGCCGGCACGGGAGTGTGCGTGGTGAAGATCACCTCTCGCGGGATATAACTGGCGGCGGTGCGGAAGTCCACGCCTTCTTCGATCATGCGATTGCGAATGGCCTCGAAGACCGCGAAGCCGCTGTGTCCCTCATTGAGATGAAGAACGCCGGGCGAGATGCCCATGGCTTTGAGAGCGCGAAAGCCGCCTACGCCGAGCAGAAGCTCCTGGCGAATGCGGGTGCGTCCGTCGCCGCCGTAGAGACGCGAGGTCAGTTCGCGATCTTCGGGCGCATTGCCTTCGACGTTGGAGTCGAGCAGCAGCAGGTCCAAGCGGCCGACTTTGACCTGCCAGACCTTGGCGCGGATCAGTCCGCTGCGGGTTTGAATCTCAATCACCACCGGCTCGCCGTTGTGGCCGATGGCCGGCTGCATGGGCAACTGATTCACATCGGTTTGCAGGTATTCTTCGCGCTGGTATCCGCTGCTGTCGAGACGCTGCAGGAAGTATCCCTGGCCATAGAACAAGCCGACGCCAACCAAAGGAATGTTCAGGTCGGATGCGCTCTTGATGTGGTCGCCGGAGAGCACTCCCAGGCCGCCGGAATAAATGGGGAGAGACTCGTGCAGGCCGAACTCGGCGGAAAAGTAGGCCACCGGGCGAGGCCGCAGCACACCCGCATTTGCAGCGCCCCAGGTTCGATCGGCGTGTAGATACTCCTGCTGGCGCCGGTACACGTAGTTAATGCGGCTGTGCAAGACGAGTTCCGTGGCGCGACGCTCGATCTCTTCGAGTGGAATTTCGCTAAGCAGCGAGATGGGATTCTGATTGAGCTGGCGCCAGCGGGTGGGATTCAGATCGCGAAAGAGGCTGATGCAGTCGTGATCCCAGCTCCACCAGATGTTGCGGGCCAGGGACCAGAGGCGTTCCTGGGCCGGACCGATGAAGCGGTCAAGAGTGCGCGCCTCGCTGACCACGGGCGCGACCTGGTTGGCCGCCTCGACCAACATGCGGATTTCGTCTTCGCGAAAGATGCGCGAATCCTTGGTCTGCACCACGAGAACACCCTGCAAGATACCGCGATGGATGAGGGGCACGCCGAGAAAAGAGTGATAATGCTCTTCGCCGGAATCTTGGAAGTATTTGTAGCGGGAGTGTTTGGTGACATCGTCGACGGCCACCGGCAGCACCTGCTCGGCGACCAGGCCGACGAGGCCTTCGTTGATCGGCATGCGCAGCGTGCCGATGCAGCGCGGGTGCAGTCCCAGGGTTGCGGCCAGCACAAGATTCGACCGATCGGGCTCAAGCAGATAAGCCGAGCAGACATCGGTCTTGAAGCGCGCGGCGATCAGGGCAACCACATTCATCAGAGTATCGGCGGGCTTGCCTCCATCTTCGGCGAGTTTCTTGACCTCCTCGACCGTCAAGACATGGCTGGCGTCATTGGCTTCATGGGACTGGGTCATCCATTCTCCTTCGTCATTTTTTTATATTTCAGAAAAAGCGCATCGACAGGCGTACCCGGCGACGGAGAAAAACGCCAAGGCGCCTGCGGTCAGGATAACGCAGCAAGAAACGGCTGGGGTCAGGTCGATCAATGGAAAGACGATCCCGTCATGCGATTGTTGTGGTTAGAACATAAGGAAGCCATCAATAATTGGCGATTTTCTGGAGATTCCTGGTCTGACGGAGGCCATGGCTTCTCTTGAATTGCTGGGATGGATTGCGCGGAACGCTGGCCGAGCCCGCAGGTTATTTGACCCCCATCCATCCAGTTGGTAAACTGTATTTGCGGGGTGGAGCAGCCCGGTAGCTCGTTGGGCTCATAACCCAAAGGTCGCTGGTTCAAATCCAGCCCCCGCAACCAAGAAACTCAAGATTCTAAACGGCTTCTGTGAGTACCCCGGAGGCTCTTTTTGCGTTTGGAGGGAACTTAGGCAAATCTGGGGCAAAGAATCGCTTGTCCTAAAGTGCTCCAAGCCTTCCGGCAGTCCGGACATCATCCGCCTTAACCAGATGCGTTTACCCCATAGTTGTCCTTGGATCCACGTGTCCGAGGCGTTCCTGTCGAACGGTTATCCCTGCGGCGGTCCGTCGCATAGTCATTCAGGCTGCATTTTTGTCGTTCTCCGCTTCTCTCGTTGAGAATCAGCCCTCCTGCTGGATGCAAGGTCATGCCGCCACTCAGTACGATCCAATCCCGCAATTGAAACAAGAGGTCTCGCCCGCGAGATTTGGCGACTCGCGGCATGGCGAATCTGTCCGGAGCATTGGGCAGGAATGCGCGGTTTGCCCGTGATTCGCCCGGAACACTGCCAAGCCCTCCGGAAAGCCTTGTTGCAAAACCGACTTGCGAGTACTCATCCGTCGGAAGAGCCATCCAATGTCTCCAGTGCTCATGGTTCATACTTTACAGAGGCAGCCATTTTGGAAACGGACGGGGATGCTGCTGGCGGGGCTGGCTGTCGCTGGCTCGTCCTGCTGGGCGCAGACAGCCCGATCGCCGCAAGGCTGGGCGCGTGTTGATCTACTATGGCAACGCGCAGTGGACCAAGCATCGCGCGAAGCTCCGGATGCGCGAGTGTTGGTTCTGGAAATCGGCTCGGGGCATCTTCTCGCGTCTGCGCATCTTGCCGAAGCGAGCCGAACGGTGGCGACGCCTGGCTCGACTTTGAAACCGCTGATTCTCTATTTCGCACTTGCTGCAGGGCATTGGGATCCGGAACGAAGGGTCACTTGCAGTCGTCAAATGTACATTGACAGCCACCAGCTCAACTGTTCTCATCCGGTTGTCGATCCCATGAATGCGCAGCAGGCTCTTACCTGGTCTTGCAACTCCTACTTTGCGGAGTTGGCGGGAACGCTTTCGCCCTGGGAGTTGCGGCAGGCCCTCAGTGAGCGAGGCCTGCTGGCGGCCACCGGTCTGACTCGGCAAGAGGAGATGGCCGCCTTTCGCGAGCCGCGCACACGGGAACAGGTTCAGCTTGCCGCGCTGGGCGTGGAAGGGATTGGAGTTACGCTGCCGGAGTTGGCAGCCTAAAAACAAAAGCAAGAACTTCCACTTAAGGAAAAAACAAAAACTGTCCGAGCCACCGGGACCACCTCAGCCGCACAGTGCCTGCCATTCGCAGCAAAAGGAGCAATAGGACGAGCATTGCAAGCCCGGTCGGCAGCACCCGTCTAACAGGAACGTTCACCGGAAGGCTTCCTCAAAGGATGCGGCCATTCTAACTCGAATAGCCTGTTCTACGCGTGCAACCCTCCCCATCTGCAAGGAATTGACAGGCCTTGGTTAGTATTTGTTGCGTATATTCTGAATATAGAATATACTCATACCATGCAAGAGACGCTGCGGACATACAAGGCCAGCATCTTCCAGGCTCTCTCCCATCCCACGCGCATCGCCGTCCTTGAGGTGTTGCGCGACGGGGAGCTCTCCGCAGGGACCATCCAGGAGAAGCTGGGAGTGGAGCAGGCTAACCTGTCGCAGCACCTGGCGATTCTGAGAAGCCGCCAGATTGTTGTGAACCGCAAGGACGGCAACCAAGTCTTCTATTCCATTCGAAATCCAGTGCTCGTGGAGGTTCTCGATATCATGCGCCGGTACTTCCAGACCAACCTCGCCGACGCCATACAGATGCTTGGGGAAGTGGAACGCGAGGCGTCTGTCCGGTGATTGCCGAGCTATTTCTAAGCGGAATTGTCGTCTGGCTGGCGGGCGCCGCAGCCAGTTTGGCGCTGGGTCGCCGGCCTGCCGCCGCACGCCGTGCGGCCTGCGGAGCGGCTCTGGCGGGTTCGCTACTGGATATGGCGGCTTCGGCTGCCAGCCTCTTCAGCGCAAGCCCCACGCCGATCGCCCTTCCCTTTGGCAATCCGGCCTTCACCTGGGCCATTCGCCTGGACCCGCTGTCGGCCTATTTCAACGTCACGCTCGCGGTGCTGGCTGCCGCCGTTTCGCTCTATTCCTTCGGATACCTGCGGGAGATGGAAGGACGCCGCAACCTGGGCGCATTCGGGTTCTTCTTCAACATTCTGCTGCTTAGTCTGGCGTTGGTCTTCACCGCGTCCGACGTGTTCTTCTTCCTGGTAGCGTGGGAGGTGATGGCGCTGACGGCGTTCTGCCTGATCGGCTTTGAGCACGAAAAGAAGGAAACGCGCAACGCCGGGGTGCTTTTCCTCATCATGTCGCACGCGGGCACCGGTCTGCTGCTGATCGCATTCCTGGTTCTCGCATCCGTCAGCGGCAGTCTGGATTTCTCCAGCTTCCACTTGCTGGCTTCGCGTCTGACGCCGCTCCAGCAGGGCACGGTTTTTCTGCTTTTCCTCTTCGGCTTCGGCGTGAAGGCGGGTATGGTCCCCGTTCACATCTGGCTTCCGGAAGCCCACCCGGTAGCGCCCAGCAACGTATCGGCCCTGATGTCGGGCATCGTCATCAAGACCGGCATTTACGGCATGGCGAGGGTCTTCTTCGATTTCTACGGTCCGCCTCCATTATGGATGGGAACCTTGGTGCTGGCGTTGGGAGTGGTTTCCGCATTGCTTGGAGTGCTCTACGCGCTGATGGAGCACGATCTCAAGCGTCTGCTCGCCTGGCACAGCATCGAGAACATCGGCATCATCCTCATGGGCTTCGGCGCGGCGTTGATGTTTCGCTC
>Ga0187847_10000767_pt1 | contig 32775 bp, 26 predicted proteins | sample June2016WEW_4_10_FD_132458 | JGI IMG/M metagenome (GOLD analysis project Ga0187847, IMG submission 132458) | Peatland microbial communities from SPRUCE experiment site at the Marcell Experimental Forest, Minnesota, USA - June2016WEW_4_10 | ecosystem: Environmental > Terrestrial > Soil >...
GATCGTCCAAAAGCTATCGCGTTGTCGACAAACCTTGGAACAGATTCGGCCAGGCTGTACCCTGCCCCGAAGGCGAAAAACGAAATCTTGAGTTGGCCAGTTATTTATCGGACGCTACACTAGCTGGCCGCACAGTCAAAATGACGCAGGAAGTTCTGACGTTGCTCACTGCCTGTGTCGTGGGCAAGGACAAGAACGATTTTGGCTTCACTCTCGCAGCCAACAACCCGGTGAAGGACTTGTGCAAGGCATGGCACGCCGTCTGCGTGCAGTCAGGAGTCGGCCACTTCATTGGCTCCGATTGCGATCAGCCGGTGGAAACCGGAAAGAAATGCGCATGCGGCAGCCGGAAGCGCAAATATCGCGGGCTCCTTGTCCATGATTTGCGTCGCACTGGTGAAGGCAACCTGCGTAGACTCGACGTGTCAGAAAGCGTCGGAATGAAGATCGGTGGCTGGAAGACCGAATCCGTCTACCGGCGTTACGACATCATCGACGAAGCGGATATCACGGACGCAGCCCAGAGGCTCGACGAAAAAGTTCGGGCAGAGTTTGGGCAGAACGGTCGAAAATGGCACCGAGAATGAGGCAACATCCCACCTGCATCTCAACGTTGCTTCGTTGTCTAACTAGCTGTCGTGTGAATGGGTTGGATTATACTTGTCGTCGTAGGAGGGCGGCAGCTCAAGCGGATTGAGCGTCGGATTTACAATCCTCAGTCCCCCTTCAGGAGAAAGCGCTGTGATCCCACGCTACACCCGGCCCGAAATGGCCCGCATCTGGAGCGACGAGAATCGCTTCCGCACCTGGCTGGCGGTTGAAGTCGCCGCCACGGAAACACTCGCCGCCTCCGGCATCGTCCCCAAAGAGGCTGCCAGGGCCATTCGCGCACGCGCCGATTTCAGCGTCGAGCGTATCTTCGAGATTGAGGCCGAAGTCAAACACGACGTCATCGCCTTCACTACGGCGGTTGCCGAAATCGTCGGTCCGCATGCACGCTGGTTCCATTATGGCCTGACTTCGAACGATGTCGTCGATACCGCGCAGGCATTGCTCATTCAGCAGGCGTCTTCCTTGCTTGCCGCAGACCTGGAGCGCCTGGCCGAGGTGCTCGAACGCCGGGCCTGGGAATTCAAAGACACGCCGATGATTGGACGCACACACGGCGTCCATGCCGAGCCCATCACCTTTGGCTTCAAGATCGCCAACTGGTATTCGGAAACGCAACGCAATATCGCGCGATTCCAGGCCGCGGTCGAAGATTTGCGCGTCGGAAAGTTCTCAGGTGCGGTCGGAACCTTTGCCCACCTCAGTCCCGAACTCGAACAGAAAATGTGCACCCGGCTGGGCCTGAAGGCGGCGGCGGTCTCGTCGCAGGTGATTCAGCGCGACCGCCATGCCTTTTATCTGGCGACACTCGCCACCATCGCTTCGACGCTCGACAAGATCGCTACCGAAATCCGTCATCTGCAGCGCACCGAAGTCCGCGAGGCCGAAGAATACTTCAGTGAAAAACAGAAAGGCTCTTCCGCCATGCCCCACAAGCGCAATCCCGTAACCTGTGAGCAAATCAGCGGGTTGTCGCGCGTGGTGCGGTCCAACGCGCAGGCGGGCTTTGAAAACGTCGCACTCTGGCACGAGCGCGACATTTCCCATTCCTCGGCCGAGCGCATCATCATCCCGGATTCGACAACTCTCGCCGACTACCTGCTCAGCAAAACCGCGAACCTGATCGAGACCATGTTCGTCTATCCCAAACGCATGCTGGCCAATCTTGCCAGCACGCGCGGCCTGGTTTTTAGCGGGCAGCTGTTGCTTGACCTCGTGGAGAGCGGAATCGCCCGCGAAGACGCCTATCGCCTGGTACAGGGTCACGCCATGCGGGCGTGGAAAGAGGACCTCGATTTTCAGCAGTTGGTGGTAAACGATCCCGAGATCAGCCAGCGGGTGTCAAAAAGCAAGATCGAGCGCGCCTTCGATCTGAAACGCCAGCTGCGGAACATCGATAAGATCTTTGCCCGAGTGTTTCCCGGCAAAGCGGCCGCCAGCAATCCCCTCACCGCTCGAAAGCGGAAAAGAGTGGGGAAAAGATAGCCGCGCCACCCTAAGAGCTCCCGAGGGGCGCGATCCCGTGCGTGGGCGGAGAAGATCCACGGTTGTAATAGTTTGTAAAAGCCCCCCTGCAGGCGCATCTCCCTTCCCCGCCATCGCATCTATTTAACTGACCGGTTAATCCCGTGCGAAACCGGAATTCCAGTAAGGATGGCAACATGAAGAGACAATCGTCTGCTGTAACTCTGGTGTTGCTCGTCTTGCTGAGTATGACTGCACTGGCCGCTACCGGCCACTATGACCAGCAGATTCAGCAGGCGGTCAGCCACAAGCTTCAGGATACAAAGCGGCTCGAGAGTGTGAACGCAAGCGTCGAGGATGGGATCGTGACCTTGACCGGCTCGGTCGACCTCTATCAGGACAAGCTCGACGCGGCCAAGAAAGTGAAGAGTCTCGCCAACGTCAGCGGTGTTCGCAACGACATCGATGTCGCAACCGCGATCGTGCCCGACGCCAAGCTGGAGCAGAAACTGACCAAACAGCTCACCTACGACCGCGTTGGATACTATGACAACGTATTCAACTACGTTGTCGTGAACGTCAAAGACGGAGTGGTGACCCTGAGCGGATATACCGTCTACGATGTGCCCAAGGACTCAGCCCTCGCCATCGTGGCCCGTACACCTGGGGTTAAAGATGTGGTCAACCAGGTAGAGGTGCTGCCGGTTTCGATTTTTGACGACTCGATCCGCGTCCGCACTGCGCGCGCGATCTATCGCGACCGGGAACTGGGCCGCTACACTAGCGATCCGGCGGATCCGATCCGCATTGTAGTTGACAATGGTCATGTCACTCTCTACGGCACCGTGCAGAGCGCAATGGACAAGACCATAGCCGGAATGCGGGCCAACGAGGTACCGGGCGCGTTCAGCGTCGAGAACAAGCTGGTGGTGGACTGACCTGACCAGCACATGAAACCGCTGAAATTCTCTCGTGGGGCGCGGCGCAAGCCGCGCTTTTTTCTGCTTGCGCCGCGGCCGCCGCGATTCGTTTGCCCACCGCTACTTCAGGCTGACGGATTGCCGGAGCGGCAAGTCCTGCGAAGAGCCGCCGACCACGAATGTGTAATCCCCCGGCACCAATTGCCAGCCATTGTGCTCGACATTAAAAATCGACAGATAGAGCCGCGGAACTTCGACCGCCACATCCTTGCTTTCCGACGGATTCAGTTTGACCTTGCTCCAACCGACCAATCGTTTCGGCGGCTCCGAGGCGGCTGCGGGCAATATCGCGTAAACTTCCGCAATCTCCGCCCCCGTCCGATTGCTGGTGTTGGTAAGGGTAAAGTGCAGACTGACGTTCCCAGCTTGCGCCGGGTCCGCCGCAACCCGGAGATTCGAATAACTATAAGCCGAATAAGAAAGACCGTAGCCGAAAGGAAACAGCACATGTTTCTTCTCGGCGTCGTACCATTTGTATCCTACTTTCAAGCCCTCATCGTAAGTTGTTGGAAATGGCGGCAAACCCGCCGCTATTTTTTTCCAGGCATCGGGTTCCCCGTTGGTGGTGGACTCCGGCGGAGGCATCACGATGTGCGGATGCGGCAAATCCGCTTCGCTGGCAGGAAATGTAATCGGCAGCTTCGCGCTCGGGTTTACCTCGCCAAAGATCACATTGGCGACCGCTTCCGCGCCCTGCGAACCAGCGTACCAGGTTTCCAGAATCGCGCTGACTTGCCCGGCCCACGGCATGGTCACGGGGCTGCCGGTTTCAAGGGCAACAATCGTATGGGGATTTGCCGCCGCCACGGCCGCGATCAACTCATCCTGGTGATCGGGAAGGGCGAGGCTGTCGAGGTCCATACCCTCGCTCTCCCACTGATAAGCGAACACGATGGCAACGTCTGCCGTCTTCGCCAAGGCGCCGGCAGCGGAAGGATCGGTGCCCGCATCAAACTGCACCCGGGCACCCGGAACCTTGGCCCGGATGTTCTTGAGCGGCGAGGTCGGAAACCAGATTTGTTCTTGCCATCGGGTCTGGCCCTTGCCGGGCGGCAGAATGGCATTTCCGCCCGGAGGATCGACCTGCGCCGAACCGCCTCCCGAGATCATTCCCACATCAGAATGGGCACCGATCACGACAATGCTGCGGACTTTCGACGCATTCAGCGGAAGTTGCGAATTTTCATTCTTCAGCAGGACCATGCTGTGCTCGGCGATCGTGCGGGAAACCTCGAAGCCCCCCGCCACATCGACCACGCCCTTCTGCGGCGGATCGTCGATCACGCCACAGGCAAACATCGACCGCAGAATGCGGCGAACATGATCATCGAGTTCCGTCGCTCGAACCCGGCCCGACCGCACCGCTTCCTTCATCGCGCTGCCGAAAAATATTTCACCGGGCTCCTCGTGATCCAGACCCGCCGCCGACGCTTTCGCGGTGCTGTGCGTGGCCTGCCAATCCGACAACACAAACCCCTGAAAGTCCCAGTCTTTCTTAAGGACGTCGGTCAACAGATAGCTATTTTCGCAAGCATAGTCCCCATTCACCCGGTTGTAGGAGCACATGACTGCTCCCGGCTTCCCTTTGCTCACACCGATCTCGAATGCCAGCAGATCACTTTCCCGCATCGACCGCTTGTCGATGTGGACGTTCACCGCATTCCTGCCGCTCTCCTGGTCGTTCACCGCATAATGCTTGATGTCACCCACGACGTGCTGAGCCTGGGTTCCGCGAATCAGCGATCCGACCATGGATCCGGCCAGCAGCGGATCTTCGCCCATGTACTCAAACGTCCTCCCGTTCCGCGGCTCGCGAGCCAGGTTCACGCCTCCGCCGAGCGACATGTTATAGCCCTGCGCGCGCAACTCGCGGCCGATCAGCGCGCCGTATTCGAACGCTGCATCGAGATCCCAACTCGCGGACGCGCCCAAATTGCTGGGCAAAGCCGTGGAGTAGCGGCCATTCTCCCCGCTGCTCCTCACCCCATAGGCAGCGTCCGACATCTGAATTGCCGGTATGCCCAGGCGCGGAATGCCCACCACGTAACCGGCGCCCCCATTGGAACGGATGGCCAGCGGACTGATGGGACTGAGGCCTTCCATGCCGGTGCCATGCAGCAGCGAGACTTTTTCGTCAATCGTCATCTCCTTGACCAGCAAATCGGCCCGTTGCTCCGGCGCTAGGCTGGTGTTCATCCACGGGGCTTGATTGGGCGCGCTGGATTGCGCCGCTGCGGGCGCCTCTACAAACCTGAGAACGAGCAGGGACAGTAGACTTAACAGGCACACGCGACGGGGCAGGTGCATAAGGTCTCCTTCTATTACGGCGTAGGCGAGAGCCGAGCGGCAGCACCGGCTGGCTCGAAGCTCTGGCACAGTGGAATTGGCTAATATCCTAGAAAATCGATTTAGTTAAGAACACGACATTCTAAGGCGTGGAGGTTATTCTCGCAAGTCATTGCCGGCATTCGGCGCGCGCTTGCGCCCGGTCTCGCGAGCCAATCCCGCCAGGCGCCGCGGAGCTTGAGCGCGCCTCACGATTGGCTGGTTGGCTGAATCTTCGCTCGCGATCGAGCGCGCTAGTTCGCCTTGCGCGAATGCACCAGCTTCAGGCTGTCGCCCTGCAGAATGCGCTGGATCTGGTGTTTGGCGTGGACCGTCCAGGGCCCGGTGGTGTCAAGCTTCACATACGAGCGCCAGTGTTGCAGCGCCTTCCGCGGCTCACGCATCTTTTCGTAGGCCAGCGCCAGATTGTAGTGGGCGTCGGCGTAGGTCGGCGCCAGTTGAATCGCCGTCTTGTAGGTGTTGATCGCTTCTTCCACGCGCCCGGTCTCGTCCAGCACATTCCCCAAGTCGAAATAGGCCAGGGCGTAGCGCGGGTCGATCTGAATTGCCGATCGATAGTGCCTTTCGGCCAGCATGTATTCCTGACGGTTGTAATACAGCGTACCCAGATTGATGTGCGCAGCGGCGTGAACAGGATCCATTTCGAGAACCTTCAAATAAATCGCGATCGCCTCGCCCTGCGTGGAGGGATTCTCCTCGAGCACGATCCCGCGCGCAAACAGGTCGGCAACGTCGGTAACTACTAGCTCCGGTCCGTTTCGCGGGGGGCTGGTCACGACTTTATTATTTTCTTCCGACGAGAAATCGAACACGAACTGTCCAGCGATGGGCTCGACCAGCCGTCCCTGGTGACGAAACGCGATGCGGCGTCCGCTCTGATAGGCTCCGGCCTCGAGCAGCGGATTCTCCATGCCTGCGACCTGTTTCTGCATGGCTTCAAGCGATTGTCGAATCACGGCCGGCCGGACGCGCTGCGCGCACAGATCGCGTACCTTCTTGATTTGCACCAGATCGAAAAAAGAATAGTCTTCCCCAGCCGTCACCAGTCCTGCCTTCTCCCAGGTCTGAAGCTGGCGAGGAACAAGCCGAAGAATACGCAGCAAGTCTGCGCGACTGTAGCGATACACGGCTGTCAGAATCTCAGCCATATTATCCGTAACTTGTGTGCGGGAATGCAAGTGGCAACCCGGTGGAACCCTGTGGAGAATCAGGCGGAAATGGCACAAAAGTGGTAGCCTTGGCACACTCGAACGCCCTCCGTGCCGGCGAAACTTCCCGGTAACTGCGGCATCCCATCGATGGCGGCAGGCGAGCGGCCGGGGGCCGGTTTTGTCTTTTTCGGCGCACAATAGCGCCCCAACACGTCGGATCAAGCGGTGCGGTGAGGAGCAATGCCGGAGAGGGCGATTTCGCTGGAATCCCCAGCCGAACAACAGAACGAAGCCATGCTGATCCGGCGCGTCTGCGACGGCGAGCGCGAGCTGTTTTACCAACTGATCCGCCCGTACGAGCGACGCGTCTACGCCGCCGCCTTTGCGATTCTAAGGAACGAAGCCGACGCCGAGGATGTCGCCCAGGAAGCGATGCTGAAAGCATTCAAGCACATCGGGCAGTTTCGCGCCGAAGCGCGGTTCAGCACCTGGCTGATTCAGATCACCGTCAACGAAGCGCGTATGCGAAGGCGAAAAGCACACGCCAACATTATGGAACCGATCGCCGACCGTGCAGACGAGGAAGGCAACTACACTCCTCGCGACTTCGCCGATTGGCGCGAAATTCCCTCGGAAACGCTCGAACGCAAAGAAGTCCGCCAGAATCTCGCCGCGGCCCTGGCCGAACTGGGTCAGATCTACCGCGAAGTCTTTGTTCTGCGCGATATGCAGCACCTCAGCATCGAGGAAACCGCCAAGGCGCTCGGAATTTCCACCGCATCGGTCAAGACGCGTCTGCTGCGGGCGCGCCTGATGCTTCGCGATCTGCTCTCGCCCGGCCTCGGCGGCGCCTGGAGCGGCAAGTTGTCTTTTGAGAAGGGGACCAAGCCATGGTAGTCGCCTGCGAAGAAGTTTGGCGTCAAGTCTCGAACTATGTGGACGGCGAGGTCGATCCCGGTTTGCGCACGGCTATCGACGAACATATTCGCGGATGCAGGCGTTGCGCCGCCGTGCTGGACGGTACGCGAAACCTGATCCAACTGTACGGCGACGAACGCATGCTCGAGGTTCCCCTCGGATTCAGCCACCGTCTGCACCGGAGGCTGGATCAGAGTATGCGCCCCAGCTTGTCAAACCGGAGAGGCTTTCTGGGCTGGATGGTCGCCACTGCCGCTGCCTGCCTGGTCGTCGGCACCATCGAGGTGGCCCGTTCATTGCCGTTTCGCGGTCCGCAGCTGCGCTCCCAACAGGCGCAACTGGGCAATGGCGTTCCCCCGGACCTGTTGGTCGTGGTGGCGGACGATGGAAAACTGTTTCACCTCGCCGCGTGCCCGTTTATCCACGAAAAAGACAAGCGGCGGACGATCACCGCCGCGGAAGCGTCGCGCGAGGGTTACACCCCCTGCGTGCGCTGCTTGAAGAAATACCTCCCCGTCACCGTGGGCGAGTGGACCACGGGTGCGGAAACGACGGCCGCCTTTAGGGAACCACCGCTCCGCTAGCGCGGAGCTTCTGTCCCGGGTTCGCGGAATGAAGCATTTGCCCGCGCCCGCAACTTTTCTTCTGCTCGCGACTCTATTGAAGGGGTGCCCGAGAACGACCTCGGCTCGGGAAGGATTTCATGAACAGTTTCTCCTCGCGCATTTCTGCTTTGCTCTTGATGATCATCCTGGCGGGTGTGGTCGGCTGCGACGCCCGGGAGCGGCCGGCCGTCGCTCTCCCCAACCCAGCCGTGGACGCCCCACTCGCGGCCACTCCAGGGGATCAAACCGCCGTCATCGCTGGCGGCTGCTTCTGGGGCATACAGGCCGTTTTCGAGCACATAAAGGGCGTGATCAGGGCGACGTCGGGCTACTCGGGCGGTGCCGCCAGGACGGCGCAATACGAACTGGTAAGCTACGGCGACACCGGCCACGCCGAATCCGTAAAAATCGTCTACGACCCTTCGCAGATCACGTATGGCCAACTTCTTCGTGTCTTCCTGTCGGTCGCGCACGATCCGACGGAGTTGAACCGGCAGGGGCCAGACATTGGAACTCAGTACCGTTCCTCGATTTTCTATGGCAATGACGAGCAGAAGCGAATCGCCGAGGCCTATATTAGGCAACTCGATCAAGCCGGGATTTTCCGGCGCCCGATTGTGACCCAGATTGTACCGCTAAAGGCCTTCTATCCCGCCGAGGCCTATCATCAGGATTATGCCGCCCGTCATCCCGACGATCCCTACATTCTGCATAACGATGCGCCGAAAGTCGCGCTTCTGCAGCAGCAGTTTCCGGATCTCTACGCCGACAGATAGAGGCTGATAATATTTCGCACATGCCCGATATCCTGCCTGCGATCTTCTTCGGCCATGGCAACCCCATGAATGCCTTGTGGGACAATCCTTACACGACCGGCTGGCGGAAGATCGGCATGCAGATGCCGAAACCGAAAGGGATTCTGTCAATCTCGGCGCATTGGTATGTACCCGGAACCGGGGTGACCGTGGCTACATCGCCCAAGACCATTCACGATTTCGGCGGCTTTCCCAAGGAACTTTACCACGTGCAGTACCCGGCCCCGGGCGATCCGGAACTCGCCCGTAGAGTGCAAGAGATGCTCAAGCCCTTACCGGTCGCCCTCGACAACTCCTGGGGTCTCGATCACGGAACCTGGTCCGTGCTCAAGCATGCCTATCCCGAGGCTGATATCCCGGTCGTACAACTCAGCATCGACGAAACACAACCCGCCTCCTTCCATTTCGAAATCGGCGGCCGCCTGGCGCCGTTGCGTGAACAAGGCATTCTGATCGCGGGCAGCGGGAACCTGGTCCACAATTTGCATACCTACGCCTGGGCACGCCACCTGCCCGCTCCCTACGACTGGGCTGCCAGGTTCGAGGAAGAAGCCAAGGCGATGATGGTCGCCGGCGAACTCAAACCACTCATTCATTACGAGCGCCTCGGATCAGAAGCGCAACTCTCCATTCCCACACCCGATCACTATCTCCCACTGCTCTATGTGCTGGGCGCCAGACAGCAGGGCGAGAGCATCACTTTTCCCGTCGAAGGCGTCGACGGAGGCTCCATATCGATGCTGTCCGCGCAGGTCGGATAGTCATTAACTCCGCCCGCTTCCGAAAACTGGACATCGCTGTGTGTCTTACATCACAGCCTCGAACCTGATGAAGGCATTAAGCTCCAGACCAAGCGGAGGTATGCTGCGATGAACAACCGCGCGAAATTGTGTCTGTTCGGTTTGTCGCTTGCTCTATTTGTGCTGATTGTGGCGAACGGCGTTTGTCGGGTCAGCGCGCAGTCGTCGGCCACCAGCGCTGTCCTGCCGACAGGCAGGACCATTGCCATCCAGGTGCCTCTTGGCCTGCCTCCATTACCGATTCCTGCCGACAATCCTCCAACCGCCGACACAATTGCTCTTGGCCGACGGCTTTATTATGACCCGCAGCTCTCGCTGGATGGCACGATCTCCTGTGCGTCTTGCCATGCTCCAGAGTTTGCTTTTTCTGATCAACATCCAGTCTCGTTCGGCGTCGGCAAAAAAACCGGTACCCGCCACGCTCCCACGGTCATCAATTCCGCCTACAACAGTCTGCAATTCTGGGATGGCCGTGCTCCCAGCCTCGAAGAGCAAGCCAAAGGACCGATGGCCAATCCGGTCGAAATGGCCCACTCGCTCGACGGCGTGGTCAAGCGCCTTCAGGCGGATCCGAAATACACCGAGCTTTTCAGGAAAGCCTGGGGCACGAACCCGATCAACATCGACATGGTCGCCAAGTCCATCGCTTCGTTCGAACGCACTGTACTCGCTGGTGATTCGCCATTCGACCGCTTTTATTACGGGCACGACAAGAAAGCGCTCTCGCCAGCGGCCCAGCGCGGCCTGAAGATCTTTACCGACCGGAAGAAGGCCAATTGCCAGGTTTGCCACTCGATAGGCAAGACCAGTGCGCTCCTCACCGACAACAAATTCCACAACCTCGGCATCGGAGCGGATACGCGAGGCAATCTGAATGATGTCGGCCGCTTCAACCAGACCCAAAAGGACGAGGACATGGGGTGTTTCAAGACCCCAACCCTGCGCAACCTGGCTCATCGCGCCCCGTTCATGCATGATGGAAGCTTCCCCACATTGAAAGACGCCCTCGCGCATTACATTGGCGGCGGCAATGTGAACGATCATCTGGACAAGCAAATCCACGCGCTCGACTTTCTGACTTTCGACCAGCGCGACGACTTGCTGCAATTTCTGGATTCGCTGAACGGCAGGCTGCCCGACAACCTCGGACCGCCCCCGGACCTGGCAGGCGCGCCTACGGTCACTAAGACTTCGCTCAAGTGACTGCACTTTTCGAGAGTCTGGCGTCTGCGACGTGCGTCACCGAGCGCGGCGAGCAATTCGTGTATTCGTGGGGTGCCGACTGCAGCGAATTTATTTTCCCCGGAGGCCAACTTGCGACTACGATTGCCGATGCTGGCGCTGAGCTTTCTTCTGGGCATAGCCGTCTCCGCCTCCGGACAAAGCGCGAACCCACCACAGTCACCAACCCGTCCGGTCGAAGGCGCCGGCGTCTTCCGAAATCATTGTGCCGTCTGCCACGGACTCGATGGCCAAGGCAAGGGCCTGGTATCGAAGGCGCTGAAAGACGAAGTTCCCGACCTGACGAAACTCTCCAAGCGAAACGGGGGCACCTTTCCGGCGGTGCGCATACGCACCCTGATCATGTTCGGCGCCGACGCTCCCCTGCCCGCGCACGGCTCGAAACAAATGCCAATTTGGGGACCGATTTTTCATGAAATCGAGTTCGACGAGGACTTGGGTAATGTGCGACTGGAAAACCTGATCCGGTACCTGGAATCGATCCAGCGGAAGTAACCCGGGTTTCGGGACGGAAAACGAAGCGCAAGAACCCGCGCGCGGGCGCCTCGGATTGCAGACACGGCGGACTTGACAAGCCTTGCGTGCTCGCCCGAGAAGCGAACGATGTGGCACCGCTCAAAGTCGGGGGGGGGAACTCATCATGGGGCAAGCCCGAGCCAGTCCACACGCATGGAAATCCTCTTGAATCACCGCTTGAATTCATACGCAGCGGACTTTCAATCCCGGCACGCCGAATCTGCTATGCCACCCTTCCCGCGATCAGATCACTGGGTCCGGGCAGGTTTGTGCGGCATACCTCGTGGAACCCTGCCGTCCTCATCCATTCGGTGTAATCAGACTCGTTGTAACTGGCACCGGCATCGGTGCCCACGAGCATGTTCAGGGAAAAAAGTGCCGCCTGTTGCGGCCCCGTTTTGTCGGGGTTGAGAATGAAGTCCTGCACAACCAGGCGCCCCTTCGGCGCCAGCGCCTGTTTTGCCCGCAGAAAAATATCCCGGTTCTGCTCCTCAGAAAACATGTGGCAGATGGCATTCAGCATTACCACGTCGTATCCGGAGCCAAAGTCGCCGCGAAGCATGTCTCCACCACGAAGGCTGACCTGCGCCTGCACCCCTGCCTGGCGGACGTATTCGAGAGTGAGCGGGACCACCTCAGGGACATCAAGAATCTCGCAATGTATGTCAGGGCTGGCCTTGGCGAAGGCAATCGAGTATGCGCCGGAGCCCCCGCCGAGGTCGAGAATGCGGCGCACACCGGCTGTACCCAGAGCCTTGACCACCAGCGGAGCACGGTCTTTTGCGTTCCGCTGCATGGCGGCAATGAAGTTCCGCGTCCAATCCGAGTTGTCACGCCCGAGGGGGCGAAGATCGAGGGGGACGCGTGTGCCGTCGCGCACGGCGTCGGTCAGCGTGCTCCAGCGATGCCAGAGGTTGGCCATGTGCAGCAGGCCATTTCTATGGTTGTCTTTGGAACTCTCCACCAAGAAGCGCGCTGATTCGGGCGTGTTCTTGTAAAGATCACCGCTTTTCGAGAGCACTCCCAGGGCGACCAAGGCGTTGAGGAGCATGCCAACCGCGCGCGCATTCGCTTGCACCCTGGCCCCGATCTGGCCAGCGCTGGCTCCGTCGCCTACTGCGGTAAAGACATCGAGTTCGAGCGCTGTGAGCAGACAACGGCTGGGCATGTAAGCGCGGATCATCTGATCGAGACGATCAGGCAGCACTCCAGCCTTATCGCGGGCAGCCATAGCCTGTCGAAATTCTTTTCCGTGATCGACGGCCATGGCTTTCATCGCCGGGGGGTCGTTCCATACCAGGCGGCCCACGATCTCGCCCTCTCGCAGGTGCCTGCCTACGATTTCGGATACGTCCGCAGGTTGCACGCCCCGATACCAAACTCCCGCCGGATAAACGACCATGATCGGACCTTCATCACACAACCCCATGCAGCCGCAGGATGTGATCTGGACATCGCCGGCGAGGCCGCGTGCTTGCAACTCGTGATCGAGCGCAGCCAGCACCGCGAGCGATCCGCTCGCCGGACAGCAAGGCACGCCCTCTGGTTTTTGCTGGGTGCACACAAAGAGGTGGAAGCGAAAGGGTTCCATCGCAATCTCCGAGCGTCGACTGCTCTGCGCTCTATTCCTGGCGCCTCAGCAATTCATACTCAACGGTGGCGATCGTGTCTACGGCTGACGTCACATCATGGTGTGAGTTGCGATCGCGAACCCGCGTGCCGCCAACTTTGACAGCCGAACTGCCAAGGTCATTTATAGGATTTTGCCGGCAGCAGGAATTGGAGGCCGAAATAGCCGATGAAATACGACTGATTGGGGCGGGTGCCTTCAAGGCTGCGTCCGCTCATGAGCAGCAGAATTACGGGACGATGAATCTTATAGCGGATGCCCGCGTCTATGGTGGGCTCCTGGAGGGAGGGATGAAACGTTCCCTGGGAATAGAACTCGACGTCGGCTTCGAGTTTGGTAGTGAAGTCGTGACCGAGGACCAGGCCGGTGATCCAACTGTCGGGGCCTTTGTGGTTGAACTGATAACCGAGTTCGTAGTCCACATCTACCGGGCCGAATTTCTTCGAGAATTCGAACGGCAGCAGGAAGCCCTGGCTGGCGGAGGTTATGCCGCGGCGGACGGCGTCGTTCGGATTGTTCAGGAAAAGCTGGGGGAAGACTGACACCGACAATCCGTCCTCTCCGGCATCGTAGAAACGCCATTTCACGCCGGGATTGGATTGGCCCACGCCGAACTTCGTCGGAGAAGACGGATTCTGCACCCGCAACCATGCGTTTTCGTAAGTAAGCTGAATGCGGTCGCCAACTCCGAAATTAATGTCGACGTCGGGCGTGTGAGAGACGGACTGTCCGCTGTAGAAAAACGGCATGTAGCCAACATTGATTTCCCAGTTGAGATGACCCGGCGTGCCCGGATCATTGGTGTAGTAGGGTGGTCCGCCTTGCGCGAAGACAAAAGTGGCGCCGAAGAAACAAAGGCCGAAAGTCAGGATCCGAAACATACGTGGTGATTGAGGGAAGGGACTGGAGGAACCTTAGAGCCCATTGCCGGGCTGCGCCCACGCCTATGGCTCCGCGCCGTTCCTCGAACCGAATCCTAGTGCGCCGCCTCCACCACCAGCACCACGAACGAATCAGGTTCCATTTTTCTCTCCGGCCTCGGTCCCACGTTTGCCGCCACCGTGAATAGTTGGTGAGTCCTGGCATCGACCGCCATGGTGCGCGCGCTTTTTTGCGTGACCACGGTTTGAGCGACGCTAAACTTGTCGCCACCGTCTTCTCTGATGACCGTGATCGTTCCGTCTCCCGCCGAGGCAAATGCCAAACCAAGGCCGGCATCAAATGCGGTCGCATCGCATCCCTCTCCAATGGGAGGACTCGCAATCACTTTGCCGCTATCCGCATCGACAATGGCCATCTTCTTGTTCCCGCAGCCGGCAAACAAGCGCCGGTTTTTCCGGTCGATCGACAGGCCCGTCGGCTCCTCGCAGTCGGTCAGCTTCCAGCGCGATTTCACGGTCAGCTTCTGCGGATCGAACCCCACGATTTCCGACTTGTCCTCGAGGTTCACAAATACCGTTCCTTTTTCATCGGTGGCGGCAAATTCCGGTTTTCCACCCAGTTCGACCTTGCCGACAACCTCGCCCTTCGCGGCATCAATGGCCGTCGATGTCATCTCGCTGCCTTTTCCGTTGAAGGTGAAAACGCGCTTCGAAAACGGATCGTAGAGGATCGCGTCGGGTCCGCTGCCGACCTTGATCTTCTTTTCGACTGCCAGAGTCTTCAGATCGAACACGCTCACCGTGTCTTCCCGGCCATTGCTGGTAAATCCGCGGCCGATTTCGGCGTCGAGCGCCACTCCGTGTACACCCGTCGTGTCGGGAATCTCGCCCACCTGCTTGCCCGACTCTGTATCAATTACCATCACCCGCGTGCCGCGCGCAATGAACAAGCGATGCCCGTCGCTGTCCGCCGTAAGGTAATCCCATCCGCCGTCGCCTCCCGGCTTCCACGTCTTAACGACCTTGTAATCCGCACCGGCCGAGATGGCAGTCGATGGGAATGCAGCGGCCAGCATGATCAAAAAGATTCCGATCGCCGTTCCCGTTCCCGTTCTCATGTTTGTCCCCACGCTCGTTTGGAATCGCGCATCCGCCATTGTAAACCGCAACCACCGCCCATGTAAGCGACGCGCGAGGACCGGATTCCCTCCGGGCGCCACCCGGGCCCAGATGCTGCGGAATCCAAGCTGAAAGCGAGAAACTGGATCAAGGGCTCGAGTTTTGCTTGCCTCTAACCTAAGGTTGGGTGGTTCGTGGTCGGCAAGTCATCGGTTCAAGTCCATCTGGCCCGGATGGTGCACCTGAGTTTGGCGTTTTGCCCTGGCCAATGGATGGATGGTTCCATTTTGGCGCTGGCTCCTGCTGGTTGGCCGGTCGTCGAGGGGCGGGCGGATCGAGCCATTCGAAGCAAACAAGCCAATCTTTTCCTTCACGGCCAGGCATGCACTGGATAGGACAGCGCCTCGCGGGAAGTACCAATGGCCAACGTAACCGGGGTCCGCAAGCGAAAAGATGACAGGGCGAATCGTCCCTTACCCTAACGGGCTGATGTGGTTAAACGGAAAGCGACGGTTGAGGAGGCTCGGAAAAACTGGGATGGTGCTGGAGAAAACTCGAGCTCCGCCCATTGGGCTTGGCCGTGCAAAACCCTGGTGCCGGCGATTGCGTTGAATAATTTCGCCTACAACTTAATCAAAATTCATCGTAAACTTCACCGAATGGCCGGTGCGTGACAACCATGAACGATATATTCCGACTACTTCTGGCGTCACGTAAGATCCGGCTTGGTCCACTTGAACAGAAGCTTCTGTCCGCGATGTGGCAGCAACCGGACGGTATCACCATACGCGAACTTCGAGATCGGGCTGACCTCGGGCGAGCCTATATAACGATTGTGACCACACTGAATCGCCTGCGGAAAAAGGGATTGGTAGACCGGATCGCTGTCGAAGGAACCAAGGTGGTGACCTTCCGATATGTGCCTCGGTTCACGATGGCGGAAGTAGAGCGAGATGTCGCCAGCAATGCCATCCGTCAGGTGCTGGGTCTGGGGGTGGCCGGGCCACTTCTGCTTTCACGAATGGTAGAAGAAATCAGCGAACACGACGCCGAGTTGCTCGAGGAGCTGGGGCGCCTGGTGGATGAAAAACGCCGTAATAGTCCCAAGTAACAACGCGAACATGCACAGGCTGAACTGGTCATTCTCGACTGTCCCAGGAATAACATTTCACGGGGCAATAACGGTCGCGTGGGTGCAGAACCGGAGGACAATTGTTTCATGTCGGCGAGCAACAGGATGGGTGTATGATTGTTGCCGTTTTGTAAACCTTGAGCGCCTTAAGCCGAGACTCGGAAGGCCCTCATCGATGGCTCATTGCGCCGGAACTACGGCCACTGAAAAGTTCGAACTCCTGATCGAACCCAAACGCTGGGAACCGTAGGCCCAAGAGAAAAGCCGGGAGCAAGGCTGATGTTTGTGCTGCTTAGAATCGCGGTTTCGCTCGATTGGTTCCTGCTGCTCTACTGTCTGTTGTCAATGCTGGTGGAGACAGTATGGCGCGCCCTGAGACCTCTGCATGTGGCACAACGGAGCGTGGCCTCGATACTGTTCGGCTTGCGGATTCTCCCGCTCATAGCCTCGGTGATCATTACATTCGCTTTGGTCGTGCCGTCGTTTCAGCTAATGGAACCACTACCGATCAATGAGGGCATGGCCTCGATACCGCTTGCGCTCGGCGTTTGCGCTCTCCTATTGATTGCTTGTGGTTTCTGCCGCGCTATCGCAGCCCAAACCAGGACTACACGAGCAGTGACTTGCTGGCTGGAAGACGCGCGCCCTCTGAAAGTCAATGCCAACTCGACCGTCACCTTTCAGTCCCGACGGGAGAGTCCCCCGCTCGTTGTAGTCGGGGTGCGCCATCCAAGAGTATTAGTTTCAGAGTCTACGGTTGCCCTGCTGGCTCCCGACGAGCTCCGTATGGCGCTGAAACATGAACTTGAGCACATGAAGTCCCGCGATAACTTGAAGCGGCTCATCTTGGCTTTTTGTCCCTTTCCCGGCATGGCCAAATTGGAGAGCGCCTGGTCGCAAGCCGCAGAGCTCGCCGCCGATGATGCGGCCGTCTCGAATCAGCGTGATGCCCTTGACCTGGCCGCGGCATTGGTCAAGCTTTCTCGCTTGGTTTCCGTCAAAGCTCCGCCGGCCTGCAGCACAGGTTTCGTGGCTGGTTCCATTAGCGAACGTGTCGCCTGCCTTCTTGACTGGGATGAAGCGAGCAAGTCGCGGCGGGTGCGAATTCGCACTTGGTTCGTAATTCCATTTGTGGTCGCCGTTTCGTTGTTGGTGACCGTTGCGCACCGCCCCGTGCTGACGCTCACTCATGAAGTCACCGAATGGCTCGTGCGGTAGTGGACTGCATCCAATAATTCGAGCGATTTCAGGTTGTCGCAACTGGTGTGGCGCGGGGATCGTTCAGTTGTTCAGGCTGCCTGCGTGCAGGCAGCGGTCGCGGTTCGAGTCCGATGATTCCGCCCTTGGCGTTGCCTCGTGGGAGCATTTGAGCCGGAACCGCTATGGGTGGCTTCCGCTCCCCTCTGCGTTTGCTCCGGTTGGCAAGGCCCGAGAGAGTGCCTCTCCCAGCTGTTCCGGCTTAAACCCAAAAGGACCTGGCTTGCTCTTGTAGGCAACGTGGCCCTGCGAGTCGATCAAATAGATCCGGTCTGGCCAGCCGGTATAGTCTCGTTCAGTCGAATTGCCAAACTCGTCGAGCACAGCCGGAAATTCGATCCGGAGTTTCCTCACGCAAGCCCCGGCGACGAACGCTCTCTCTTCTTCGGTTTTCGGGCTCGCAAAAACAACCTTGTCTTTGACATTGCTCTCCATCTGCCAAACGTCGCTCGGATGCGCTTCGGTTATGTAAACCACCAAGAACTCAACACGCCCGCGATAGCGCTCGTAAAGCTTATTGAGGGCGGGAACCTCCCGCCGGAACGGCGGTCACGTGTAGCTGCCGAATACCAAAACTACGGGTTGCCGCTGGTTTAGCGTGGAGAGTTGAACTCGCTCACTTTTGTCCACTTTGAGCAACGAGAAGTCTGGCGCGAGATCTCCAGGGTGAAGCGTTCCCGCGCGAGCGTGGATCCAGGCCGTTTCAAATGGGAAGAGCAGGAAAGGAACGGGACCGGACATCCTGGACATGACGCGAGCGAAGGCCTCAGGAGGCTGATGCATCGCCCACCAGACATACGCCCCAAAACCGGCGTAACCGACCAGCAGGCTGACAAGCAGCCGGAGCAGGAGCTTTCGAGAGAATGGATTCGCTTTCAGCATCAGAACAGAAATTTCAGCGCCACCTGAATCACTCGTGGACCGACATCCGACTGGATTTGACCGAACGTCGGCGATTCAATGTCGCTGACCGGTAAGCGGAAATTGGTATGGTTGAGCAGATTGAAAAGCTCCCCGCGGAATTGAAGCTGTCTGGATTCCGTCAGCCGAATACTCTTGCAAACCGAGGCGTCCCAGTTTACGTATCCCGGGCCCTGGAGTACGTTCCGACCTTCGTCCCCGAACACCTCAAACCGCCCGAGAGGATCAGGCTGGAGTCGCTGGAAGGCGCTTACGTTGAACCATTCCTCGGGCGTGCGAGGGCCCGAGTTTGGGTTCCCAATCAGATTGGGGCGATTCGCGGAAAATCCGGTGATCTCCGGTGCCTGCCCTTGCAGCGAAACGTCGTTTGAATCGAATACCGTGAACGGCCCGCCACTCATGGCCGTCATAATTCCGTTCAGCTGCCAGTTGCCGAGAACGTGCCCGTACCAACTGCTGGAGCGCTGCAGGAACGGAACCATCCACTGATAACTCAATACGAAGCGATGATGAGAGTCGAACATAGACCGGCCGCGCTCGGCCGCGAGATCAAACGGGTCCTGCGCCAGGTCATTTTCTCCGGCAATAGGTTGCGAAGCAGAGCCGGTAATGTTGAACGAAGAAACATCATCGATGGAGTGCGACCACGTGTAGGAGGCCAGGAACGACAGCCCGTGGCTGAAGCGTTTTCGCAGGCTTGTTTCCAGGGCGTTATAACTGGAATTTGCTACGCTGGCAATCTCACCGACCGAACTGTAGATGCAATCGTTCGGGTTCGCTAAAGTGCAACCGGAATAGAGGCGCCGCTGGTTCACGTTGTTTTCGGTGGAAATCGGACACGGGCTCGCCACCGAACAGCCGGGGCTGGTCGTATCCACGCCAGGGACAAAGACTGGCGGATTGCCTTCAATGAATCGCGGCAGCCTCACACCCGTGGTACCCACGTACCCGATCTGAAAGAGCCAGTCCTCGCCGAAGGACCGTTGAATATTTAAATTCCAGTCCTGCGCGTAGGGCAGGTGCAAGTTGCGAGCGACTACCAGCAGCGTCATCGGCTCGGGGAAAGCTTGACTGAAGGGGTTGGGGGTATAAAACGGATTGGCAAAGGAGTTGACCGGAAAACTGATTTGCTGCGTCTTCAGGTAAGGAGGCGAGCTGACCGGATCCTGCAGCGGCCCCCCCTCGCCGGTGTAGTACGGCTCGTAGAAAATTCCGTAGGCAGCACTGACCACCGTTTTGGAATCTCCAATCGGGTCCCAGGCGACACCGAATCGCGGAGCGAATGCGGTTTTCTGCGTTGGAATCAGGCCCGCCGGCACGCCTGGATCGCCGGGATACAGAAGCCCCGCCGGAGCATTGGGAAGCACTCGGGACTGTGCTCCGGGAACGAAGAGATTTACCTCGTTGTCGTTCTCGGTGGAGGGGAATGGCAGCTCATAACGAAACCCCGCGTTGAATGTCAGGCGAGAGTTGACCTTGTAGGTATCTTGGACGTAAGCGTCCAGGGCCCGGTCGCGGATTTCACGGGCAAAGTTACCGCCGCCCTGCAGAAAGACCACTGGATTACCGGACAGGAAGCTGGCGAATCCGTCACTGTACGGGAAGTTCGCGAACACAAAGAAGCCATTGCTGGCGATACCCTGCAGGGCATTGATCTGATCGCGCCGATAGCCTCCGCCGAATTTCAGCTCGTGGCGACCGTGGACCCAGCTCAGAGAGCCGGAGAGGTCGAAGGTATTCTGAAACGTGTTGCGCGGTCCGGTGATCGGATCGCCCACCGAAGCGTATCCCCCGATCTGAATGAAAGGTGGTCCAGCGGCCGAAGGCAAGGTCGGAGCATACTGAAAACCCAGATCCGAGGGCGGCTCGTGATTCAGGTGCTCGTCCAGCAGAAACGTATTGCGCAGATACGAAAAACGCACGACGCCGATGGTTGTCGGAGAGAAGATGTGCGTGTGCTGCGCGACAAAGTTCTGTGCCCGGTCATACTCGCCCACGGGAAAACCCGGCACGTTTGCTCCCACCGGGGAAAGCGGATCTGTGGTGGGGCCACTGCTGTACATGTAGCGGAAATTCAAGGTGTCTGCGCGGGAAAGGTAATGATCCACACGCACGCCGAATTGATCGTTATTCTCGCTTAGGGTCTGCGTGGCGATGAAGCCGTTTTCTCCCACGTTTGGCAGAGGAAAAAAAGGCAAAACATTCGTCGCAGTCGGATCGATGGGCGTGAACAGAGTCATTTGGTTGAACGGCACCGGGGCGCCAAAAAAAGTGAGTTGACCATTCGGATTGCCGCAGAGGCCGGTGGTTTGGTTGAAAGTGGCATTGAGGTCGGTACACTCTTCCCCGAAGTTGCCCTGTCTTTCCGCCGCAGAAGGCACGGTTGCAGGTACGGTCTCACCCTGCCGGTTTCGAAAGCCTTCGTAATACGCAAAGAAGAAAGTCTTGTCCTTGATGATCGGCCCTCCGAAAGTAGCGCCGAATTGATTTTGCTTCAGCGGCTGCACGCTCTGCGTGAAGTAATCGGACGAATCCATCGCGTCGTTGCGAAGAAATTCCCATGCGGCCCCATGAAATGAGTTGGCCCCCGACCGCGTGACGATGTTGGTCGTGGAGCCCGTGTTCCGTCCGAACTCCGCATTCGCGTTGTGGCTCAGAATCTTGAACTCGGCAATCGCATCGATCGGTGGCTTGAGAACAAATCCGCCGTCCACGGAGCTCACATTGTCCGCGCCGTCGATCAGGAAGTTATTCGATTCCGGGCGCTGGCCATCGACGGCGTAGGCCTGATTCTGTCGCGCGGGACCGCCCGCTTCGAGAAGGCCGGGAGTCAGGGGCACGACACCGGGCTGAAGTAATCCCAGTTGAGAAAAATTACGCCCGTCCAGCGGGAGGTCGAGGATCTCGTGCTCCATCACGGTTTGTCCGAGACTGCTGACTGTGCTCTGTACCAGGGCCGCATTCGCGCTTACTTCAACTTGCTGCGTTTCTGACCCGAGTTTGAGGCGAATGCCGAGCGTCGCAGTCTGGTTCACGTCCAGCGAGATGCCTTGCTGCACATACGTCTGGAAACCTTTCGCCTGAACCTCGAGCTGGTAATGCCCGATCGGAAGCTCGACGAGCACGTATTCCCCCTGGCGCTCTGTGACCGCAACCCGAGTCAATCCGGTTTCGATCTGCTTTGCAGTAACCGTAGCGGCCTGAACAATCGCGCCGCTCGGATCGCTCACCGTTCCGCGAATGCTCCCCGTGATTTGCTGTCCGGCAAGATTCCTACTTGCAAGCAGGGTCGCCAGGAACAACGTCAGCGGCTTCGCGCTACGCATATTTTTCCCCATTTGTCCTCAAGCATCAAGAGTGATCTCGCAAAACCGCCCTTTGGCGCCGCTTTAGAGAATTCGCCCCACAGACTGAAGTGCGGCGACTATAGGATCGCTTTGCGGCGGGGTCAATAATCTGAAAACAGTACTTGCTTCGATTAGCAGGTGAACCGACAGCGCCTGTAGTGCTTTCGGATTATTGTGTTGCGACCCTCCCCCGGCTAACTTGTCGCCATCCAAATCTGTATTCTCTACCGTGGTATCAATCGGAGGCAGACCGGGGATTCCGACGCTGGAGCAGGAGTAACCCGTCCATTTCATGCTATGAACTCAGACAACGATGTGAAGCATTCGTCGGGCCCAGATGGCCTTTCAGCCGCGAAGGCGGCCACGAAAATCAGGATTATTGAAGACGCGGAAGCCACCGGAGAAACGGCTGCGGCTTACGATTTCTGGCGGGCCGGGTCGGGGAGACGGCAAGTTCCCGGCATCATCAAGTGCTTCGGGTCTCGGCCCGACTTCCTGCGTCGCATCATCGAACTGGGAAATACCATTCATTTCTCCGAAGGGCATCTTTCGCGCCGCCACAAGGAGTTGATCGCCAGCTACGTCTCTTATCTAAACCGTTGTCCGTATTGACTGGACAGCCATGCCTACTTCCTGCGGGTTCAGGGAGCATCCGAGCAATGCGTAAACGCGATCATCGAAGGCAAGCTTGACGACGCAGGCCTTACGGCAGCAGAGCGTGCCCTGCTGGAGTACGTGCAATTAATCACCCATGCTGCTTACCGATCGACGTACGAAGATGTCGAGAAGCTGCGACTCGCCGGCTGGAAGGAAGAACAGATCTCCGAGACCGTATACATCACAGCCTTGTTCGCCTTTTTCAATCGTGTCGCCGACGCATTTGGTGTTCCCTCGCAGGACTACCTCACGATCGGGAAATTGACACCTTGAGTGTCGATGGCATCTTCCGGATTTCGGGCCGATAGGCTGCCTTCCATTCCAGGGACATGGCATAGCGTGGATCTCGCCTATTGACTCCCGACCGCGAAGGAATCTGAATAGCGGGGGAGGAAGAGATTTGTTCCGGCTACCAGTCCCAGCGCGATTGCGAGGAGAGTCAGCAAGGAAGCGTAGGAACCGGTCGCATCGAAGGCACGCCCCAGTATCACGGGACCGATGGCTCCTGCTGCAGCATAGAATGTCCAGGTGAAACCGTAAAGAGTGGAAAAAGCGCGCAGCCCAAAATAACGCGTCAGCAAATAAGGTGTAATGGCGGCTTCGCCTCCGGCTCCGACACCAATCAGCGCGGCAGCAACGCAGCCGGTAGGAAAACTGGTCGCACGGGCAAGAAGAAAGATTCCCAGCGCCGTAATGAGGTTTATCGCAAGCGCCACGCGTGGCCCGAAGAATCGGTCCAGCAGCCAGCCCACCACAACCCTGCCCAGCAGGCTTGATCCACCGAGCACGGAAGCGCAGAGCGCCGCCCGTCCGGCCGTGAGTCCTCGATCGGTCAACAAGGCCGACAGGTGAGTGATCGCCCCGTTCATGCTGCTCGAACTCACGAAAAGAATGGCGGTGATAATCCAGAAGGCAGTAGAGCGCAGGCCCTGTTGCCACGTCATTCCAGTGTGAGCGACCTGAGGAGCCTTGTGTCCGACATATCCGTACTCGCGGATGTAGCGCCAACTGAGGGGCAGGCCGAGCAACAATGCAAGACCGCCGAGAGACACGTACGCTGCGCGCCAGCCGGAACGGGTAGTAATGGATTGAGCGACGACGGGCAAAATCATGGCGCCCAGACCGGCTCCGACCATCACAAAGGCCAACGCCATCCCCAACCGTCGCCGAAACCAGGTGGAAATCGACCGCGAATATGCCAGATGAGCCGCGCCATTGCCAACCGCGCCCAGCAGAAAACAAGTTCCATAAAATTGCCATAATCCGGAGCGCAACAACGACAACGAGGCGATGGCGCACCCAAATACTGTCATGCAGACAAGAATGATGCGGCGAGGGCCTAAGCGATCGATCCACCGGCCAAGCAATGGGGAAATGCAGCCTAAAGTGAGGGCGGCGATGGCGAAACCGCTTGAGATGGCCTCACGGCTCCAGCCGAATTCCGCCGCCAGCGGCTTCACGAAGACGGAAAATGTGTAAACGAATAGCGAACCGAATCCCGCCATCACACCGAGACTCGCCGCTAACACTACGCGCCAGCCGTAGAAGCCGAGGTCGAATTCACCTGGGACGTGCGCACTGTCGGCGCCTTGCATCACCGACACGCCGGCTTCGATCCTTCCCGCAAAGGATTCATCGCTCATTCGTTGATCTCTTGATCTCTGCCCCTGTGCAGGAATCGGATCATACACAAAGCGCTCGACAGCCATCTCTAGTCTTTTTCTAGTATTTGCTGCGAACTTGAGAACCGTTGGTAATCAGTAGTCTCAGCCGCGGCGATAAATGGAGCCATTTTTGCCGTGCTGGTCGGAGCCAGTGATCGAGTAGGAAGAGCCCCATCGGCGGGGCGCAGTTAGAACAGGATTCACCTCCCATGATCCCTGGGGAGTCGCCTTGCGCCCGTCCCGCCGTTTGTCCTTATCGCCAGAGTTTTTTTACTCTCGGTTTATCGTGCTCAACAGAGCGGGTTCAGTCGGCCGAAGTGCCAACGTCAGCGCCAGAGCGACATCAGCACAGCAAGCTGGCGACAGATCCCGACTAATTACCAGTTCTCGCTGGAAAGCCAGAAGCAGCAGCAAGACGAACATCCCGACTCCCAGAAACAGCGCCGCCAGAACCAGCAACCGTTGAGAACAACCGGCAACGGCAGCGGCCGCGAGATCAGAAGCGACGCCCCGGTGAAATGAAATTCAAGCTCTTGATACTCCCGGTTGCACTCGTCTTCTCGCGGCTGGATGGCTGGAGGCGCTTGCCAGGGTTTTGCGGGAAAGTCCACGCCATCGACGTCGAAGAAAAGCCGGGAGTTGTATGCGAAGGCGAGTTTCCCCTTCGATTCCCGTCAAGGTCGCCACGGGAACCCATCTACAGGCTTCTGCCTCCTGGGTATAGGCATTCCTCGGAACGACTAGGCCGCATTGGCTAATTGCGCCGCTTTACGGAGTGTACTGAGGCGTTGCTGCGTCTGTCTCAAACGCTCTGGCCCTCCCTCTGAGGTCAGAATAAGCTTTTCGGCGTTGCCGAAGATGGAAGGGTTCTGTAATTTTTCGCGCACCTCTTTCAAAAACGGCTCAATCTTTCCGAAAAAGACAAACATCTCGCCAGAAAAGCTTGGCTCCAGGAACAGGTCGCGATTCAACGCGCCGTGCAATACAAAAGAAGCGGCCATCTCCCAGTATCCGCCAACTTGGCGAAGCCATGCATTCTCCTGAGTCCCTAACGCGGTTGCGATTTTCAAGATGTCGTCCGCGGATTCGGGCCAAAAGCCGAGCCACCAGTTACGTGCTTTTCGTATTTCGGCTTCACGGCGGAGATCGTAAAGTTTCAGGATCAGTTCGGCATCTGCAGTCGTCGGTGTAGTAGACATTTTCTTCTCCTGTAGGGTTAAGGATTTGTGAATCGTGCAAACCACGGTGAACACGACGAGATATCATGGATGATCTCGTCGCCAGAGAGATCAGCGAATTCAGGAATCCGATTTCAAGGAACGCGATGCACGCTCCGACTCGTTCTCGTTTGGCGCAGCGCTATAGGACATCGCCAACTGACTCTACCATTTCAGAGTGAGGCCGCGGCGTTGATTTTTCAAGGAATCATGGACCGCCCGCCCGGTGTTGCGAGCCGCAGTAGGCTTTTGTTCCTCGACCACGTAACCGGCGGACACAGCTTCCGTGCCGGTGCGCCCGGCAAATGCTTTCGGGTCGGGTGTGAAATGTAGTTCGCTATGCGATTCTCAGGCCAGGCGGGGCTCGTCCAAATGTGTGCTGCTCCCTCCCCTTGCCTTTATCCCAGTACTATTGCGGCCGGGCCTAATGTCCGGATAGAACGTCCGCCACTGCCGGATTCTCCTTGCAATGCTCCGAACGAATCGCCTGCAGCATCTGTGCCATGGCTTGTTCTGCCTGGGCGGATGATGGCTTGTGGCTAAACCGGGTCCGGAGGAGATATTTGGTAAGTTCATCCCACGCAGCCGGCGGTTCGATGGTCTGCATTATAGGATGTCCGTTTCCCAGCTCGATGCGCTTCCAAGGCCAGATGGCCCAGCCAATCTGATTGGTCTTCATCAGCTGCACCATCTCGGACTGCCAGCGCAAGGACTCTTCCCCGAATTCGCCGAGCCACAGCGGCATCTGGGTGTCGGCGCGCAATTGTAAAAAGGGCGTGAGCGCTTTCTGATTGGGCCGGTTCCATTCCCGGTTGAATATCGCATATTCATGGAACTCATACATCACGTTATTGTCCGGGGGCGGGGACAAGACTGAGAAATCGTGCGCGAAATTGTTTCCCTCGAGGATGACCATATGAGACCGGTCAACGATCCGGATGGCGGCTATGATGGCTTTATAGAGCGCAGGCAACTGGCTCTTGGGCGTTCCGGATGGCAATGAGGGCTCGTTGAGCAAGTCATATCCGCCTATGGAACTGGCGCGCGCATAACGCGCGGCAAGGGCTTGCCAGAGGACTACGGTCATCTTCTGATTGAGGACGGCTGTAGTCCCCGCCCAGAGACGTGCGACCCTATCGCTTGACGGAACATCCGCTACGGCCGGCAGCGCATTCTGGCCTCCAGGTGCGACGTGAAGATCGAGTATCACGTAAATGCCGTGGGCCGCACCCCAGGCAACCGCTCGATCCACGGGCGCAATGCCCGCCGCATTCAACGTGGGATCACTGCCAGGGGTATCGCCGACGATGAATCTATAGTTAAGCGGGAGCCTGACGCAGTTAAAGCCCCGGTCCTTCAACTGGCGGAAATCGGACTCCACGACGAAGTGATCGGTCCACTGCCGCCAGAACTCCTCTGCTTTGCTGGCGCCTACAAGCTCGTCAAGGCGATGCTTGAATTCAGAGGAGGACGTGGTCAGCACACGAAACCCTCCTTTGCCGAGGAGATAGACCACCGGATCAAGCCAAGGGCTCAGGTTGACGCAGCGAAGCTGTACGGGGGATCCGCTCTCGTCCACCACGTTTCCTCCGGCGGCGTGAAGAAGAGTATTGTCCGAAGCCTGAGCGCTAAGGCCGAGCGTCGAAATAACGAGGATCGCAATGGCAACCTTCGAAATCATAGATATTATCCGGTTGTTTCGTGTACCTTATCTGAACGGCATCCCAGGCACGTTCGCAACCAGTCTGACCGACCGCCGCCCTGCATTACCCCCCCTGCCCTATAGCTCCACAAACCGGTCCAGCGCCTTGTCCAGTCTCTTAGCGGCGACGAGCAGATCTTCCCTGCCCAGGCTCTGTTGGCTTGGCGTGTGTCTCCGCTCTGGTGGTTGCGCTGCGCGCGACGCTGAAGAAAATCGCTCTTGCTGTCCGAGTCGCGGCAGATATTTGGCAAACTCCTCCGATGCGATTCTATCGAGCCCGGCGGCATCGGTCCGCCTGGCTTTCTTCGATTGAGTGGCGGCGCCCGGAAAGACTGGCACGCCTATCGCCGTGCTCTCGCCGCGAACCTCGACGCTCTGACCGTCTCTACTTCCAACGCCAAAACCTCTGCGACGGTCGGCCGGGAATCGCATATGGGAGGCCATCTCTAGTCTTTTTTCAGTATTGCCGCGATTCAGCGATCGCAAGTAAAGTTTCCCGCACAAAGAACCGCGGGTCAGATTCAAGGGGAACCCGTCTCCTATCAGGCAAAGGGACGGCAGGTCCAGCTCGTACTGTAATTGAATTTCTAATGGAAGGGTGCCAGACCGTTAGCACAATGCCGATTCCAACCGAACCCATTGGCAGCGTACCACGTGCTCCTGAGTGGTTGATGGCAATGCGGGCTCATGCTGCCAGACAGATCTCGGACGATCAGTTCCTTGCGGCAGAAGAAGCGGCCATACGGGATACCATCAGCCGCTTCGAGGCGACAGGATCGCCCGTCATCACCGACGGTGAGCAGAGCAAGCCGAGTTTCGCAACCTATCCCCTCAGCGGCCTGGAGAATCTCGCTGCCGATGGCGTCACCATCCCTTTTGCTGACGGTCACATACGACAGTTGCCGCGACTGACGAAGGGCCCTTTTCGCTATGGGGTTCATGCTGTCACGTATCTCAAGGCCGCTCGGCGACACGCACACCGGCCGCTGAAGCAGGCGGTGATCTCCGCGTCGGCTCTGAGTATGCTCTATCCGCAAAACGGCGTAGCCGGATATTCCCGCGAGATGTTCCTGAAGGATCTTATTGAAGAATCGGAACGTGACATCCGTGAATGCCTGGAGGCCGGGGCTGCGTGCGTGCAGATCGACTTCACTGAAGGACGTCTGGCGCTCAAGCTCGATCCCTCCGGCGGACACATTCATTGAACTGAACAACCGTGTACTCGATAGGTTTTCGGAGGCTGAGAGGAAGAAGATTGGAGTGCACACTTGTCCCGGCGGCGATCATGACTCCACGCACAGCGCAGATGTGGATTACGCGGGTCTACTGCCGGAGTTGTTCCGTTTGAAGGTTGGCCGGTTCTATGTTCAATTGGCCAGCGAAGCGGATCGCCGTCGTGTGCTTACCACGCTCCGAGATCTGCTCAAGCCGGGTCAGATACTCTTTGTGGGTGTCACAGACCCAATGAATCCGAAGATCGAAAGTTCGGAATGGGTGCGGGATCGCGTGCTCGAAGCAGCAGAATTCATTCCCTTGGCATGGCTGGGAACAACCGACGATTGCGGCTTCTCGCCTTTCGCCGATGACACGTCCACGTCCCGGGACACGGCTTTTGCCAAGGTAAAGCATCGCGTTGAGGGAACAGCGATGGCAGATAAGGTTCTTCGAGTCTAGGCGTCAGCCCCTCCCCGGCAAGCACGTACGAACCGTGGCCATTCCTAGTCCGCAACCGTGAGTTTCCGGATTCTCCAGCCGTGAAGATCACAATCCAGATTTTCGCTCAGAAGTCCAGGGGAGGATCCTTGAACTTGGTCTTCGGTGCATCTGCCCAAATTGCGTCACCGGCGCCGTACCCTGTCGTCGATGGTCGCAGGATAGGGACCAACGATGGCTGGCAAGTACGTCCTACTCGATAGGCTTTGCCAAGTGTTCCTTCCGGCAGGGTTCTGCTTTACACTCAAAACCTACCTCCACGGGGCGCCTTTTTATGATGCGTGAGAAGGAACCTCAAAAACGGATAACGACATTTCCGCAAACATCCGAATCCTTACTGAATACACAACTGCCAAGATTAAAAGGCGATAAGTGCGATACGATTCGTGACCAGGACACAATTCCTGGGGAATTGGAGGGTACAAACATCTCCTGGCCGAACCGAGCGAATCGATTCAGGTGCTTGTCTCGGAGGAACTTCTTGAAGGCCGGAACCTTTTTCGCCCTAATGCCTTCCATTCACCTGCCGACTTTCCCCGAGGCGATCGCAGTTCTCGGCCAGAATGGACGCTCAACGTGGTCGACCGACGAGGCACAACCGGTCTCGCCAGAGTGGATGAAAGATCTCGTCATCTACGAAGTCGCGACCAAAGGATTCACCTCCCCGAACGGTCCGGAGAGTGGAACATTCGCGAGCCTGCGTTCCAAGTTGATCTATCTCCAGGAGCTCGGCATAACCGGTATGTGGCTGACAGGTTATTCTCGGTGTGATCCTCATCATTTTTACAACATCTGGACGCAATATGCCGTGATTGAACCGGATAAGTTCGATCCCACGCTTGGCACATCCGAAGAATTCAAGGAGCTGATTCAAGAAGCTCACCATCGGGATATCAGAGTATTTCTTGATGTCATCACACACGGATTAATGCAGGACAGTCCCGTTATCAAGGATCATCCCACCTGGTTTCGCGGAGGCAGTTGGGGTATGACGGACTTCGACTGGGCGGGTGGGCACACGGACTTGGATGACTGGTGGGTCAGGATTTACACGGAATTTGTCACCGTCTACGGTGTCGACGGTTTTCGGTTGGATGTCAACATATACCGTCCAGACCTGTGGGAGCGCATTCGAAGAAACGCCGCTGCTGCCGGTCACCCCATCGTTGTCTGGGAGGAGATCGATTCTGCGATTCCGGGAGTTACCGATTTCACGCAGCGTGAGAACGTGATCAGTTCACCTGGCGAAGGCATCTTAAACGAGGTGTTGATTGACGATTTGCCTGGATTCTACGACCGTAAATTTGGCCGATGTGGCTACTATGAGGTTGAGATTCAGTATGATGACTGCGACTCTGTCAAGGGAAGTACGAAACGCGATGGTCGGCTCGACGTTGGTCTCGTCGGCCTCTCGTCTGATCGAGTAAGCCGAAGGATCGGGGAAGTGCCCGCCAAACCAGACGGACTTCCCGATGTTCAGATAAGGCTCGATAACATTTCACGGAAGCCAATCGCAAATATCACGGTTCGAAACGATATGGGCGAAAAATGGCAGCTGCGCGCTCAAGAATGGTCTAGCAGGCCGCTTTTCGTGGACACGCCAGAGTTCCTGGGGCCATTGATCGTTGGACCGAAAGTCGATATCTATATCGGCACGCTCGCCTGGGGATCGTCAATTCAACTGAGCTGCCACGACAATGGTTGGACCGGATTCCCCCTGGACGAGAATCCTTATGTCGCGAGGGGAAGCCGGGCTGTCTTCGGCTACTCTTTCTTATTTTCGCCGATGATCCCGATCTTTTTTTCAGGGGAGGAATTTAACGCGTCGTTCCACGCTTTGCCCAACCTGTCTCCGGATCTCTATGGCGGCAGCAAGGCCGGGAAGGGCCGCTGGCTTTATGGTGCCATGCTTGACTGGAATCAACTGAACAATTCTGAGCACAGGGATATGCTCATGGATGTCAGGAAAATGATGGCTATTCGGAAAAAGTATTCCGCGGTCCTCGCCATGTGGCCGGGAGGCCACGTGCCCAACCTGAAAGCGGTACGGCACGAAAGCGAAATTGAAGTGCCCGTTCCTTACCTCCGCTGGGATGATCGTTGCGCGATCGTTATTGTTGCCAACCGAAACGAAAATCTGGATGCGCATCTGGCTCTGAGGATTGTCTTGACGGACATTGGGCTTGGCGACCACAAGGGGTATATTGTCACGGATCTGTGGTCCATGAGCGCCCCCAGGACATGCACGGAATCAGAATTGAAAGCATTTCCCTGTACGGTCAAGCGCGACGGAATATGCGGCGGCGGACTGTCCATATTCAAGATCGAACCCGCCTCATCGAATTCCTATAGCGCCAGGTCGGTAGCGAAAAACCTCCGATAATCAGCTCTCGCCGCACCGCGGCTACAAAAGGGATCAGCAATTCGCCGACTCTTAGGACCCGGCCGTCCTGCGTCGCGGAGAGGGTTTCTGCACCGATGTCCCTTTTCCGGATCACGCTCTGCCGACGCAATACTGTCCGACTGCAACTTACGTTGCTGCGACGGCCCGCCGCCTTCGGTGGCGACCGAGAATTCGTTGCCGAGAGCACGGAGAGCTTCCCAAAATGGAACGGAGAACGACAGGCACGCAATTATTGCCATTGATCCGACCAATAGAATCTGCGATCTCTGCCGATCAATGAGATATGAAGCGATTCGCTTCCCTGGCCTTGGTGTATTTCGTTGTTCCTCTGGCGCTGCACGTTGGGTTGTTCGCCGCAGACCAAGGAACTCCAGCAGAAGCAAAGGCCATGCTATCGAAAGCAACCGCACACTATAGGATGGTTGGGCGGAAACAGGCTCTGGCCGATTTTACGGCGAAGAGGCCGCCGTTTTACGATCGTGACCTTTATGTGTTTTGCATCGGCCCCGAACGTCTTGTCAGCGCAAACGGAGGATTTCCTGAGACGATTGGTGTGCCCGAGGACACAGCAGTCGATGTAGACGGGAAAGGCCTGGGTGCCACTGCGCGGCAGGTTACCTCGGCCAATGGAGAGGGTTTCGTGCGCTACCGATGGATCAATCCTGCGAGCCACAATCTGGAGCCCAAAATTACATTCTTTGCCAAAGTCGGCGATGACGTGTGTGGTGTTGGCACTTACGGTCCGAGCTTCCAAAACCACTAGCCACTCGATTCCGACCAACCCGCGCTCACACGGCCGACATCGAAGCGGTCTCGTCAAGTGATTTTCTCTTTGAGAACGAGAATCAATCTACAGGTCACTCAACGGCGACAAACCGAAGCCCGGCAGAATGAACGCCAACGCGGTTGAGTCGTTGCCGATCCAATGTGCGGAAAACCCACTTATCCCGGCTGGGGATCACTCCGGTACGACCCTCCAACAAATGCCCGAGCCCAACTTCGGGTTCATTAAGGGTTATTGCACTACGCTCAACCAAAACCCCACGTCGTTCGAAAGGCTTCCAGACGTGCCGGTAACGGTTATTGCCGACTGGCCGATTGCGGCCGAGTCGCTTACCGTGAGCGTCAACGTGCTGGTTGAAGTGGTTGGGTTGGGGTTGAACACTGCCGTCACGCCGCTCGGCATTCCGCTGGCACTCAGAGTGACTTCCTGGTTGAAGCCGCCGGCCGGCACGATTACGATCGTGTCGGTTCCGCTACCGCCTTGCGCCACGGTCAGGGTGTTCGGAGACACCGTCAGCGTAAAGCTCCCCGCCCCGTCTACGGTGAGCGTGAGCGCCGTGCCCGCGTTCAGGCCACCGGAGGTCCCAGCAACCGTTACTGTCGCCGTCCCCTTCTTCGCCTCGGCGCCGGCGGTCAGAAACAAAGTGCTGTTTGAGGTTGCCGGGTCAGGATTGAAAGAAGCCGTCACGCCCTTCGGCAGCCCGGAAGTGACCAGCGTGACATCGCCTAAAAATCCGTTGACGGGAATTACGGTGACGATACTCTTGCCGCTCGCTCCTCCCTGCGTGATGGTGACGGCGCTTGGTGACGCGGAGAGATTGAAGCCCGGCGCCACAGTATTCACCGTAAGGCTGAGAGTCGCGGTATTGGTCAGTGTGCCCGAGGTACCGGTGATCGTCACC
>Ga0187847_10000770_pt1 | contig 32637 bp, 19 predicted proteins | sample June2016WEW_4_10_FD_132458 | JGI IMG/M metagenome (GOLD analysis project Ga0187847, IMG submission 132458) | Peatland microbial communities from SPRUCE experiment site at the Marcell Experimental Forest, Minnesota, USA - June2016WEW_4_10 | ecosystem: Environmental > Terrestrial > Soil >...
ACAACCTGCCCATCGCGTTGGAGATCGCCAGCACGGCGGCGGCGGCCGGCAAGCCCGTGGCCATGACGGAATGCTGGCTATGGAAGGTGCTCGACACGGAACTGGGCGTGCTGACCGACGACGTAATCCGGGCGCGCGATCCGTTCAGCTTTTGGGCGCCACTGGATGCTTATTTCCTGCAGACCATGCAGAGCCTGGCAAATAGCACGCAGATGTTGTTCCTGGATCCTTTTGGCGCGGAATATCTGTTTACTTACCTGACCTATGACGATTCCACCGAGAATCTGTCGCCTTCGGCGATCCTCAACGAGGAGGATGGCGCCTCGGCGACGGAGACGCAGAATGCCTGGCCGGACAGCATTTCGGGAATGAGCTACTACAACTCGCTGGTGACGCCGCCCGATACGGCGCCGCCCACGGTGCCTACGGATTTGAGCGGGGTATCCGCCAATCCGACGACGGCAGTGCTGAACTGGAAAGCCGCCGCCGACAATATCGGTGTAGCCGGCTACTATATTTTGCGTGGGCCGCAGAACGGGCCCCAGACCGTGGTCGGTACGACCGGAATGCTGTCGTATCAGGATTCGGGCCTGACGGAGGCGACCACCTATACTTACACGATCGAGGCGTTCGATCTGGCCGGAAATGCGTCCGCGCCATCGGCATCGTTCACCCTCACGACATTCAACGTGACACCGCCGTCGACCCCTGCCAATGTAACTGCACAGGCCGTTGCCTGCACGAAAGTAATCCTGAACTGGTCCCCTTCGACGGACAATATCGCCTTATCGCAGTACATCGTGTTCATGGGGCCATCTCCGACCGCTCTCACGCAGCTGGGCGTTGCCGGCATCTCCTCAAAGCCGCAGTACGGCAATGATACGCTGAGCCCTGGGACGACATATTATTTCGGGGTACAGGCGGAAGACAAAGACCAGAATATTTCCTACATGTCCGCGGTTGTCGCGGTGACCACTCCCACGCTGCCCGTGGCGCCGGCCAGCGTGTTGCCGGTGGCGGAATCGACCACCAAGATCAGTGTGACGTGGTCCGCCTCCACAGGCGGCCTGACGATCGCGCACTACTTTGTCTATCGGGGCGCTTCGTCTTCCACCTTGGCTCAGGTGGCCACGGTGAATAATACCTCCTACACGGACAATACGGCAACGGCCGCGACCACATACTACTATGCGATTCAGGCGTCCGATAGCGGAACGCCCGCGTCGACGTCCGGGCTCTCGACTCCGGTTGCGGTGACCACCTACTCGCCGCCGTCGGTGCCGGCCGGCCTGGTGGCAACGCCGATTTCGTGCACCAAAGTGAGTTTAACGTGGTTGCCCGCGGTCAGCGGCGGGCTGCCTCTCTCGTACTACCACGTGTACAAGGGGACCTCACCTACGGCCTTGACGCAAATTGCGTCCACGCCGAATACCACGTACAATGACACCACGGATATGGCCCAGACGACGTACTACTATGCCGTCCAAGCCACGGACACGGGAAAGCCACCGGACCTCTCGGCGATCTCCCCTCCGGTAGAGGTGACCACCTACGCATATCCGGGTGTGCCCACGAACCTGGTTGCCACGCCGGAATCGAGCACCAAAATCACGTTGACGTGGACCGCATCGGTGAGTGGCGGGCTGAACATTTCGAACTATCATGTCTATGGCGGTACTTCGCCGAGCAAGCTCAGCCAGATCGGCGTCACGACGAATACCACATATAACAACATGCAACTGACGGCCGGGACTACATATTACTACGCCGTCCAGGCGGTCGATACGGCCAACGACGACTCCGCTTTATCCGGCACCGTCTCGGCGACGACGTTCCCACTGCCGTCGGCGCCTTCCAATGTGGTGGCGCAAGGGACCTCCAGCTCGGAGATAGCCGTTAGCTGGGCGCCCTCCAGCGGCGTTCTGCCGATTGCGCACTACTACGTTTTCCGCGGCAGCTCGCCGGGCAACCTGAGCCAGGTAGCTACTACGATCAATCCCTCGTACAACGACAGGTCTCTTAGTGCTGGGACGACGTATTACTACGGGATTCAGGCGGCCGACACTGGGGGAGATCATTCGGCAATATCGTCACCCGCCGTGGCTGGCAGCACGCAGCCGTAGCATGGCGACAGCGGCCGATGAGCCGTTCGTCTCGTAAGCTCTTAGATCCTCACCCGCGATAGGGCCGACGGTGACATCACTTTCGGCCCCCGGCGCGGTTAACCTAACCGCCGCCCACGGCCGATGCCGTTTGTTTAGGCCAGGTAGGATATGCCTGGATCGGTATTCGGATATCAAGAGATCGAGAGAGGCGGCCCTTGTTGACGCGATTCCCAGTAGTCCTCGAAGTTGTGGCTGAGGCAGGTGCAGCGCAAAGCAACGATGGCATTGGGGCCGCCCCAGAGATGCTGGCGTGCGCGCCAAATGTCCGCGACCTGAATGGCGCCCACAAGGTATCGATCCGCAATGGCCCAGATCCATCCGGCGCTGCCGCCCCACACCATTTCCTTCCGAGTGCGGCTCCAACCGCGCTCCCAGGCTTCCGTGTAGATAACGGCGACCGAATCGTTCGGCGGGCGCAATGGCGCAGTGGAGGCCGGAGCGCGAATGGAAAGCCCTTCCGGCACGCACGACGCAGATCCTCCCGGAAGAAGGCACGCGCAGCTCCGGCGCTTACCCGGTTAGAACTTGCATGTGGCTAGGACAGCGGGTCAATGCGAGAGGCGCCCGCGTGTCAGCGTAGGCCGAAGAAGGCCACCACCCAAACCGAAGTGTTCACACGCGTGTGAACACGGCACGCCGGGGGCGTGCGCCACGGGGGATTAGTGCTTCTTGGCGACAAGCTTGGTGGCAAGCTTGTGCGACTCGTCCCCGTTCTTGACGCCGTCCATATTGGTGTCGAGGGCCATGCGGCTGCCCGATCCAGGCGGTACGCCCATGATGGTCAGGGTGTCTCCGGCCACAATGAAAGCCGTCAGTTGGGCTTGGGTAAACGGGCCTAGTCCGGTCGTATCGGTTTCGTACGTGCCGCTGGTGGGCTGATAAAGCAAGCCATGGACCTGGCCCTGAATGGTGCCGTTGGCGATCAAATCGATGGTGGCTGGGCTCGTGGCAGACTGGCTCTGCAAGGTGTTCCAGTCGCTCTGCGCCGCCGAGGTATTGACAGTAGTGGAAGTCAGCGTACGCGAATAGCCAGTGGCGGAGGCGGTGCCAGTGGGGAAGCACATCTCGAATGCGTCGATGGCATACTTTTGCGTCGCGTTGGTCGCGATAGTGCCGAATGAGCTCTGGCTGGCTTGATCGTAGAGACCGCTGATCGCGCCGTCGTGGTTGAAACCAAAACCGTTGACGCTAACCGCGCCCTCACTGAAGTTCTGATTCAGTTTCTGATACATGTTCCGCAGGTGCGGAATCTTGAAGGGTTGCTCGGCGGATGGACCGGTGCCCGCCGGAATGCGTACTTGCAAGTTCGTACCGAGCCCCGTAGCTATTCCGTTGGCCCCTATAGTGACGTTGTGGCAACTCTCGCAGGTCTCGGGAGGGTCGTCCTGAAACTGCACATTCACGAAGTAACCTTGCCCGGTAAGTGGACTGGCGGTCTGGCTGGGCACATCGAACAATTGCAGGGTCGCTGGATACGTACCGTCCAGGTTCAGATAGGGATTCGGCTGATAGACGATGGTGTTGATGAAGTTCGTGAAAGCGGACATATCCGCGGTGGAAAGTTGCGTGCCGCCCAGGAGTTGCGCGAAAGCGCCGTTGAAGGCGGCCAGATCCGGTTTATCGCCTCTCCAGTGATAGGGCTCCACGTTGGCCAAACCACGAAGGCTCTGGGTGGTCATGGGTCCCTTCATGGGGTGGAACGAAAACTTCTGGTTGTTTTCGTACAAATAAGTCATATTGCCGTCCGGATTGCCCAGGTTCCAAGCCAGCAAGTCCATTTCGGAATCGATATGGCAAGATGCGCAGGCGCCCGTGCCGTTGCCGGAGAGCTTATGATCGTACAGGAACCCGCGCCCGTTGCGGATCACGACCGGGGTAGGATCGAAGGAACCGCTGGCGATCTCGGCGCTGACCGTGTTGCTCGACAGATTGACGATGGAAATCGTGTTCGAAATCCGGTTCAACACGTAGAGCAGGTTGGCGGAGTTATTCATGGCCAAGCCGCGCGGGCCGCGCTTGGTGGCGGGGTTCACTGCGGCGCCGGTAGCTTGCGGATCGATCTCGATGAAGTTCTTTATGGTGCCGTTGGTGGTGTCCATGACGCCCACCCGATCGGTACCAAAGGCGGCAATGTAAAGATAGCGCCCGGTGGGCTCGAAGACCACGGCTGTGGGCATGGCCAAGGCGCTGGCGACAGCCGACGGGTTGGGCAGTTGCGCGTAGTCGATCTTGGGGTTCAGATCCAGGATGGTGGCTTGCCCCGTGGTGGGATCCACAGAGGTAATCTGATGGTTCACGATGTGGCCATTCAGAGCCGTCTCGAACATGACCGTGTTGAGCGCATCGGTGTTAGCCACATAAAGGTGCCCCGATACGGGATTAACGGTCAGGCCCAGGTTCTCGGTGCCGAGGTGCGGGAAATAGGTGGTCACGCTCAGGCTGCTGGTGCTGATGGCCGCCACGTCGTTGTCCGGCATGGTGTACTTGATCGTGCCGGTAAAGGCGGGATTGGAAGCATCGATGATCAGCCCGACCTGTGGAGGAGGTGGCAAGGCCGGATTGACCGGCGGCGGGGGTGGCGGGGCTTTGGTGGCCGGAACGATGGTGGTGTGGTTGCCGGATAGGGCAAAAGCCACATAAACCGTCGTGCCGTCCGTGCTCACGGCGAGGGCCCGCGGCCCTTCGCCCGTCAGCGGGATGGACTTGATTAAAGTGTGCCCGGAAGCGGTGCTGTAGACGTTGACTAGGTTGCTGCGGGCGATGCTGACGAAGGCTTGGCTGCTACCCGCGAACACTACGTCGGCCGGCTCCGCGCTGGCGTAGATGGTGTCGGTCACAATTCCTTTCGAAACCGACACGACACTGACGCTGTTGGAGATCTGGTTGGTCACCCAGGCTTCATCGTCAAGGATCGCGCTGTTGGGGTTGATATTGACTGAAACGGGTTCAATACCCACGGGGATCTCGGCCATCAACACAGGGCTGGCTGGCGACCCGCCGCATGAGGTCGCGACGCAGAAAACAGACAGGGTTCCGTTGGGAGTGTTCACGGCAAACAAGCGAGTGCCGTCCGCGGAAATCCGAATCGGATTGGTTTGCGCGCCTTCAAAATTGACAAAGGCGCTGGGCGGAACTTGTGCCGCTACAGGACTGGCCGCAAGCGCGGCGAAGAGTACACTCGCCACGCCCGATTTCGTTATTCTCATGATGCCCCTCCGAGACTTCGTGCTGCACGGAACCCGTACGATGACGGGTCTCCAGGTTACCATAGCCCGCCGACATGGTCAAGGAGTACGGTACTAGACAAAAAGCAGTTACCCGATTTATATCACACTCTTAGAAGGCGGCCTCCCCTGATCGCCGGGAGCGCGTTCCCATTGGTCTTCGCTCGGCCCGGTGGCCCGGGTCAGCGCCGCACACTACCGCGGTCAGATTACCATGGCCTCCACCACCGGTCAACCTTCTGACGAAATGCCGGTACTGGCGGCTTAACTGGCGTTAATTATGTTAGGGATACAGTACCTATCCTGCCCCGCGTTTCGCGGAAATCGACGGTTCGCGGTTGACCCGGAGGGATTTCTATCCTATGCTCTATGTTGCACTTCGAGGAGCGTTCGTTTTATGCATACATTCGTTTCGACTACATTTGGCAGAACCGCGCGGCTAACCGCGGCCGTGGCCGCCCTGGCAATGGCAGGCGCGGCTCAGACTCCGTCTTTGACCACTCTCTATAGCTTTACAGGAAGCAGCGGCGCCAATCCCAGCGCCGGTGTGGTCTTCGGAGCGAACGGCAGCCTGTTCGGCACTACGCCGTATGGCGGAACCGGTACTGCCTGTCAAGGGCCGGCCACCACTACGCTGAATGGTTGCGGAACCGTGTACGAGCTGACACCGGGCACGCCGTGGACTGAGACGACGCTCTATAGTTTTCAGGGCGGCGAAGATGGGGCCAATCCAGTCGCGCCGCTGACGGTCGGCACGAGTGGAGTGTTCTATGGCACGACCGTTGCCGGCGGAACGGGGAATGGCACTGTGTTTCAGATAGCGGCGCCGAAGAAGGCTGGCGAGCCGTGGACTGAGACGATCCTCTACACCTTCGCTCCGGGCAATGCCGTCGGAACCGTAAGTGTAAGCGGGTCGACGGTGACGCTGGTATCCGGAACCGCATTTGTCACGGGCACGACTTGGGCCGGTGTCTCCATCGACATCGACACCGTTACTTATACGATTGCGAGTGTTACCTCGTCGACCACTTTGACTTTGACGGCGCCGCTGACGAAAGCCCTGACGGGAGTGGGTTATCTGGTTGATTCAGCACCGCCGGGACTTTGGGCGGGCTGGCCCGATGGCAGCGGTCCTCAAGGCGGCTTGATTCTGGAGGGCGGCAAGCTGTATGGGACCACCTTCGGAGGCGGAAACACAGGCGCCGGCTCGATATTTCAATTGACTGCACCGGCGGGCGGAACGGGCCCCTGGACGGAAGAGATTATCTACAACTTCCAAGGCGGCCAGGACGGCAGCGGTCCTGAGACCGGGTTGACGGTGACCAAGGGAGTCCTCTATGGCACCACCTGCTGCGGCACGGTTGGGGGGACGGTCTTCAAGCTGACGCCGGGACAAGCTGGATGGACGAAAGCGCCCGTGTTCAGTTTCAGCAAGTATTCGCAGGGATATGAACCTTTCGGAGGGCTGGCCATAAACTCCAGCGGCGTGCTGTATGGAACAACCCAGGCGGGCGGCTCGGGCAACAACGGCATCCTGTTCTCGTTAACGGCGGCCACGGGGGGAAAGTACACGCTGAACACCATTCACCCCTTTACCGGCGGTACTGATGGAGGCGCTCCTTATGGCACGCCGGCTCTCGGAACGGGTGGCGTGCTGTACGTTACCGTCACGTCCGGATGTGAATACGGAGTAGGCGGCGTGCTTGAGTTCACTCCGCCCAAAACCAAAGGCGCAGGGTGGACTGAGACGGTGCTTTACAGCTTTACCGGCGCTGGCGATGGCAGCCAACCCTTCGCTGGCGTCATTCTGAACAACGGCAACCTTTACGGTACAACGGAGTTCGACGGCGCCTCCGGATACGGCACAGTATACGAACTAGTGCCGTAATCGCCGGTTTCGGGCTCAGGGAAATCCGTGAAGCCGGGTTTCCCTGAGGAGCCCAGCTTGGGATGGGCGCGTTGCATCGCCAACTCCGATACCGTAGTCCGGCCCTTGTGGGCGTAGGCCGGCGGGCGGGCTCCGCCCGCCAGAACCTCCTCCTTTTGGGCGCCATAGTGACACTCTCGGCGTGATCGTGGCATTCGGCTTCTGCATCTCGCTGGATGTCTTCCTTGTGGCGGCGGGACGTGGGGCGGCGCCATGCGCCGCCAAGCCGGCTTGGAGGGCGAGCTTCGCTCCCTTCCACTCGCCAACCCGCAAGCCTACTTGCACCCCAGCATGTTAGGCCGGCTTTGAGGGCGAGCTTCGCTCCCTTCCACAGGCTAAAGCCTATGCCACCAAGCCCTGCAAAAAAGCCGGCCAGAGCTTCGAGGCAGGCGGCCTACGAGGCCGCCGCAGGCTGCGAGCCTGCCCCACCAAAGGGCCAATCTCCAGGGGGGCTTCGCTCGCCTGTGTCGGCAGGCGTGCGCCACGGGCCTACAAGAGCCTCTCAGAATGTGAGGCGGCTGCCGAGCTGAAAGGCGCGCGGGCCGCCCGTGCCGAAGATATTCGATGTGCGCTGCGAAGCCTCGCCGAAACCGGGCTCGTTGAGAACTTCATTGTAGAAGGTGAGGTTCGCGATGTTGAACACATTGAAGCATTCGCCAAAGACCGCGAGTCTCACCCGCTCACCGTGCAGCCGGAACGCTTTGGTCACGCGAATATCTTGAGACGTGAAGGGGCGCGGAAAGTTGAAGCTCGAGGGCAGCGTGATGTTGGGGTAGGGGTGTCCCAATGGATCCGTCTTGCCGGCATAAGTCTGGTTATATTGGTTGACCAGTTGAATCAGATCGCCCTTCCCCTTGCCGACATCGAACTGATTGAATCCCCCGCCCGGTAAAGGAGCGCCAGGGTACAAGCTTTCGCCGGCGGTCGCGAACACACCGTTGCCATTGAAGTCGACGCCCGTTACGAAGGGCTGAAAGGGGGCGGCGCTCTGATACGTGCTGATACCCGATACCTGGATGCCCCCGGGCAAAAACGCTACGATCGAGCCGGTGATCGTCTGATGGCCGGCCTGCGGGCCCCAACTCGCAAAATAGTTGCTGTTATCGATCAGACCGTTGTAGCCGACAATATTGGCGTAGGCGTAGGCCAGCGTGGCGGTGGTGCGGTGAGACAGCCGCTTATCCAGCTTCATCAACAGTCCCTCGTAGTGCGAGCGCCCTCCGGAGACTTCCGCCTCGATGGGACCTACCGAGCATTCGACCAACTGGAGCGCCTGCCCCGATGCGCACTTCGGGATGACGGGGCCTCCCACGCTGTTATAGTGATTCAGGTCCGCGTTGTTGATCAACTGGTGCATATATTGCCGGAATACAAAATCCGCGCTGAGCACCAGGTCGGTGCGCAGCTCCCGCTGTATGCCGATACTGGCATGCTCGGAGTACGGCAGCTTGAAATTGTCGGGTATCAAGCCCTGTCCGGTCTTAAACAAATCGACGTTAGGAACGCTGAGGGGCATGTTGAGCACTGCCTGTGCGCCCTGAACGAGTGCCGGGAAAAGAGTTTCGAATTCAAAGCCATCGAAGGTTGTGGGCTGGCTGCTGAAACTGGTGGCCGGGACCGGCGCCGGCCCGAGGAGCGGGGCGACTTTCGCGAAGAACGAAGTGTCCGGCAGCGGGATACGTCCCACGCCGAGGGGACTTAGAATGACGCGCTCAATCAGCCGGTTGAATATATCCCAGGTGTCGTAGTAGATCGCGGAGCCGCCCCGGATCACCGTCTTGTTATCCTTCCCCACCGACCAGGCGAAACCCAGCATGGGGCTTAGATTGTACGGCTGGTGCTGTTCATGCCCCAGGCCGTTGCTGCCGAAAATCGGCGCCAGGTAGGATGGCTTGGTCAGATCGAAGTTCAGAGCGTTGCTCTCATACGACCACGCCACACCGTAATTCAAACTGAAGCGCGGAGTAATCTTCCAGGTGTCCTCGCCGTAGAAGTGGAACAGATTGTCGTGGTCGGCATTGCCCCGCTGGTACAAAGGCGGCTGGGTCGGATTGCCGATTCCGATGGTAAACGCGTCGACCGGCAATCTCAGGAGATCGGTCACCGTATTGAAGGTGGACGGGATCCGAATCTGGTCCGCCCCGTATCCCTCGCCCGCAATTTTCTGATTGTACGACTGCACCAATTCCGGAGACCAGAGCTCCATGGCCGCGGGGTCGGCATAAGCATAGGAGCCGGTCCCTTTCTGATATTCCCAGTAGCCGCCGTACTTGAGCGAGTGCGTGCCCTTTTGCGAACTGACGTTGTCGGCAAAGATATGCCGCCGCACCAGACGGCTTTGCGGCGTAGTGGCGGACTCGCCCATGGCGAAGTTGTTCACTCCCAGGACGGTAATCATGGGACCGTCGGAGTTAGTGGCGGAATCCCACCCGAGGCAAGGCGCCGGGCATTGCGAGAAAGTCGGGGGCGCGTTGGTATTGGACCAGAAGGTATACGAATAACGGAACTCGTTGACGGTGGCCGGCGTGATCACGCTAATCAGCGAGAAAACTCCCGAATCGGCCCAGTTTGTATTTTCGGCCCAGTCCGATGGCAGGTCCCCGATGCCGGGCGGCGCGAAGGAGTTGTTGCCATCGTGGGAGTAACGCAGGAAGGCGTTGTTCTTGCTATTGATGCGCCAGTCCAGCCGCTCGGTGAGTTCGTTGGCGTGATACGGGCTGGCGGCGTTAGTGCCAAACGCCTGCAGCAGCGGATCGCTGGGGAAGGCGCTAAACAGGGAAGTTTGGTCGATATGTTCCAGGCTGGTAAAGAAAAACAGCTTGTCTTTCTTGATGGGTCCGCCGAACCAGAAGCCTTCCTGTTTGCGGGCGAAGTAGGGGCTGTTCGGCTCGCCCGGCTCGTGCGCCAGGAATGGAAAAGCCGACAGGTCGTGATCGCGGTAGAAGAAGAACGCGCTGCCGTGAAAATCGTTTCCGCCCGAACGCGTGACCACGTTGATGGCGCCGCCCGCGCCGATGCCGGTGGAGAGATCGAAGTTGGTCGAGGAAAGCTGAAACTCCTGAATTACTTCCTGCGAAAAATTTTGCTGAGTGCCGCCGGTGATGGAATCCTGGACGGTGGCGCCATCCACGGTGATGCGCACGGAGTTGTTTGCGGAGGTAGCGCCCAGGATGGATACGTCGAACTGTTTGTTATACTGGCCGACATTGTTGGGCGTCACATTGACGCCGGGCTCGAGCATGGACAACTGCAGAAAGCTGCGCCCGTTGACCGGTAGTTGCTCGATGTTCTCGTGCGTGATGACGCCCGAGATTTCGTGGCTGTCGTAGCTGATCTGGGCGGACTCGCCTTGCACGTTGATGACTTGGTCCTCGGCACCGAGCTGCAGTTCCAAATCCGCGTTAGTGACTTGGCCGGTCTGCACGGTGGCGTTGACCTCGAGGGTGCGGAAGCCGGAGGCCGATGCCTTGACGCTATAGTTGCCGGCGGGTAGCGACGGGGCGCTGAAGATGCCTTCCCCGGAGGTGGTCAAAGGACGCTGGAGCCCCGTGTCTTTGTTGGTGACGATTACGCTGACGCCGGGCATCACAGCGCCCGTGCTGTCGTGCGCGGTGCCCATCAGGGTTCCCACCGGCGCCTGCGCCAGGCAGGAGGCCGCGCCCCAAACCGCCAGATTCAAAAGAGACACCAAAAGCCGCCGTCGATAGAACATTAACAAGACCTCCCGGGGTGCGTTCCTGAAGAGACGCACCACCTGCATAGCGTGGTTATTATGAAATTTGTAGTTCCGCAATGGCTGAAGACCCTGCGGTGCCTGTCTCGTCAGTGTACCATGCCGGACGTTTTACCGAGGGAGGGGCTCGTACTAGGCCATTCGATACATCCTGTAGAGGCCGGAAACCATTGACGGCGCAAGACATCGGCCACCGAACGTCCGCACACCCGCCGGCCTGCTGGACAAAGTCAAAACCAATGGGATACCTTAAGGGAATGGCAGAGTCCATCAGCGATGACGAGCTCGTAACGTATATCAAAGCTCCGGTTAGTAAACTGACGCCCGATGAGGCCCGGGAGATCGGCCAGACGCACCCGTTCGCGATCTTGGGAGGGCTGCATCGCAGCGGCACCACGCTGCTGTTCCGGATGCTTCGGGAGCATCCCGAGATCAGCGGTTTCGCCAACAACCAGGATGCCAATGAATGGCTCGGCGCGGAGGATGAAGGCCAGTATTTGCAGTCGGTTTATCCGCCCGCCATCTTTTGGGGAGGGCCGGGCAAATTCGCGTTTTCCCCCGAGGCAAACCTGACGGAGGAATCCGAGTTTCTGACGCCGGAGAACAAAACCCGGCTGGCGCTGGAGTGGTTTCCGTTCTTCGACTTGTCGAAACGCTTCTTGCTGGAAAAATCTCCGCCCAACATTCTCTGGACCCGTTTTCTGCAGAGCGTTTTCCCGAACTCCTGGTTCGTGATCATTGAGCGGCATCCGGTGGCCGTGTCACTGGCCACCGAGAAATGGAGTCCCACGGGATTGGCATCGCTGGTGGAGCACTGGCTGGTGGCGCATGAGACTTTCGAGAAGGACCGCGCGCACCTGCGGCGGGTGATGACGATCAAGTACGAGAACTTGATCTCGCAGCCGTTCGCCGCCATCAGCACAATTTACAAGTTTCTGGGACTGGAACCGCACCCCACCACGTTCGAGGCCACTTCGGAGCACAACAAGAAGTACTTCGGGCAATGGCTCGCGCTGGCGAAGGATCCGCAGTCGGCCGCTTCCGTGCAGGAGTGCATCGACAAGTATGAAACGCGCGTGCGCGCGTTCGGGTATAGCCTGGAAGATCTGGAACTGCTGTAAGCGGGAGCCAGTGGGGCGGCGCCATGCGCCGCCGGCATCACGCTAGGGCCCCGTCTCTACAGATCGGGCGGAGTGTACAGGTTGGGCATCTGCCAGCCGCGGTACGAGTAAGACGAACCCTGTACATTCATAATCACAGTGCCCGTAGCCTCGCCTTTTGTGGGCAATATCTCGATGCCTTCGGTAGGCACCGCCGTGTTGATTCCCGTGGCGAAGAAATAATTATTGTTCGACAGCAGGCCGGCGCCGCCTAACGCCGTGGTCTTGACCTTCAGATCCTGCAATAACACTGGCTTCGCCGTAAAGGTTGCCTCGTCCACAATCAGGGCCATGCCCCGGCTGTTGCAATCGCTCGGGCCGCAGTTACTGCCCAGTCCCAGCGGAGGCGCCGAATAGCGGGTGTTTCCGTTATCGAAGATCGTCAACAGAGGGCCGGTCAAGGGTCCGGTAGGGCCGTCGATGGTCAACGGCAAACCGCTATTCGCATAGGTGACGTCGTGCTGATGCGAGAACCACGGCCAGGGATCGCCGGTCGGGTTGGTGATGGTGAAGGAATTGGACAGAACCGGGTAACCGTCCGGAGGCCCCATGTACCAACCGATGCAACTGGCGGCCGGCGGAGGCGCGCAACTGCCCGCGCCTTGGTTATAGTTAATGCGGATCACCTGGTCCTGGTCGCGCATGGAAACCAGGAAATCGCCGGAATCCGGGTTCTGGGTGCTGCTGGCGGCTACGTAATCGACGGTATTGGCGTGCGTCCAATCGTTGGCCGAAGTGCTTAAGAAGAGATTTGTGGGACAATCCGAGGTGCCGGCGGAGCAGGTTTCTCCCAGCGGCGCGGTGCGCGTGATGTCCAGTTGGTTGAAGGCATCGTAGTACCACACCACCTGCCAGCTCGAATTCAGGACGATCACCATCTCGCTCAGCACATCCACCAGAGCTGTGCCTGCGTGGCCTTGGGTTCCGGCCGGGAAGAGCTTCTCGATGTGCGCCATAAAAGCGGTATACTGCTGGCTGCCGATCTCATAACGGATGGCGTCGTGGTGAAAATCGTTCAGGCAGGCTTCTCCGGACTTGAGCGGTTCGGTAACCTTCCCGCAGGGGGTGGCATCCTGGGCGCCCATGGCTACTAGCTGGTTCGCGATCACGCCTGTATTGGTTTCGTGTATCGTATTGCCCGCCAAGTCGATCTCCCGCAGCAGTTGCTGGGTGGTGTTGGATGAATCCCAGGATTCGCCGTTCTGGATGGTCAACATGGTGGCGCTGCCGGGAACCGGGCGGGTGAGCAGCGTGCCTGCGCCGTTCCCGTAATACCAGTTGATATGACCGTTCAGGTCCGTGGCTACTGGAACGATGAGCTTCGTAAATGCCCACAGCAGCATGGGGTTCGGATCGTCTTCGGGGGCCGGAGTATTCACCGTAAAGGAAGGGAGGAAGCCGGCCGGCAACGAGGTGGGCAAGGCCTCCGTAGTGAAAGTGAGAGTCGTGCTGTTGGTAAGCTTGCCGCCGGTGGACGTTTGGGCGTACATCGAATAGGTGGTCAAGGGCAGCATCCCGGCGACGTAGAAATTCATGCTGACGGGAGGCTGGCAGGGCGCCCAGTTGGTGTAGTTGGGCGTGGCGGTCCCCGTGTAAAAAGCGACCCGCATGGTGCTTCCGGCGGCGCAAGAGGGCGCGCTGAACAGGGCTACCAAGGCGTTGCCGGTCTTATTCACATTGACCACCCCGAGCGATACGCGCGTGTTCAACTCGAACGTGGCACTCTTGGTGGCGCTCTCGCCTGTAATGAAATCTTTGGCGACCACCTGAATGGTGTAGAGGCCTTCCTTGGCGATGGTGGTCCAGACGAAAGGCAGGGAAGTCCAAGTCCCGGCCGACAAGGTCCCGATGTTAAAGTCCTTAACCATCGCCGGCGTGCCGTTAGGCGGGGTAACGTTGAACTGGAAAGTCAGATCGTCCTTGGAACTGGAATCGGTGGCTTTCGCACTCCAGATCACGGTCGAGCCCAGCGATTGCGGCGAGGCAAGGGATGACGTGAGGGACTGGATGGTAACGGTCGCGTGAAGCGGAGCCATTCCGCATACGGCCAGCAGGCCCGCGGCATAAAAAACATGAATTCGTTTCAAAGCAGAACCCCCTAGAAATAGAACCGGCTGATGTGCGTCGGCGTGCGCAGGTACGCGGCAACGGGTCAGACAGGCCACAATAGGCAATTCATTATCTAAACCTCAAAGACGCAAAGTCAATTCATGCCGTACTGGTACCAAATGCCGGCCGGTGCTGCGCAAATCGGGTGACGCCGCGGGTGCCACTTGGCCCTGAACGTGGGGGCGGCACCAGAATCCGGAATTGGGGGAGGGGGGCGGTCCCCAAAGGCGGCGCACTGCTAACTTCGCTTACCTGACTGGTACTCATACCGCGCTGAAAGCTTGACGGTCATTGCTATACTACTACTTCAGGTTTCTTGTGACCGAGGGGAACTGTTTCTAATCAATTGAAAACACAAGGCCATGGCTGAACTGCTGCGCTTTGGTGCCGCGGAGCCGTGCTGTGACCTCGTTTAGCATAGGGAGGAATTTCATGAAAATACCGAACAAAATTCTGCCGTTTCTAAGCGGGCTGGTGGCCGCGTTGGCAGCGCCGGCCTTTGCCGTAACCGTTACGACCTTGAGTCCATCGCCGGCCTCTCCGCAACCGATTGGCAAGACCATTACCTGGACGGCCACTGCCACGGACACCTCTACCGGCCCCGTGGCCTTTCAGTACAGCATCACTCCTCCCAACGGGTCGCTGACGATGGTTAAGGACTTCATCCCCGGCAAGCTCAGCGGCAGCACTTGGACGGGTCCGTCTTTTGTGTGGGTGCCCACTGGAATCGAAGGCACCTATACGCTGCAGGTGGTCGCCAAAGACGTCGTAACCGGCAAGAGCGCCTTGAAAACCGCTACCTACGTAGTGGAGCCGGTGGTAACCGGCTCTACCCCGGTGGCGGAAAAGACCGGCAATCCCTTGGTGTCCTTGTTCAGCGCGCCTTCCTGCGTGAGCGGAAGCACCATGCGCGTCGCCTTTCAGAAAAAAACGGGGGGCGCCACTTCGTACACGAATTGGGTAGGCTGCCATCCGCCGAACACCATGACATTCGAGGTTGCCGGCATGTACGCCAGCACGGCGTACAATTTGTGGGCGCAAACGGACACCGGCGGCACCATCACCAGCGGCGCCAAGGTGGCTTTCACCACGAGCGCACTCCCGAAAACCGTTCCTTTCCCCCCATTCACGATCGTGACCGCGGCCGCCAAGGGCGATCCGAACCAGGTGCTTCTCCATAACTTCATCACGTTTACGGATGGACCGCTTTATCCCGACGTGGCGACGGACTTGAGCAACAATATCCTCTGGTATTACTACGCGAAGGACGCCACCCACAGCGACGTTCTCACCCGTCCGGTACAGGGTGGCGGGATCGTCACCTTGCAAGACGATCTGGCCTGGGATCCGACAGTAACCCAGGAGCAGTATCTGCGCCAGGTCGATTTGGCCGGCAATATCGTGCGCGAGACCAACATGGGCGCGATCCAGCAGGAACTGGTCGCCATGGGATCGGCGGACGGGGGATCTTGCACCGGGATTACCAATCCGGTGGTGGGCACGGCCTGTGCCGGGTCTTTTCACCACGATGCCATCCAAACGCTGCCGAATGGTTATATGGCAGCGCTCCTGGATATTGAAAGAATTTACCCCGCACACACCCAGGGGGATAACACCGGCCTGCCGGTGGACATCATCGGAGACATGATCATCGTGATGAACGCGAACTGGCAGGTGGTCTGGTATTGGGACGCGTTCGACCCGGCCGGCGGCGGCCAAGGCTACTCGCAACTGCCGATCACGCAGACGGCGCCCTTGGGAGAAACATGCGGAACGGCCACATCGGGCTGTCCGCCGATGTTCCTGCTGGCATCGAATATCTCTCCTCTGGCGCATGACTGGCTGCATGCCAACAGTCTGTATTACTGGCCGGCGCCGCAGGACAACACCACGGCAGGCGATATCGTCTGGTCGTCGAGACACCAGGACCGCGTCTTCAAGCTCGATTACAAAGACGGCACTGGCACCGGAGACATCTTGTGGCAGATGGGGCCGCCGGACGATGGTCTCCTGCAGGTCAGCAACTTCACGTTCGACAACAAATGGAACGATCCCTGGTATTGGTTTTCGCACCAGCACGAAGTCGGCATCGAGAATGGCGGCGCCGGACCTATGACGCTCTTCGATAACGGCGACACGCGGGTTTCTAACGCGCCCCTGGGACTGGGCACCGCCTGCTCGCCGAACGACTGCGACAGCCGCGGCATGGCCCTTACGGTCGACGAAACCAACATGACCGTGACGCCGGTCGTAAGCTTCGATTTGGGAGCCTACTCCACGGCCATGGGCAGCGCTGAATTGCTGAGCAACGGCAACTACTTTTTCGAGAATCCGATCGTCTTTGTGCTGGCGCAAGATGCCACTTTCGGTTATAGCTTGGAGATCAATCCCAAGAATCCCGCGCCGCAGGTAGGGCCGGCCGATACCGTCATGGACAACTCCGGTCCGCAACAGTACCGCGGCTGGCAGATGCCGAGCCTTTACGCCCCCCCCGTTACCTAGGAGCGGGCCTTGAAACGGCGGGGCCAGTGAAGTACGGGTACTTCCCGGCCCCTCACAATTTGACAGGTTTTAGAAGCACCCCTTATACTACCGTTGATTCAGGGATGCTGAAGTTCGACTTGCCGATCCACCGGGACTTCGCGTGTCGGCTCGAATGGAGATTTCATGAAAACGATTAATTTCCTGCGAATCTATGCTTTAGCGCTATTCTTCGCGCTATGTGCGCCGGCTTTCGCTACGGTAGCCGTGGTGTCTTTCACGCCCTCGCATCCCTCGCCGGAGCCCATCGGCAAAACTATCTCGTGGTCGGCCGTCGCCACTGACAGCAGCGCCGGACCACTGACGTTTCAGTTCAATGTTCTTCCCCCTAACGCAACGCAGTTCGTACTGGTGAAAGATTTCAACGTGGGGACGCTGAGCGGCGGGATCTGGACCTCCCAGCCTTTCGTATGGGTCCCCACGGGCATCGAGGGCAATTATCAAATCCAGGTCGTCATCAAGGACTTCACCACCGGTGACACCACCTCGAAAACGGCCGCATTCACAGTGAAGCCGGTGGTCACCGGCAGCAACCCGATCGTGGTAAAGACAGACAACCCTTTGGTGGTTTTGTTCAGTGCGCCTTCCTGCCCGGCAGGCAGCACGATGCGCGCCGTTTTTCAGGAGGTAACCCTCAAGGCGCCGCCGCCCACTTACACGAATTGGGTGGGATGCCACCCGCCAGCCAGCATGACGTTTGAAATAGCCGGTATGGCGGCCACCGCGCCATACGGCGTTTACGCGCAGACACAAAGCGCGGGGGGCTCGACCACCAACGGACCCCCGGTGAAATTCACCACCGCCGCGCTTCCGGACACGATCCCGTTCCCCACATTCACAATCCTGACCGGCGGGCCGACCGACACCGCCAACCCGGTTATGCTGCATAATCTGCTGCAAGTCGGAGGAGGCATAAACTACCCCGACGTGGCCACCGACTTGTCCGGCGATATTATCTGGTACTACTACGCGAACGACCTGACGCATGGCGACGTGATGACGCGTCCCCTGCAGGGGGGCGGCTTCCTGACCATGCAGGACGATGTGGCCTGGGATCCGACGGTGACCAAGGAGCAGCTCCTGCGCCAGATCGATCTGGCGGGCAATATCGTGCGGGAAACCAACATGGGCATCGTCCAGCAGCAACTGCTCGCGCTGGGCGCGAAGGACGGAGGCCCGTGCAGCGCGATTCCCAGCCCGCCGCCGGTCGGCTCAGCCTGTGTGGGAGCATTTCATCACGATGCCATCCAGACCCTGCCCAATGGCTGGACCGCGGCTCTGCTGGACATTGAAAAAATCTTTCCGGCCGGTACCCAGGGTGACAAAAGCGGTCTTCCGGTAGACGTCATCGGAGACATGATTATCGTCCTCGATACCAATTGGCAGGTGCAATGGTATTGGGACGTCTTCGACCCAGGTCACGGCGGCAACGGCTACAATAAGCTGCCCGTCAGCCGGACCGCGGTCTTGGGAGAAACCTGCGGAACCAGCACCTCCGGGTGTCCGCCGGTCTTCCTGCTGAGCGTCGGCCACATCGCCTCTTTGGCGAAGGACTGGCTGCACGCCAATACGCTGTACTATTGGCCGAACTCCGGCGGCGCCACGAATACGGCGGGCGATATCATTTGGTCCTCCAGGCACCAGGACTGGGCCATGAAGATCGATTATGCGGACGGCACAGGTACGGGGTACATTCTCTGGCGCATGGGCCCCAGCGGCGATTTCACTTTCACCAACACTTACAACGACCCTTGGCCGTGGTTCTCACACCAGCACGACGTCGGTATCGAGAACGGCGGCACGGGGCTGATGACCCTGTTCGACAACGGCAACACGCGGGTTTCGCCGCCGGCCGAATCCACCGGAGGGGTGCCCGGACTGGGCAGTAACTGCACGCCCAACGACTGCGATAGCCGCGGGATGGCGATCGGCTTCGACGAGACCGGGATGACCGTGAGTGTAGCGCCAAGCGGAGTCAGCGTGGACCTGGGCAGTTTCTCCACGGCGATGGGGAGTGCTGAACTGCTGGCCAACGGCAATTACTTTTTTGAGAATCCGATCGTGGTCCTGAATGTGACCACCACCGCCGGGTATAGCATGGAGGTCGGACCTACCCCCGCCGTACCCCAATTGGGCCACGCAGATGTGATCTTGAACCTCTCCGGCCCCGAACATTATCGTGGCTGGCAGATGCCGAGCCTGTATCTCCCCCCCACCACCTAGGAGATCCCCGGATTGCGGGGTCCCCGCAATCCGGGCCTTCGGACCGCAGCGGCGTTTTCGTTTGTCATACGCGTGTTTCGCTATTGCGTTTAAGACTCGCAACCAACACCTGCCATTGGACTTATGTAGTACGTCACAAGTACTAAATCTCCTTTTGGGGAACTTGACTCCGGGGGTGCTGTCGTGGTCTGATGCCTTAATAGCGAAGCTAGCAGGTTTCCAAGTTTTGCCTCTGGGCGCGAGACCACAACCTAAACGGTTTTTGAAGAAGGCATGACGTGAAGACTCTTGTCATTGGGCTGGATTGCGCAGCTCCCGAGATTCTATTCCATCACCCGGGATTGAATAATATCCGGGCGCTGATGGAGCGCGGCTGTTACGGCCGGCTGGAAAGTGTGATTCCTCCCATCACGGTGCCGGCCTGGATGTGCATGTCCACCAGCCAGGATCCGGGGTCCCTGGGGGTATACGGGTTTCGCAACCGCAAAGATTATTCCTATCACGGCCTCTCCGTGGTGAATTCCAGTTCCATTCAGCAGCCTGCCATCTGGGATGTGTTCGGAACGCACCACAAGAATGTGGTGGTCGTTGGCGTACCGCCCAGCTATCCCCCGCGGCGCATGCACGGCGTCAATGTGGGATGCTTCATGACGCCGGACACGAAGACGCACGATTATACCTATCCCGCCAGCGTGAGACAGGAGATCGACCGCCTGGTCGGGGAGTACCCGGTAGACGTCAAAGGCTTCCGGACCGACAACAAAGAGTGGCTCCGCGACCAGATTTACGACATGACGCGGAAGCATTTTGAGGTGATTCGGTACCTGATGGCCACTCTGGAGTGGGACTATTTCCAGTTCGTCGAAATCGGCGTTGACCGGATCCATCACGGTTTCTGGAAATACCACGATCGGCAACACCGCCAGTACGTTCCGGGCAATCCATACGAGACGCTGATCGGCGATTACTACGCGTATGTGGACCGGGAAATCGGCGAGCTCCTGGAATTGCTCGACGACGATACCAATGTGCTGGTGGTTTCCGATCACGGCGCGCAACGCCTGGAAGGCGGCTTCTGCGTGAATGAGTGGCTGCGGCGCGAGGGCCTGCTGGTGTTGAAAGAGCCGGTCGCAAAGCCTACTCCTTTTGCGCCATCCCTGGTGGACTGGGAACGCACGCGGGTCTGGAGCGAAGGCGGCTATTACGCGCGGGTTTTCTTCAATGTGCGGGGCCGCGAACCCCAGGGCATTGTGCCGGAATCCGAGTATGACGAATTAATTCAGGAGATGACCGCGCGTTTCCACGCGCTGCGCGACGATCGCGGCGAGCCGATGGGATCGTTGGTATTCCAACCGGGCGATCTGTATCGCCATCTGCGCAACGTGCCGCCGGATCTGATCGTACATTTCGGAGCGTTATACTGGCGCTCCATTGGCGGGTTGGGGTATGACTCGCTTTATCTGCAGGAGAACGACACCGGACCCGACGATTGCAATCACGCGCAGTTTGGCAGTTTTTTGCTGGCATCTCCCAATCTGCCGGTGCGAGGCGAGGTGGTAGACATGCATTTGCTGGATGTGGCTCCAACTTTGCTGAATTTGGCGGGATTTGAAGCGCCCGAATCCATGCAAGGAGCGAGCCTTCTGGCGCGCAGCCGCAGTGCAGTCGGCTGTGGACAGGTGCGTTAGGAAACGCGCCTTCTGAGGTTTTCTCGGATGGACAAGGGTGGTAAGGTTACCGTAGAGGTCTGGTACTAACACTCTGCCGCGACGCCAGCCGGCAGAGTATCCTTAAACTTGTTGGCTTCAATCGCCAACGCGGTTATTTGTACCGGTTTTGCCTGCGCCGCGCCCCGTCCGCCGCTCAAAATTGAAAAAAAACGAAATTCGGAGGAAAAATGAAATCCAAAAGTAAAGTCCAATTGAACACGCCTTACGGCGGCGAATTGATCGATCTGCGGGTGGAAGGCAGCGAGCGCGAGGACTTAGCCCGCCGCGCCGGCCAAGGCCCCACCCTGCAATTGTCGCCCCGCAGTCTATGCGACCTGGAATTACTGGCCTTTGGCGGGTTCTCCCCGCTCGACCGATTCATGGGCAAGGCCGATTACGACAGCGTGCTGAACAACATGCGGCTGGCCAACGGGCTGATCTGGTCTATTCCCATCACTTTGCCGGTCGCCAAGCTGGACGGCATTCAGGAAGGCCAGGAAATCGCCTTGCGCAATGCCAATAACAACCTGATCGCCTGGATGCGCGTGGACGAGATCTTCGAGGCCGACCCGCATGAAGAGGCGGCCAACGGCTTGGGATGCTCCGATGAGGAACACCCCACCTACCGTGAGATGCTCTCCTGGGGCAAGTATCGCCTCAGCGGACCGCTAAAAGTGCTCGAGATGCCGCAACACTTCGATTTCCCGGAATTGCGGCGCACTCCCGCTGAAGTACGGGCTCTGCTGTCGGAGATGGGCAATACGGATGTGGTTGCCTTTCAGACCCGCAATCCCATGCATCGCGCCCACGAGGAACTCACCAAGCGCGCCGCGCAGGAATCCGGCGCCAACTTGCTCCTCAACCCGGTGGTCGGCATGACCAAGCCCGGCGATGTGGATCACTACACGCGCGTGCGCATCTACAAAGCCTTGGTCGAGAACTACTACGACCCGAATACCACGCTGCTCAGTCTGTTGCCGCTGGCCATGCGTATGGCCGGGCCGCGGGAAGCCATCTGGCACGCTATCATCCGCCGGAACTTCGGCTGCAACCATCTCATCGTCGGCCGCGACCATGCGGGACCCGGCAAGAACTCCAAGGGCAAGCCCTTTTACGATCCCGCCGCCGCTCGCGAGCTGCTCAAGAAGCACGGCGACGAAATCGGCGTCAAATGCCTGCCGTACGAAGAAATGGTTTACCTGGCGGACGAGGACCGCTATGAGCAGGTGACTGAAGTCCAGCCCAACCGTAAAGTCTTCTCCATTTCGGGCACGCAGGTGCGCGACAATTACCTGACCAAAGGGCGCTTGCTGCCTCCCTGGTTCACGCGCAAGGAAACCGCCGAGATCCTGAGTTCAGCGTACCCCGCGCGCAATAAGCAAGGCTTCTGCATCTGGTTCACCGGCCTGCCCAGCGCCGGTAAGAGCACCATCGCCGACATCCTGACGGTGATGCTTATGGAACACGGCCGCTCGGTCACGGTCCTGGATGGCGACGTGGTGCGCACGCACCTGTCCAAAGGCTTGGGCTTTTCGGCCGAAGATCGCGATACCAATATTTTGCGCATTGGCTATGTGGCGTCGGAAATCGTGCGGCACCACGGCGCGGTGATCTGCGCGGCGGTCAGCCCCTATCGCGAAACCCGCAACCGGGTGCGCGCCATGATGCGCAACGACGCCTTCATCGAAACGTTCGTGGATACGCCGGTCGAAATCTGCGAGCAGCGCGACGTGAAAGGCTTTTACGGTAAAGCCCGCGCCGGCGTGATCAAAGGCTTCACCGGCGTGGACGATCCCTACGAAGCTCCGTTGAATCCGGAAATCACCCTTCTCACCGGCAAAACGACCCCGCAACATAACGCCGAGATCATTATGGAGTACCTGATCGGACAGGGATTCCTGCTGCGCGACACGGCCGAGATCGCGACGGAAGAAGGCGAGGAACTGCTCGCCGCCGGCTAGTTTTTCTCGAAGCCGGCCCTCCGCAAAAGGCTGATAGCCGATGCGGAAAGCTTATGCACAGAGTCGTCATCACCGGAATGGGCATGAGCACCTCGCTCGGTCCGGATCTGCGCACCTGCTGGCAGCGGCTGCTGGCCGGTGATAGCGGCATCGCTCGCCTGACCTTCTGGGACCCGTCGGAGTACCACACCAAAGTTGTGGCCGAGGTCAAACACGTTCCGCGGGCGACGGGGTCGGATTCCATTCCGCCGGCCTGGTGCCGCCGCGGGGTACGGCTCTTTCTGCCGGTCGCGCGGGAGGCTCTGGCAGACGCGCAACTGGACCGCACCGGCGATGGGGCGCGCGACATGGCCCCGGCGGATATCGGAATCGCGGTAGGTACCAGCGTCAATTACCTCGATATGGCTCTCATGAAGCACTATTTCCAGCTTCGCAAACCGGACAGCCCGGCCCTGGATATGGCGCGCTTCGCCCGCGAAGGCCGGCAGCCCGACAATAGTTTCTACCGCCGCCTGGGCGATATGATGGCCAGCGTGCCGGCCAAGCTGCTGAAACTCGCCGGGCCGGCGTTCGTCATGGATACCGCCTGCGCGGCCAGTTCACACGCTATCGGCGAAGCCTTCCGGCTGGTGCGGCTGGGAAAAGTCAAGGCCATGTTGGCCGGTGGCGCGGCAGCCCTGGTCAGCCCGCTTCCCATCCTGGCGTTCAGCCTTCTGGGAGCCTTGAGCCGCAACGCCAATCCGGAATCGGCCTCCCGCCCCTTCGACCGGCAGCGCGACGGCTTCGTGATGGGCGAAGGCGGCGGCGCCGTGCTGCTGGAAACTTTCGAGAGCGCCCAGGCGCGCGGCGCGCGGATTTACGCGGAACTCGCAGGGTATGGCTCCAGCCTGAATGCCCACACGCTGACCGACCCATCGCCCGATGGCAGCGCCGAAGCGCAGGCTATTTCGATTGCCTTGCGGCAGGCCTCCCTGGCCCCCGAAGAAGTGGACTACATCGCCGCGCACGGCACCTCGACTCCCAAGAACGATCCCATCGAGACCGCCGCCATCAAACGCGCCTTCGGCCCGCACGCCAGACGTTTGATGGTATCCTCGAACAAGGGCCAAATCGGTCATACCATTTCCGCGGCGGGCGTCTGCAACGTAATTTGCGCAGTAAAGGCCATCGCCGAGGGCCAAGTCCCGCCCACTATGCATTTGCGGTCGCCGGATCCACAGTGTGACCTGGACTATGTGCCCAATCAAAGCCGCGCCGCCACGGTTCGCGCCGCCCTGGCTAATGCCTTTGCCTTTGGCGGTCAAAATGCCGTGCTGGCTGTGCGCGCCTGGGCCGGATAGAGCGTCGCCCTATCGAAGGAGAAGTCAAAATGCCCAATATGACGGAATCGGAGGTGTTCGATAAATTCGCTCAGATCGTCGCGAAGAGCTTGCGCATCGATGCGTCGCAAATCGCCCCCGACACGCCCTTGACCGATCTTGGCGCCGAATCGCTCGATCTGATCGAAATCACGATGGAGACAGAGACCCAATTCCACATCTTCCTACCCGATAAGTCCATCCTGGAAACCGCCGTGGAAGTTTTTGGCCCCGGCATTTTGGAAAAAGACGGATATCTCACCGAAGAAGGCAAGCGGCTCCTGTTGTGCCGCATGCCGGAATCCGATGCGCGGGCCTTCGAGGGCCAAGTGGCCGTGAAAGACCTGCAGTATTATTTTCTGAAGGTCGGCACCTGGGTGCGGATGATCCAGGCGTTGGCGCAGTATACGCCCGCCGGATGCGTGTCCTGTGGCGGCCCCATGGTGTCCTCCATGGGTTTTCGCATGAAGTGCGCACAGTGCGGCATCGAGATTACATTGCGCTCCGGCGAAGAGATCAACCGCGAATGGGTCCGCGAGTATTACGATAAAGAATACCGTCCGCAAGCGGGGGCCCCGGTTTCGGCCGCCGCGGTCCATTAGCCGGTTGGCCCGGCCGGCCTGTTTATGAATGTCTTTGATAACCTGGTTTACGATTCGTCTGTGACACAGGCATGGCGGCCCGCGGGGCGCCCTGTGGGCTCGTGGCCGGAGTCTGTCTGCTGCCGCCTGGATGCCTTTCCGTGCGCACCGGACAGGCTGGCTGGCCTGATCCTCAGCCGTGGTGAGTTGGAACGTTGGAAGTCGATGCGCGGGGTCGAGAAACGCCGCCACGAATGGCTCCTGGGCCGCGCGGTTGCCAAGGAAGCCGTGCGCTTGCTGCGGGAAAGAAATTCGGATCTGCAACTGCCGCCCAACGAAATTGAGATTGTGCCGGACCCCTACGGCCGCCCGCTGGTGAGGTATTGTGGGGCGGGCGTCCACGCCTGCGGCGGGTCTCCGGACCCGCCCTCCCTCTCTCTCGCCCACAGCAACGGCACCGCCGTGGCGCTGGCGGTTCGCGATCCGGAGGCGCGGGTCGGCATCGATTTGGAAAGTCTGGCGCGCCGTCGCGAAGATTTCGAATCCATAGCCTTCAGTCCGGATGAGCGCAGCCTGCTGGCCGCGCTGCCGCCGGATCTGCGCCAGCAATGGGCCCTTCGCATGTGGTGCGCCAAGGAGGCCGTGGGCAAGGCACTAGGACGCGGCTTGAGCGCCGGCCTGCTGGCCTTCCAAATCACCCGCGCCGAGACGGCCACCGGCATCGTTGCCGTAGAGTTGCGCGCTGGCGCACTAGTCGAGTTTCCGCAATTGCGGGGCAAGTCCCTAATTGTTTACACGGCGCGTGAATCCGATTTTGTGTTTTCTACGATTATTTATCAACAGGGAGCAGTCCGCATGAGGCCAAGCCGGCAGGAGATACTGGATTACCTGCTGCAAAAAATGGGCGAGTTGACCGAGGATTGGGACTATCCCGATCCCGTCAGTCCGGAATCGAAGTTGTTCACCGAGCTGGGTTTTGAATCGCTCGATGCCGTGGTTCTGTGTACCGCCATCCAGGAGCACTACCAAACCCCGATGCCTTTCGCGGAATTGCTGGCGGAGATCGGCCAGCAGCAACGCGATCTGTCGATCGACGAACTCACCGATTTCGTGAATACCCACCTCGGCGGCCCCACCGGCGCGGACGCCACAAGGCGGGTCCAATGAGTATCCGCACGCTGCTCATTGGCCTGGACGGCGCCACTTTTTCCGTCCTCGACCCGCTCATGGACCTGGGCGTCATGCCCTTCCTGAAATCGTTTTTCGCGGAAGGCGCGCGCGCCGGATTGCGCACCATCGTGCCGCCGCTGACCCCGCCAGCCTGGACTTCTCTGATGACCGGGCGCACGCCGGGCCAGCACGGCGTGTTCGATTTCTTCCGCATGGATTCGCCCGTCAGCCGGCACATCCGGTTCTTCAACTCCAACGACGTGCAGTGCGAAACCATCTGGTCGCTGGCCTCCGCCGGCGGTCTGCGCACCACCACCATCAATTTCCCGGCGATGTTCCCGCCGCCGCATATTTCCGGATACGTCGTGCCCGGCTGGGTGCCGTGGAAACAATTGCGTCTGGCCTGCTGGCCGGAAGGCCTGTTCGACAAAATCAAAGCCATCCCCGGCTTCAACCAGCGCGAGCTGGCCATGGATATCAAGCTCGAGGAGAAGGCCACCGAAGGTATTTCCGATCACGCGGAACTGGGGCCTTGGATCGAACTGCACGCGCGCCGCGAGCAAAATCTGTTCCAGGTCCTGCGGCACCTCACCGAAGAAGATCCTTCGGAGTTGACTGCCGTGCTGTTCGACGGCGTCGACAAGCTGCAGCATCTGGGATGGCGCTTCCTGCGCCCGGAGGACGACCGGCCGCTCACCGAAGATTGGGAGTTTCACATCCGCGAGCTGTGCCTCAATTACTTCCGCTGCGTGGACAATCTATTGAAACAGATGTGCGAGCTGGCCGGCCCGGAAGCCACCGTGGTGATTGCCTCCGACCACGGCTTCGGCCCCACCTATGACGTGCTGCACATCAATACCTGGCTCGAGCGACACGGATACCTGGCTTGGTCGGAAGCTGGGGAAGCGCATGACACGCAGGGCGCCCTGCTGGGCGTCGGACAGGTGGCCAAACACACCTGGCTGATGGATTGGAACAAGACCAAGGCTTTCGCCACCACCCCCACCAGCAACGGTATTTATGTCGTGGTGAGCGACGGCGCCTCGCCCGGCGTGCCGGCCGCCGAATACCCCGCGTTCCTTAAGAAGCTCTCGGATGAGCTACGCCAGATCCCCAGCCTGCGAACGGGCGAGCCGCTAGTCAGCGAAGTCTACACGCGCGATGAAGTCTTTCAAGGGCCGCACCACGATGCCGCGCCGGACCTGACGCTCATCCTGAGCGATGGCGGTCTGATGTCCATCCTGCCCTCGAAGGAGACCGTGTCCAAGCGGCCGGCGGTGTCCGGCTCGCACCGCCCCGTGGGTATCTTCGGCGCGCGCGGCCCAGCCATCCGGCGGGGACTGGTGGCCGATGAGTTGTCTATCCTGGATATCGCGCCCACGGTACTTTATAGTCTGGGCTTGCCGCTTCCGGAAGAACTGCAAGGGCGCGTGCCGGTGGAGGTCTATCGCGAAACTTTCTTGCAAGAGCATCCCGTGCGCAAGGCGGCCGCTGGGACCAGCGGGCCGGGACAGCCTGAAAGTGCCCCCGTGCCAGGGGAATTGGAGGATGAGGAGACAGTCTTAGAGCGCCTTCGCGAACTGGGTTACATCGAGTAGGGGAGCTGTCTATTTGAGCGATGCCGAAGATAAAAGCTAACGGGGTGAACTTACATTACATCACGGTCGGCGCGGGCCCCGATATTGTGATGCTGCATGGCTTCCTCGGCAATCTGGCGGTTTGGCACCTCTACATGGCGCCCATCCTGCGCCGCGAGTATCGCGTCACCACGTACGACCTGCGCGGCCACGGCTACAGCGACGTGACAGACACCGGTTATACCGCCGCCGATATGGCGGAGGATCTGCGCTGCTTCCTGGATGAAATGGGGATCGAGCGCCCCATCCTGGTGGGCCACAGCTTCGGCGCGGACATCGCCATGTACTTCAGCCTGCTCTACCCCGAGCGCGTGCCCAGATTGCTGGCGCTGGAACCCGGCTTGGCGGCGCTGGTCCATCTGCGCAACGACAAGGATTGGATCGGCTGGGCGGCTTGGGTGGCCAAACTGGAAGAAACGGGCATCCACGTTCCCGAGGACAAGCGCACGGACGCCGAATTCCTGCTGCAGCTCAGCCTGGAAACTCCCAAATTTTACGGCCCGGCGCGCGGGTTGCCGCGCAATCGCGAGCCGCTGTTGCACTTGATCCGCAATACCACGCTGATGAAAGACTACGAAGTGGTGGGGGACATGACCCTGGATGCCGTGCGCACCATCCAAACACCCACGCTGTTGGCCTACGGCCGCGACTCGCACTTCATCAGCTCTTATGACTTTCTGCATCAAGCGCTGCCTAACTGTAAGCCCGTGCTGTTGCCGGGCGGCGAGCATTTCGGCCCGCTGGAGCAGCCTGAGTTGCTGACCGGGCACATCCTGCAATTCTTGCGTGAGGCTGTTCCGGCAAACTCGGGAGAGGTGGTGGAGGCCCGCTGACCGCCGCGCGACAACGTCTCCGCATTGCCCTTGGACACACCCCCATGAGCACCCCCGCCATGACACCGGACGCCTCCCTGGCCGCGGAGCCGCGTCCGCTGCCGCTTTCCGCCAAACTGCTCTACGGCGTGGGGGAGATGCCCATTACAGTCCTGATGGTCATCTCCGGCCTTTTCATGCTGTTCTTTTATAACTCCGTCATGGGTTTGCCGTCCGCGCTGGTGGGCATCGGCCTTTCGTTCAGCCTGGTGTTGGATGCCCTGCTCGATCCGTTCATCGGCCACATATCGGATCGCACCAGCCACCGTTTCGGACGCCGGCACGTATTCATGCTGCCGGGATCGCTGATCGTAGGACCCAGTTTTTTCCTGCTCTTCAGCCCGCCGCGCGGCTTGGGGCATGCCGGATTGTTTGTCTGGATGCTGGTCTGGTCGATTGCCTTGCGCGCCTCCAGCGCCGTGTACCGGATTCCCTATCTGAGCCTGGGCGCCGAGTTGAGCCGCGACTACGACGACCGGACCAGCACCATGGGCCTGCGCACCATGTTCGGGCTCTTGGGCACCTTGGGAGCCGCGGCGCTCTCTTTTCTGATTTTCTTTCCGGCCACAGCCGATGGCTCCGAGCCCAAGCTGCACTACGCCGGATATCCGCGCATGGGGCTGGCCTTCGGCGCGGTGATGACGGTTGCCGGCCTGATCGGCACGCTGGGTACGCTGCGCTATCGAACTTCCGGCGCCGGTGACGACTCCGCCCGGCTGAAGTTTTTTTCCGGCTTCCGGATTGCCATGCAAAACCGCGACTTTCGCAGCATCTGGTTCTCGACTACGGTTTTCTTCCTGGCCGTAGTGCTGAACTTCAGCATGGCGATTCACTACTTCACATGGTATGCGCACATCAGCCGGAGCGAGATTCTGAGCCTGATTCAGACTTGCTTCTACGCCGGCGCACTGGGCGGCGTAGTCCTGTGGATGTCGCTGGCCAGGCGCACGGAAAAACGGACTCTTTACATGATGGCCGCCATCTCCTCGGCTACTCTGTTGCTCATGGCTACCTTGCTGATCGGAACCGGCCGGCCCCTCGGCATAGGCCACCCCTTACCTCTGATCGTCGGGCATGTAGTGGGCGGCATTTTCGCCAGTGCGGTATGGGTAGTGCCGGCGTCCATGATCGCCGACGTGACCGACACCGACGAACTGGCCACCGGCCTGCGCCGCGAAGGCATCTATTTCGGCATTATGAATTTCGGCGAAAAACTCGCCGCCGGAGGCGCCTTGCTATTTGCCGGCGGCTTGCTGGGTGTTTTTCGCAAACTGTCGCCGGGAGATGCCTTCGGCACGCCCGGCCATCCGCCCGCGGCCGTTCCCTATGTGGGCCTGTTGTACGGCGCCGTGCCGGCGGCGTTCCTGATTCTTTCCCTGGTTTTCATTCTTCCGTATCGTTTGAACCGGCGCACCGTGCATGGTATTCAACAACAACTGGCAGCGCGCCGCAGTGTGAGTGAGTGAATGACTGACGATCGACCCGTTGTACTGATCACCGGCGCGGGCTCCGGCTTGGGGCTGGCATCCTCCTTGTTCCTGGCCGGGCGTAATTTCCGCGTCTACGGAACGGTTCTTACCGAAGCCGAGGAGCGGGAGTTGCGCCAGGAAGCCGCCCGCCGCGGTCTGAGCCGCGACGGTCAGGGAGCGGTTACGGCCCTGCGCATGAACGTGACCCGCCGCGCCGACATCGATCGCACCGTGGACACCATTATCCGCGAAGCCGGCCGCATCGACGCGGTCGTACACTTTGCCGGTATGGGACTGCGCGGCTTCCTCGAAGATCTCAGCATGCAGGAGATCCGCCAACTCTATGACGTCAACGTCTTCGGGATCATGGAGCTGACCCAGGCCGTGCTGCCCCACATGCGCGCGCGCCGCTCCGGCCGCATCGTGATCACCGCCTCCGCCGCCGGCCGCATGGGCGAGATGAGCATCTCCGGCTACTCTTCCGGCAAATTCGCGGTGGTGGGCCTGGGCGAATGCCTGCGCCAGGAAGGTGCGCTATTTAATGTCCACGTTTCCGTGCTCGAACCGGGGCTGATCTACACGCCACACTTCGGCATCAACCGTAATCGCGCCCGCCGCGCCCAGGATCCGTCGAGCCCCTACTACTTCTGGTTTTGCCAGCATGAAGCCATTGTGGACAAGCTGCTGGCCACCAATAAATTCACGGCGGAAGACATCGCCGCAGTGGTGCACAAAATCCTGACGGCGCGCCATCCCCGCCTGCATTACATGGTGGGATTCAAGCTCAAGGCCATGGTGGCGCTGCGCAACATCGTCCCGTTCGAATGGTTCGAACGCATTCATCAAAAAATCGTTGTCCGCATGGTGGCCCGTCCGCGCCATCCGGCGACCGGCCTCAGCGGCTTGGACGCCGGCATCGGCGAGCGCGCTAAATCCCACCATGCGGCGGAAACCCTTTCTAAAGTCCATGATTGATCTACATACACACACCGACCGTTCCGACGGCACCGCTTCCCCCGCGCAACTGGTCCGCGATGCCAAGGCTATGGGCCTGCAGGCCCTGGGCATCACCGACCACGATACGCTGGATGGCTACGATATCGCCGCGCCGCTGGCCGCCGCGGCGGACCTGGAGTTGGTTTGCGGCATCGAATTGAGCACCCGCCCCGATCCGCCCCCGGACGGGTCGCGCCCGCCTTCTGTGCATCTGCTCGGCTATTTTCTGCAGGAGCCTGCCTCAGCGGGATTCCGGCAGTGGATCAAGGGCCACCAGGACAGCCGCCGCGAGCGCAACCGTAAGCTCATCGCCAAGCTGAATTCGCTGGGCGTCGAAATCACCCTGGAAGAAGTGCAGGTGCTCGGCAAGCATCTCACGGGCCGGCCGCATTTCGCCAAGATCCTGCTCAAGAAAGGCTACGTCAAGACCAACCAGGAGGCCTTTGACAAGTATCTGGCCGACAATGCCTCGGCGTCGGTGGAGCGCGAGGAGCCGGAACTGGTGGAAGGCGTGCGGCGTATCCGCGAGGGCGGCGGCATGCCTTCGCTGGCGCATCCCGTGCGCCTGCCGGAGCGCGACCGCGCCTCGCTTGGGAAGTTGCTGCGCGTGCTCATCGACAATGGCCTGCAGGGCCTGGAGGTTTACCACAGCGAGCACAGCCCGGAAGATACGGCACTCTACAAAGAGCTGGCCGCCCAGTTCCAGTTGATCGAAACCGGCGGCACGGATTTCCACGGGGATAACAAGCCGGCGATTCATCTGGGCACCGGCAAGGGCGGCAACGTGAATCTGGATTACGGCCTGCTGCAGAACATGCGGCGAGGTGTGGCGGAGTTCGCCGCGCGGTAGGGGTGCTGGCTTCGAGGCGAGAGGCACCAGCAGTAACCTCCTAGGCATTCCAACGGTCGTTGTTTCTCACCCTCGGCTCACGGAACGTCGTGTCGCACGGTTCTGTATGCTATCCGGGGTCAGGGTCACGCCGCTTGCGTGTCTCGATTGGTCCGGACAGCTTCCGCAACGAGGCTCACATACCCGTTCCGGATTGCAAAGTCGAGCGCTTGGGGAAGGGCCTCAACGGGGAATTCACCTCCCCGCGCCGACCGGCGCAGCCGTAGGCGAGGCAATTCGAGAGCGGCGTGAAGCGATCCTTCGCGTTGCCGCGGCGCACGGCGCAACTCAAGTTCGGTTAGTTGGGTCGGTGGCGCGCGGCCAAGCCCGCCCAGATAGCGACGTCGATTTGCTCGTAACGTGGCAGGCGGGAACCAGCCTCCTCGACCAGGCGGCTCTCACGCTGGAGCTCGAGAGTCTGTTGGGCCGAAAAGTCGATATAGCCAGCGACGGCTGGGTGAAACCCTCGATACGGGAATCGGTTTATCGGGATGCGATCGCTCTATGAGGAGCGACATGGATCGATTGAACGATGTTCTGGCGGCAATCGCCAAGATCAAAGAGCGGGTGCCGGATAGCTTGGCCTTTCAAAACGACGAGATGCTCCAGGTTTGGGTTATCCATCACCTGCAGGTCATTGGAGAGGCTGCCCGTGGCGTCTCCCAACCGGTCAGAGACGGTCACCCCGAGGTCCAACGGCCGCAAATCGTCGCGTTGCGAAATATTCTGGTCCACGAATACTTCGGCCTCAACTTGGACCAGATCTGGATGATGGCCCAAAGGGACCTTCCTAGCTGGAGGAGCAGATTCAACAAATCCGCGCTAGGATCACGGTCACGGTCGATCCCGCGTGAGTCTCGCGGGTTACGGTTCCGGCTGGCGTATTCGTTACGCCGGCTGGAAAGAGCGATCC
>Ga0187847_10000773_pt1 | contig 32509 bp, 28 predicted proteins | sample June2016WEW_4_10_FD_132458 | JGI IMG/M metagenome (GOLD analysis project Ga0187847, IMG submission 132458) | Peatland microbial communities from SPRUCE experiment site at the Marcell Experimental Forest, Minnesota, USA - June2016WEW_4_10 | ecosystem: Environmental > Terrestrial > Soil >...
GGCGTGATCCATGACGGCTGGAATTGCGTCATCCGTGCGTTGCTCGAAGTGACGCGCTCAACAAAAGACTGGGCCGACGCTGTGGCAGCGACGGTCAGAAACGCCAGCGCAATCAGCACCGCACAGATGGGACGAAGTCTGTTCACGAACGTATTAGAACGGGCCGGGTCGGTGACGCAGAGTGTCGGCGGTCACATAGAGTATCGGCGAGGTGCCTCTCGGAGATATTAGAAGCGGATACCCGGGAGCGCTTTTAACTGTCATCTGTAATCTCTAATCTGCAACCGGCGTTTTGCATTCAATTACCCCAACCTGGCGCACACTGATTCATGGAGCAAAGTTCGGAGAGAAGGCGAAATGATGGGCAAAAAACATGCATACCCCACCCCTCCCCCCTCCAAAACACCCCTCCGGCAGGGGCCAGGAGTCAGCAAGTGATGATGAATCAAGGTGTTGCAAATGCCACCCATGTACTCATCGGTAAACAATACCCCCTGAAAAACACCGATTTAACGTCGAATAACCGGGCTTTTATCCGGGTTTCGGTGCCATTTCGTGCGGAATTGCGATTGTTCTCCGGGCACCTTTAACTGTCATCTGTAATCTGTCATCTGCACTGTCATCTGTAATCTGCCTCTACGACAGCATCCAGCCTGAACGATTCTCCCGCCGAATAAACGGCGCAGCCTCAGGACAATTCTTCGCCACCATCTTCGGCCCGTCCCATTCAATCGTCTTCCCCGCCCGCAGCGCCACGCAGCCCAGCAGCATGATCTCCGTGAGCCGCGAAGTAATCTCAAATCGCGAATAGCAAAGCTCCGGCTTGTTTTCCTTCACCGCCGTGATCCACTCCAGCGCATGAGCGAGTCCATTGTTTTTATCGAAGTGGTTGCGCGGAATGCGCTCTTCAAACTGCGCCATCGCCGGATGCTTCAAGTAGTGGATGTATTTCTCGTCACCCTTCAGCTTCACAAAGAAGCTCGACCCATAATCATCCGGTGAGAAGATGGTGCCGTTATCGCCGATGAGCAGACAACCGCTCTCAGGAACTTCCCCGCGCAGCGCCACGATGTCGGCCGTGATGTCAACGGGCGGCTTGTTGCTAAGGTCATGTCCGCCGCGCGCATCCTTGTCCACCTGCCCGCCGTCATACCAGAACAGCGTCACCGCATCCTGCTCAATCGTTTTGTGATGATGCAGGAAATGCGGATGCGTTAGCGGCACTGAAGCCTTGCGCTGCGGAAACTGGAACCGAATCTTCGAGCCGACGGGATACGACTCCTTGTTCATCACGCTCAACGGCGTCGCCTCAATCTCCGTCGGGTAGCCAAGGTTCAGTGCGCGGAACGGCATATTCACCGTGTGGCACGCCATGTCGCCCAGCGCGCCGGTACCGAAGTCCTGCCAGCCCCGCCACACGAACGGAGTGTACTTTCCATCCTTGTACGGCCGCATCGGAGCCGGCCCAATCCACGTGTCCCAATCCAACGTGGCAGGAACCGGATCTTCCCCCACCGGCCGATCCATCCCCTGCGGCCACACCGGCCTGTTCGTCCACACGTGAACCTGATGCACCTGTCCAATCAGCCCGTCCTGAATCGTCTCCACCCCCCGCCGGAGTCCATCAGCAGCACTGCCCTGATTCCCCATCTGCGTGACGATCTTTTTCTCCCTGGCCATCTTGCGCAAATAGCGCGCCTCATAAATCGTCTGCGTTAACGGCTTCTGGCAATAAACTGCCTTGTGCATCTTCATCGCCGCTGAGGCAATGATGGCGTGCATATGATCCGGCGTCGATATCGTCACCCCATCAATCTGCCCACCCATCTGGTCCAGCATCTGGCGGTAATTCTTGAAGAACCTGGCACTCGGATATTTCTGCGTCTGCGTCGTGTAAGCCTCTGAGCCCGAGTCCACGTCGCACAGCGCAACAATGTTTTCGCCAGCACAGGCATCGGTATCGCTCGTGCCTTTGCCACCGATTCCGATGCAGGCGATATTCAACCTGCTGTTCAGATTCTGGCCACGCAAAAGCGTCGGCACCCCAAACGCGAGCGCAGCCAGAGAAGTGGTTCGTATAAAATCGCGGCGGTTCACACGGAACGATGAAACGTTTTCCGCGGAATTCAACAGGGAAGTTTTCTTTGACTCTTTGAGCATCTGCAACAGCATACACCGGCCATAGGCTGCGGCGTTTGTTGCCTATCCACTGGTCCCTTGTCTCTGTTTTTCTAACCCCCTATCACTCACAACAGATCGCTGCCTTTCTTACTGATTCACATTCAGCGTCAGCTTGGCCGCGGTGTATATCGTCTCTGTGCTTGAGTAAGGAGTAGCAGCCCAAACGCTGAAGATGCCACTTGTTGCCGGCGGCCCGACAGGTGGAGTAATTGCGGTTCCGCCCCCTCCGCCGCCACACGAGGTCACGCAGGAGATCGTCAGCGCGGCCACAATCATCATGAGCAAGGTGCGGCAGCGTCTCTTGCAGGCGCCCCAAAAACTCAACGCAAGTATGGGCGGCAGGGAGAAAGGCAATGGATGGAACGGCCGAGGAGAAAGCTGCGAAAGCGCCGTTGTAGTGATGGTGACCACCACCGGGACAGCGGGGCCACCCGATGTCAGATTCACCGAGGCCGGGCTCACGTTGCATTGGGCGCCAGTAATGGTTGGCGCCGGACTGGCAAAGTTCATTCCAGGGACGCAGGTGAGCGTCGCCGTGCCGCTGAAACCCGAGGCGCTGAGAGTTAGATTGTAAGTGGCCGCCTGCCCTGGGTTGACCGTCGCAACCGATGTGGTGGCGGCCCATCCCACCGGGATTCCCTAATTGATGAGCGCCGTATAAGTGGTGGCGGCGTAGTTGCTGTCGCTGGAGTAGTTGGCGGTAACGGCGTCCGCGCCTTGCGGCAATACGATATTCGCGACGGAACCTCCAGCCGGATTGCCGGTAAGCGCCATCGGTTGAGCCAATGGTGATAGTTTGCCGACCCACGGGTCTGCTGGCTGTCGAGCCACGCATGCATGGCCTGTTGTTGCTGTGCAGACCGCTTCAATACCAAGGTCATTCGGTTGAACGTTTGCGCATCGTCAAGCGGTCCCAGGTCCTTAGCTCCGCTCAACACCAGGTGCGAGTTCACAAGAGTCGTCCGCGTGGAGTCGTACAACGGCGTTGCAATCCGCGATGGTTATTGCGCATTCCCGATTGCGCCGAGCATGCACAGCAATGTCCCGGAAAGAATGAAATGCGCATGCGCGGGTGATTGAAATGCACGCCCAATGAGCCCAGCCAAGCCCTGTGCGATAGATTGATTCGACGCCACGTCCACCCTCCCCTGAGGTGCGATTCCATTCGATCTCCTGGGGAAAAATCGGATATGGTAACAGCAGCCTTCCCTTTTCCCATCAGGCTGAGAGATGCCTATCGGTCACCTTCGCAACGTCTAAGCTTGCGCACCTGTAATTGGTTCCGCGACGGCCATAGCGGTTCCAGGATTGCCGTACCTCGCAAGGTGATACAGTCAAGTCGACGCGACCCCAAGGAGCGGCGACCTTGCACAACACCGGAAACGGTGTACCTATCCTGGAACCGCTCTAACAGATCGATGGACTCAATTCTAGTCCCTGCATGCGGGCCTGTATTAGGCTGGCACGACGGACTAGCCCAGGTACCGCATTTGAGAGCAGCTGCAGTCGGGCGAATGGCGTGGAAACTCTCAGAGTGCTGGGTGGCTCCGGTTGCGTTGCATTAAGGCCGCTTCGCTGGCCGATATCGGCTTGCTGAAATAGTACCCTTGAATCTCATCACAGTGTTGCTCCCGCAAGAAAGACATCTGAGCTTCAGTCTCCACGCCCTCTGCAATCACCTTAAGATGCAGACTCTTCGCCATGCTGATGATGGCGGTGCTTATGGCTGCGTCATCGACATCGGATGCAATGTCGCGGATGAATGAGCGGTCGATCTTGAGCTTGCCGACCGGAAACTGTTTCAAGTAGCTGAGACTGGAATAGCCCGTACCGAAGTCATCAATGGCAAGCAGCAAGCCCACATCCTTCAGATCTTGAAGTGTTACGAGCACCATGTCCACATTAGATAGCAGCAGACTTTCCGTCAGTTCAAGTTCGAGGTACTCAGAGGAAAGCCCTGTCTCCATTAACACTCTTCTGACGAGATCGGTGAAACCCTCCTGGCGAAACTGAACCGCGGATACATTCACTGCCACTGGGACTGCAGCAAGTCCATCGTCCTGCCATCGCTTGGCCTGTGCGCATGCAGTTCTAAGAACCCATTCGCCGATGGGCACGATCAGGCCATTGTTTTCTGCGATGGATATGAATCTGTCCGGCGGGACGAGACCTAATTCCGGGTGCTGCCAGCGAATCAGAGCCTCAAGCCCGGTGATCCGTCCGGTTTCAATCTCGATCTGGGGTTGATACACCAGGAAGAACTCATCCCTGTCGAGCGCCAGGCGTAGATTCTTGTCCATGGTTAGACGTTCCTGAGCTTCTGCATTCATCTCATCCGTAAAGAAACGCACCTTGCTGCGTCCGTCGCATTTCGCGCAATACATCGCAGCGTCGGCATTCCGGATCAAGGTCTCGCTGTCTGCGCCATGCTCCGGGAACATGCTGACACCAACACAGCAACTCACATAGAGCGATTGTCCTTGGATGACGAATTTCTCATTCAACGCAGCTATAAGCTGTTCCGCCGCAGTCGCTGCGTCGGCTGCGTTTTTCGCACTATTCAACATGATGACGAATTCATCGCCGCCTACCCGGGCCACCGTATCCTGTCCCCGTCCGCAATTCTGAATTCGCTTTGCGAATTCCCTCAAGAGAATGTCTCCGAACGAATGACCAAACGAGTCATTGATCGCTTTGAACTGGTCGAGATCGAGGAACATCACTACGATCTTCTCGCCTCTTCGGCGAGCGTCAGCCAAGGCAATTTCCATACGATCCTGCAGAAGCGCCCGATGCGGCAACTCTGTAAGCGAATCGTAATAAGCCAGGAACTGAATTCGCTCCTCAGCGGCTTTGCGTTCGGTGATATCGCGGTGGTACGAGATTCTACCCCGATACTGACCCCTTGCGTCAACGAGGGGTGCAGTGTATCGGTCGAAAATCTTCCCGTTCTTGAGTCGGAGTTCGTCGTTACTCTTCTCATCCCGGTGGCTCTCTATGTACTTGATTTTCTCGATGAACTCCTCCGGCCCCTGGATTCTACCCACCACGTGTTCGCGCACAAGAGCATCATCTCGTTGGCTCAGCAGTTCATCCGGTATATCGAAGCTGATCTGAAATTGCTTGTTTGTAAGGATGATGTGATCGGACTCGTCGACGGCGAGAATACCATCAATTGTGGACTCAGTTTGTGCCTCCAGCAATGCAGTTTTGAACAGCAAAGCCTCCTCTGCATGCTTGCGCTCAGTGATGTCGCGTATGCTGGCCAGCAGCACTCGCCGTCCGCCCAGCATCAAGGCCGATAGGCACACCTCAGCCGGAAATACTTCGCCGTTCCTGCGCTGATGCAACCACTCGAATCGTTCCTTGCCGCTCCGTAGCGCAGCAGCAATCTTCTGTTCGGCTGCCGCCCTGGAAGATGTTCCATCAGATTGGTTCGAGGGCGACATTTCGTATGGTCTTGGCATGCTTGCGGTGGCATCGTATCCGAACAGCTGACGCGCCGCCAAGTTGCAATCCAGAACCGTCTCATTGTCCATGAGCCAGATCGCATCTCCGGAGTCCTCGAACAGCACGCGGTACTTGTTCATGCTGTCCTGCTGCACCGTCTCGGCCCGTTTCCGTTCGGTAACGTCGTGCGCGGCAACCAATATGGAGTCGTTCCCATTGAACTCAAGGTGATTGCAGACGATCTCGACGTCGATGATCGCGCCGGCCTTTGTCCGATGCCGCCAAAGGCCGCGATTCGGTCCCAGTGCCATGCGGCTTCTTGAAATGTCCTGCAAGAATGCCGGAATATCTTCCTCGGGACGTATTTCGATTACAGACTTTCCTAAAAACTCTTGCTCCGAAAAACCGTACTGCTCGATCGCAGCCTTGTTAACTGCAATAATCAAAAGCGTTGTAGCATCATAGACATACATCGCAGTACGGCTAGTTTCAAATAACGTGCGGTATTGCTTTTCCGACTCCCGTAGAGCGACTCCCGAACGCTGCTTCTCTGTGATGTCGCGCGAGATGGTGACTGCCCCAAGAACCGTCCCCGTCAGGTCCCTGATTGGAGATATGGTGAGCTGAATCAAAATCTCTTGTCCATTTTTCGTCTGACGAACCAGTTCCAGGTTCTTGAGCTCGACGCCGATTTTCCACTTCTCCAAAATCTCGTTGGTCTCATTCGTCCGATTGGCTGGAGAGAGGATACGTACGGATTTTCCCAGAATCTCTGCGGCGCAGTAACCATAAATCCTCTCCGCGGCATCATTCCAGCTTTGGATAACGCCTTCCGTTGAAACGGAGATGATCGCGTCGTCAGAGCAACGCACTACGGCGGCTAACAGGTGAGATTCCGGCCGCGGGTCGATGGGCTCCGCAATGTCAGCGACGTCGTCGTGAATCAAGGGATGGCCTTTTCGTAGCTATCGGCAATCAAGGTCGAATTCGCTAGAGCCAGAAAACACTTGACGCGGCATTTCCGATCAAAGCCGGGGTCCCCGGCGAGAGCTCTTCGTCGTTGATGTGGCTAATTCCCTGATCCCTATCTTCAAAACTTCCAGATCAACCCGCTCGTGATCCGGGCAAAGCTATGCGGCAGCCCGGGGATCCGGTAGCCGATCAGAGTCGTAGCGCCGATGGCGTTGAAACTCGTGTGCTGGTAGCCACCGGCCACCCGGAACGCGAGGTGCCGCGTCAACGGCGTATCCACCCCGCCTCCAAGCACAGCGGAAAATGCGTTGACTTCGCCGCGCACCCCGCCTGGCGCCCAATCCTGGTTGAGATTCCCGTTGCCTGCCAACCCCTCGAGGTACGCCTTTTCTCTGCCGAATCTGCGTCCAAATTGTGCCCCAGCCATGATGAACATCGCGTGTTGAGGAACACCCTGGTTCGTTCCGCGGTAGCCGAACGTGTCCAGGACGAAACGTACCCCGTGATACTCCGGGAATTCTCCCGCCACATCCCATCCGCTCAACCCTTGCCGCGCTCCGGGCACTCCATTGAAGCTGTTCGAAAGGTAGTTGTAGCCGCCGTATACCTGGTACCGCTCCTGCGCCGGCGATTCGGCGTAGACCGCGGAGCAAAGGCTAAAGATGATGGCTAAGTAGAAGAGACGAGACGGCATTCACGGCCTCCGGGCAATGTCGTTCTATCCATCCTATCTGGTCCATTTGCCTCTAACCATCGCCACACCAACATTCCCCGCCCCGTTTCACACCGAAGCTATTCGCGCGATGGACGGCCGAAGCCCTTGGATACGGCATTTTGCAACGCCCTCTTCACGCGGGCTCCTCGCGGGTTGGTTACAAGGGCAGGTGGTTTGTATCCGGAACCAGACTGGAGGCCGGCCGTTAATGCCCATGAAAAAAAGGAAGACCTGATACGGGAAGCTCCTTTCTTTGGGAGCGGGAATACACGCCCGTTTCATGCGCAATTGCACAGACAACAAAATCAAAATAAGACACTCTGTATCAATAAATTAAGCCAATAATTGGTACAAAATAAGCGCATTTTCCAAAAAAGTGTCAAATTCTCAACAACCTAATGCCTCGATTAGTTCAATTCTCTGCAACCCATAACATCTGCTCAGCCTGCCCCGTAGGTTCATGTCTCGAAGAAACGCAACCCTCCGAGCAGCCATTTGACCCGGTTTGCAACCCTGTAAGCAACCTGATCGGCTATGTAGAACAACCCTCTGAGCGAACCTTTGGGAACTAAGAACTGTGAACTAAGAACTATGAACTGTCCCCTGCTTTAGACTCAAATCTGGACCATCCTATGATCACCCTCTTCAGCGGCTACGACGACCCCGACAAACCGAAGCAGACGGACGACGCCGAGCCCGAAAAATCCGGCTTCTTCAGCCGCATGAAGCATGCCGTCTCCCGCACCCGTGAGTCCCTTTCCACCAAGATCGAAGGGATCGTCGCCCTCACCCGCACCGTCGACGAGTCCACCCTCGAAGACCTTGAATCTGCTCTACTTACCAGCGACATCGGCGTCCAGACCACCACCGAAATCCTCGACGCTCTCCGCGACCGCGCCACCCGCAAAGCCATTGAAGGCGGCGATGAACTCCGCACCCTCCTCAAGGAGCAGTTAGTCGCAATCCTCCGTGCCCCGCAAGCGGCCATCACCACCCCCGCGACGCTTCCGAAAGTGACCTTCCTCGTCGGCGTCAACGGCACCGGAAAAACCACCTCCGCCGGCAAGCTCGCAGCGTGGTATCGTGCTCAAAATAAAACAGTTCTCCTCTGCGCCGCAGACACATTCCGCGCCGCCGCCATCGAGCAACTCGAAGTCTGGGCCAAGCGCTCGGGCGTAGAAATCATCAAAACTCGCCAGGGAGGCGACCCCGCCGCCGTCCTCTACGACGCCACCTCCGCCGCCAAAGCCCGTAATATCAGCGAGTTAATCGTCGACACCGCCGGCCGCCTCCACACCAAGACCGGCCTCATGGACGAGCTCGAAAAAATGCGCCGCACTGCCGCCAAACTCATCCCCGGCGCACCCCACGAAGTCCTCCTCGTCATGGACGCCACCACCGGCCAGAACGGCCTCCAGCAGGCCCGTTTATTCACTCAATCCGCAGGAGTTACGGGCATCATCCTCACCAAGCTCGACGGCACCGCCAAAGGCGGAATTGCCGTAGCCATCGCCCGCGAACTCAATCTCCCCGTCCGCTTCGCCGGCGTAGGCGAACAAATGTCCGACCTGCTGGAGTTCTCACCGACAGATTTTGTCGACTCGCTGCTGGAGTAGGATTGCTGCGGAGGCAGCCATGCCCATTACCGCTTTGTCGGTCTTTGCATCGCTATCATTTCTCGCGCTGCCGCTGGTAATGGTTTGGGGATGGCTGCGCTGGGTGAAACGGAACGAGCCAAGTACCCTGCTTTCAACACTGTTCGTGGTTGGCTTTGGGCTCGCAACGACATCCGAACTACTCGCAATTTCAATGGTTCTCTATGCTCGCATCTCAGGTGGATTCGGATTCTATGACCCTGTGTTGATGAGAATCTATGCAGCGGGAATGATGCTCTCTCTGGTGGGACTCGCTCTTGCGGTTGTTGGTCTTTGGCGAGCGAGTCCATTGCGCTGGCATGCGATCGTCTGCACAGCGGCGACTCTCCTTTATTGGTTTTTACAGGCCGCGAATGAATAATGACCCATGCGCCCGGACAGCGGGCAATGCAATACAGAAAGACAGTAACCAGTGACCAGCCCCGACCAAGATCGCTACTGGATGCACCGCGCTCTCGAGCTCGCCCGCCGAGGCATCGCCGTCACCTCGCCCAACCCCGCCGTAGGCTGCGTCATCCTCGACCGCGCCGGCCAAGTCGCAGGCGAAGGCTGGCACGAATATGACCTCGTCGATCACGCCGAAGTCGTCTCCCTCAACGTCGCCAAACAGCATGCAGGTGAACGACTTAAAGGCGGCACCGCCTACGTCACCCTCGAGCCATGCAACCACACCGGCCGCACCCCTCCCTGCACGGATGCGTTAATCGCCTCCGGCGTCCACCGCGTTGTCGCCGCCACTATCGATCCCAACCCCGCTGTGGCCGGCCACGGCATGGACAAGCTAAGTACTGCAGGCATTCAGGTTACGCTGGGCCCCTGTCAGCCAGAAGCCCGCCGCCTCAACGAGGGCTTCGCCCGCTGGAGCCAGCACAAGCGTCCGCTCGTCCTCATGAAAGTCGCCATGACCCTCGATGGCCGCATAGCGCCACCCGTCGGCCAGCACACCGCTCACGAGCCCTTCTGGATCACGTCCGAGGAAGCCCGCGCCGCCGTCCAGCCCCTCCGCTGGCAGGCCGACGCGGCCCTCACCGGCGTCGACACCGTCCTCGCCGACGACCCAATGCTCACCGATCGCAGCGGCCTGCGCCGCCGCCGCCCGCTTCTCCGCGTCGTCCTTGACTCCGCCCTCCGCATGCCCCTCGACTGCAAAATGGTCGCTGGCGCGCAAAACGATGTCGTCATTTTCACTGTCTCCAACGACCAGGCCCGCATCCAGCAACTTCAACAGCGCGGCGTCCGTGTCGAAGTCCTACCCGCCGAAGCGGGCCGTGTGCCTCTCTCCAAAGTCCTCAATAAGCTAGGCGAAGAAGGCATCCTCACTCTCCTCACCGAAACCGGCACGCGTCTCAACACAGCACTCCTCGCCGCCGGCCTTGTCGACCGTGTCCATCTCTTCGTTTCCCCACAAATCATGGGCTCTGACGCAGTCCCCGCATTCCGCGGCATGGCCCACCCCATCCGCATGGCCGAAGTAGAAGTGGAACGCTACGCCAACGACCTCGACCTCTGCTCGCTATTAAGAGATCCTTGGTCTTCAGAGAAGGCGGTCTAATCCCTGTTCACGCGTCCCAAGCCCCTAGTCCCTTAGTCCCCAGTCCCTTACACTAGATCCATGTTCACCGGCATCATCGAGCAAGCCGGCACGCTCGTCAGTCTGAAAGAGACCGGCGGCGTCCACCGCATCACCATCGAAGCCCCAGGCATCGCAGCCTGTCTTCGCGAAGGCGATTCGCTCGCCGTCTCCGGTGTCTGTCTCACCGCCCTTGACGTCGACCCAATCTACTTCCACGCCGACCTGGCCCAGGAAACCCTTGACCGCACCTCGCTTGGCTCTCTCGCGCCCGGCGCCAAAGTCAATCTCGAACTGCCCACCGCCGCCGGCAGCCCTCTCGGCGGCCACATCGTTCAGGGCCACGTCGACGACCGCGGCACCCTCACCGCCCTCGACCCTGTCATCCCCGAATCAAGCAAGCAGTTCGACCGGCACACGACAGACTGGACCCTCAAAATCCGCGTCCCTCAGAGCGTCCGCCCCTGGATGGTCCACAAAGGCTCAGTCGCCATCGAAGGCATCAGCCTCACCATCGCCGGATTCGACGGCGAAACCATCACCATCGCCATCCTGCCGCTCACCTATTGGCGCACCAACCTGCACACCCTCCGCCCCGGTTCCCCCGTCAACGTCGAGGCCGATGTGCTGGTAAAACTAGCCCACGCGCTAATGCAGACACAGAACAAGCCATCCTTCGAACTCACCGAATCCTGGCTCGTAGCGAGCGGATATTGAATTGCATCCGGACCCGGTGCATAATCTGCGTAAAGGGATGAATGCGCATGAAGTCAATTGCTGACATCGGCCTGAAGATTACCGCAAGAACCCGCGAGTATTACCGCTACACCGACGTGTCGGCAGATTTGGAGCGGCGTGGCGCCGGAAGCTCTAGGCATCAACTCGCCTGGGCGGTCAGGTCCACCCCACCGCGCGAGAAAGTCTCCGCCGACATCGGACCTGTCGACCCAATTAACCGGGCAAAACACTCCTGAATGAATCTGTTCGTATCTCGGCGCGTTTACGGCCTCACCGTCACCTTGGGCGGATCAGTCACATACTCATCCTCAGTCCGCGCCAGAATCTGCCCCCGCCTGTCCGTCAGCAGTTTCAGCCTACTCGTCAGCTCGATGAACTGCTTTTTTTCCTCAGATGTCATTGCCGGATTGCCATTTGAATCATTCAAAGCCCCAGGTGGAATCGTCTGCCGCGCGTTTGCCACCTGATTCAGCTCATCCAGCCGCGCCTGCAGCCTCGGAATCTCGCGATCAATCAGAATCGGCCGAATCACCGCAGTCTTCGCCTTCCCGCTCGCAATCTCGTTCCGGTTATTCTCTTCCCAAACCGGCAGTATCCCCACCCGTCCCAGCTCCACCCGCACCCCCGCCGGCCCGTAGTCCTTGCGCACTGCGGAGAACAGCCCAATCATCTCGTCCCTCGGGTCGCCATCCTTATCCGGCATGAGCCCATCAACGTAACTACGGGACTGGTTCGACAGAAAATTCCCCAGCGAATAGAAGATCACCGTGTTCCGTCCATCCAGCGTCTTGTAGGTCTCCACCGGCTGCAGCACATGCGGATGATGCCCCACCACCACGCTCGCTCCGGCATCCAGCATCTTGTGCGCCATCTCCACATCTTCCGGTCGCGGCGCAGGCGCGTACTCAATTCCCCAGTGAATCGAAACCACCAGCAAGTCGCACTTCGCCCTCGCCGCTTTCACCGCGTCCAGCACCTGTGCCTCATCGGCGCCCGGTGCGCCGCCGCTCTCGCCGGGATAAGGAAAGAAATTCACATGCGGCTGATCATCCTTCTCCGGATTACGATTCCCGTTCAGCCATCGCGTCATCCCCAGCCAACCCACCTTGATGCCATTGGCTTCCGTAATCACCGGCTGAAAGGTATCAGCCGCCGTGTCACCGCTACCGGCAAACAGCATTCCCTGTTCACGCAAATGCTCGCGCGTCTCGTTGAATCCCGCCCAACCCTGGTCCATCACGTGGTTGTTCGCGAACGAAACAATCTTGATCCCGTTCGCCTTCAGCCCGTCAATCAAGGCCACCGGCGCGTCGAACATGAATGGCTTCGACCCCTTCGAGTGCGCAGGCGCAACCGGCGTCTCCATGTTCAAAAACCCAAAGTCCGCCTTCTCAAACACGTCGCTCACATCGCTGAACAGCGCGCCCCATCCCTGAGAATTGCCGGCGTCGCCGGCTGCAGCAGCCGCAGCGGCAGCAGCGCGCACCGGCTCATGTGGAATCACGTCTCCCGCAACGGCAAAACTTACCTGTGCCAGCTCATGCGGATAAGGAACCACCGGCACTGCCGGATGGCTCGCATGGAATCCCGTCAGCAGCACGGCGCCAATCGCCGCCGCAACCAGCAGTGCCACGCTCCCACTCGCTACGAACCGCCGTCCCCGCATCGCCCAATACATTGCTCGCACCAACCCTGACCCATCCAGATTCAATCGCAAAACGGAACGCAATCAGGATACAAGGACGAAAGCGCTATCGCACCGGTACGCCGCCGTTGATCACGCCGTAACTGGGCGAAGAAGGAACACTCCATTCGTCGATCGGGTATTGTCGTTTGCATTCCCCGCACATCGTGGTAGGATACTGCGTCGCGCAGTTCGGGCAAGTGGCGCGGGTGGCAAACGTGTCAAAGGCCTGCTGGCACTTTCCGCATGTCCATAATGGCCCCAGCGGCGGAGCAACCTTGCAGCTTGGGCAGGCAAATCCCGCACGGCGAGGCATTTTCTCCCGGCGCAAAAACACCTTCGCCTGTTGCATGGCTCCCCAGCAGCTCATCAACATATAAACGCCAACCAGGACTCCCCAAAGGGAGAGCGCGAACGCTGAAAACACGAAGACCCCTACGATGCCTATCATGCCGACTACCACTGACACCATCAGGCTCTTGGCGCGTCCCAGCGGAAACCACAACAAAGACCAGAGAATCTTTCCCCCATCCAGCGGATAAATGGGCAGCATATTGAAGATAAGCAGGCCCAGATCGATGGTCAGAATCGACTTAATCAGCATGTAAGCGTCTGGCATGCTATCCCGCCATCCCAGCGTCCTGGCCCAGAGCAACAGTCCGAAGAGGACCGGAATCAACGCCACGTTCACCAGCGGTCCGGCCGCGATGCTCCACAGCATCGCTCCGGGTCGTTGCGGCGGATCCACATACGCCACGCCGCCCAGCGGCCACAGCATAATCCGGTTGGCCGTGCCGCCCACCTGCCGGCATGCCATCGCATGGCCGAACTCGTGGGTCAGCACAATCAGAAACAGTCCCAGGTACTCCGCAATTCTCCAGGAAACGGAGGAATATCTGCTGTTGCGGCTTCCGATCTCATAAAACGCCACAAGAAACCACCACCAGTGCAGAAACACATCTACGCCGGCAATGCGAAAAAGACGAATCGAACCTTGGTTGACGCTGGCCATGCGGGTAGCTTACTTCATCCGGGATGTCCCCGTGCAATCAATCCGCTTGAATTCGTATGGAAATGTGTGCATCCTCACAACTCGATGGCAAGAAAACAAAACAGCTTCATTCACCGCAACTGATTCCTACTTCATCTCCATCCCCGGCATCGCCGCATGATCCATATTGCCGTGCCCCGCATCGTCGTCGCCCGTCGACCACACCTTCGCCGGGTCCGTCTCATAGGGATACACATGCACCATCCACCCAAACACATGCGGCAAAAACGTTCCGCCCGCCACCTCGCATTCTTCACGCGTGTGGATCGCCCCCATCAACCCATACTTCGCATCGTGTCCAAAATATTCAGCCACATGGCCCGCCGGTGCCTTGCAGAAATTCACATGCTGATGCCAGTGCGCAATGCTCAGCGGAATCCGCTCATTCAGCTCGTCTTCATTCGCTGTCACCCGGTCCGTATACATCGCCCCCACCAGCTTGTAACCTCCGTCCGGAGTCTTCTTGTACAACAGCGAAGTTGGCTTCAGCGGATCGAACTGGGTCAGCGCCGCGCGTCCGTTTTCATTCTTCGTAAAGTGATATTGCGGTTGCGGAATGTTCGGCAGAAAAATGTGGAACCCGTCATCCAGCGCCTTGTGATAATCCGTATAGGGCGCCATCGCTTCTTTCGCCGCAGCCACAATCGCGTCCGCCTTCGCCTTATCGCCCGGCTGCAAGGTCCGCAACGTGGTCATATACATGTGCCCGTCCATGTGCGCCATGCCGCCCATGCTCATCGTCGGCGCAATCTGGCTGCCTTGCCGAACCTCCTGGGCCATGCCTGACGCAACCGCGGCAAGCAATGCAAGGGCGATCATGAAAGCCGCGTCACGCACGCCCGCACGGCATGAACATTTAAGGGAAGCTGGAATCATGCGATCAACCTCTCACTGGATTTGACGATTTTTCCCGCCGGCCGCGCATCGCACCACGAAGTTCCGGCTCCATCTCGGATACGCTCCATTCTCGGCCCCGGTTCCGCAACCCGCCCGCAATCCTCAAATCAAAGCCGCCGCACAATCAGAATCGTCTGATCGTCAAACTGCGCCCCAAACCCGCGGGCCGATCCAAGAATCCTCTCCGCCAGCGCCGGCAGCGCATCCGCGGCATGCGCCGCAATTACGTCCTTCAGCCGCTCCACCCCGTACTCCTCACCCGGCTTGTTCGCCACTTCCAGAATCCCGTCCGTCGCCACCACCAGCAGATCTCCCGGCGCCGTCTCCAGCGTGTACCCGTCAAAATTTGAAACCGGCAGTAGCCCCAGCGGAAGCTGCGCCTCCTCCTTCCCGCTCATCGTCCGTCCGCTCGCATGCCAATGCAAAAACGGCGGGCTGGCAGCCAGCGCATAATGAACGCACCCATCGGCGCCCAGCCTGAATCCGGTAAACGTGGCATACATTTGCGGCTCCTTAACCGCCGGCAGCACGGTGTTGATCCGGTCCAGCAGCACCGGCAGCGTGCGGCTTGGCTCCCGCTCGCCTGCGTCCAGAAGCGCCGTCCGCATCGCCGTCTTCAGCATCCCCATCAGGATGCCCGCCTGCAATCCGTGCCCCGAAATGTCAGCCAGGTAAGCTACTGCATCGCCGGTTGGCAGAAACACCGCATCCACCAAATCGCCGCCCACCTTCTCGCTCGGAAACGAAATCCCGTACACCTCAAAGCATGTCGAACGCAGGCTCACCGGTGGCACCAGCGTCTTCTGTATCCCATGCGCCAGTGCCAGCTCGTTGGCCAGGCGAAACGTCTCCATGCCCTCACGCCGCATGTAGGCAACAAAGAAGATATACGAGGCAATCACCAGGGCCATAGTGCAGGTAGCTGCGAAATCAATCCCGCTATCCCTGGGCATTCCCGGCAGGTTGAAAGTATTGATCGCCCAGTTGGCAATCAGACTGGAGATGTACGAAATAAAGAACTGCAGCACGATCAAGCCAAATAGATAAATTCTCCGCATGCGGGCCAGCACAACAACCCACAAAACTGAGTTCAGTCCACTGAAGACTGCGATCGCAACCGCCGCCACATAGGGGAGTGTACCCTTTGTCTCCAACAGGTCTGCGTAAAAGCCGATCACCGAGAAAAGCAGAAATACAGCCACCAACAATATCCATAGGCGTTTGAAAGGCACAGAGCGGAAGTGTACCCATCGCGTCGAGGGTTGCAGTAACCATGGTGTACTCTTGTTGCCCATTGAAAGGAAACCTCTTGTGGATGGAATCTCTTGCATTCCGGCAGCTTTTGCTTGCCGGATAGGTGACACTATACCGAACGTTACAGAGTCCGGGAGGGTTTTGTTGTCCAGTCACCGTGTCCGGCAGAAGCCCCCGGCTGAACACCCAATCGCTCCTCCTCAAATCCCATCCACGGCAACCCCACCCGGCGAGCGTTACCTGCCCCTTTCGCGTCTATCCCTTACGAATACTGGTGCCCGAAGCTGGTACCCTTAAACCTGAGAAAATTGCCCCGGAAAGGCCGGCCCCAGACCCTTGTTTGGCAGCCCGGCGAGCGAAAGCATGGCTGAGTTCGTTATCAAGTTGGCAGATGAGCGTGGACGCGTGCAGGAGCAGGTGCAGACCGCCTCCACGGCCGAGGAGTTGCGCGCCCGCTTCGCCCATGCCGGATACCACGTCTTCAGCGTCCGCGCCCGCTCCGGTTTCGCCGGACTCTCCCGCCGCAAGGTCAAGCTCGAGCCGTTTCTCATCTTCAATCAGCAGTTCCTCACCCTCATCAAAGCTGGCCTGCCCATTCTTGGCTCCCTGGTCATGCTGGCCAAGAATCAGAAAAACACCCACTTCGCCGCCCAGCTTGAGGACGTCGCAAACCGTGTCAAAACCGGTGAATCGCTTTCCGCTGCATTCGAAGCGCAAACCGGCTTCCCCGTCATGTACACCACCACCCTGCTCGCTGGCGAGCGCTCCGGCAACCTGCAGGAGGTCCTCGAACGCTACGTCAGCTTCCAGCGCATCTCGCTCACCTTCCGCAAAAAGCTCATCACTTCGCTCATCTATCCCTGCGTGCTCCTGGTGCTCGTCTTCGCCCTCATGTTCTTCATGTTCGCCGTCGTCATTCCCCAGTTCGGCAAACTCTATGAGCAGCTCGGCTCCAAGCTTCCCTGGATCACCACCGACCTGCTCAACTTCGGCGAGTGGCTCAACCGCAACCTGCTCTGGATCGGCATCACCATCCTCGTCGTAGGCGGCGCCTTCTACCGTTTCGCCTCCACAGAGCGTGGCAAGGACATCATCGACAGGGTGCGCATCGGCCTTCCCGTCTTCGGCAAAATCTGGCTCAAGTATCAGGTCGCCCTCTTTGCGCGCACCCTTTCCACACTGCTCACGGGCGGATTGTCGCTCGTCCCCTCGCTTGAAACCGCGGCCCGCTCCATCTCCTCGCGCCGCGTTTCCAAGGCCGTCTTCTCCTCTATCTCCACCGTGCGCGAAGGCAAAAGCCTTGCCGAATCGCTCGAAAACACCGGCGTCTTTCCTGATCTCGCCGCGGAAATGATCACCGTTGGCGAGCAAACCGGCGCGCTTCCCGCCATGCTCAACTCCGTCAGTGAATTCTTCGAGGAAGACGTCGCCGCCGCCCTTACCGCCGCCCTCGCTTTAATTGAGCCATTCATCCTCATCATCATGGGCGTCGTGGTGGTCGTTATTCTCATCTCACTCTACCTGCCCATCTTTTCTCTGGGTGCGGCAAGCGCAGGAACGTAAACCACCATGGCAGATGTACTCGCAATTCCGGTCCCCGCAGCGCAGGACGAACGGTCCCAGGCCGAAGCCCTCGCGCACCGTTATCGCGCCGAATTCGTTGACCTCAAAAACTTCAAGATCCAGCACGACCTCCTCCGCACCGTCCCCGTCGAGCTCATGTTCCGCTACAACTTCGTGCCCATTGAGCAGCACGACGACGCGCTCGTCATCGCCGTCAGCGATCCCTCGCGCCTCATGGTCCTCGACGAAATCGCCGGCCTCCTTGCGCACCGCATCATCGCCCGCGTCGCCACGCTTTCCCAGATCACTGACCTGCTCAAAAAGACTGAGCAGTCGCAGCGCGTCCTCGACGAAGCCAGTGAAGGCCTCACTTTCGACGTCCTCACCGGCGACGAAAACTCCGACGAAAACATCTCCATCGAGAAACTCACAAGCGAAGAAGACATCAGCCCCATCATTCGCCTGGTTGACACCACCATCTTCACCGCTCTCGAGCGCAGGGCTTCCGACATTCACATCGAAACCAACGACGATTCCGTCGTCGTCAAGTACCGCATCGACGGCGTCCTGCAGGCCGCCATGGCGCCCATCGCCCGCGAGCACCATTCCACCATCCTCTCCCGCATCAAGATCATGAGCGAGCTCGACATCGCCGAACGCCGCGTCCCCCAGGACGGCCGTTTCCGCGTCCGCTACAAGGGCCGCCTCATCGATTTCCGCGTCAGCATCATGCCCACCGTCCATGGCGAAAACGCAGTCCTCCGCGTGCTCGACAAGGAGTCGATGAGCGAGAAGTTCCGCAATCTCACGCTCGATGTCGTCGGCTTTGCGGAAGAAGATCTCCGCCGCTTCCGCCGCTACATTCGCGAGCCCTACGGCATGGTGCTCGTCACCGGCCCCACCGGCTCCGGCAAAACCACCACCCTCTACGCCGCGCTCAATGAGATCAAGAGCGACGAAGACAAGATCATCACCATTGAAGACCCGGTCGAATACCAGATCCGAGGCATCACGCAGATTCCCGTCAATGAGAAGAAGGGCCTCACCTTTGCGCGCGGCCTGCGCTCCATCCTGCGTCACGATCCCGACAAGATCCTCGTCGGCGAAATCCGCGACCAGGAAACCGCGCAGATTGCCATCAACTCCGCGCTCACCGGCCACCTTGTCTTCACCACCGTCCACGCCAACAACGTCGTCGACGTACTCGGCCGCTTCCTCAACATGGGCGTCGAAGCCTACAACTTTGTCTCCGCGCTCAACTGCATACTCGCCCAGCGCCTCGTCCGCACCATCTGCGACCACTGCGCCCACACAGTTAGGTATGACGACAGCATACTGCTCGCCTGCGGCATGGACCCCGCTGAATGGCGAGGCTTCGGCTTCCGCGAGGGCGCGGGCTGCATCGAATGCGCCGGCACCGGCTACCGTGGCCGAACCGCCATCCACGAGTTGCTCGATCTCACCGACCCCATCCGCGAAATCATTTTGGAAAAGAAACCGACCTCCGAAATTCGCAAGCTGGCCCGCGCGGAAGGCATGAGCTTCCTCCGCGAGTCTGCCCTTGATCGCGTGCGCCGCGGCCTCACCACGCTAAAAGAAATCAACAAAGTCACGTTCATCGAGGCTTCCCGCTAATGGCCTCCATCCTCAGCAAAGCCAAAATCGCAGCCAACTCCGGCGGTCGTCCCCCGGTCGCGGTGGAGCTCGCTCCGGAAGGCGTCCTGGCCGCCGCCCGGCCCGGCCCAGGCCAGTCTCCGGTCTACGCCTTTGAGTCCCTGCCGCCCGGCGCGCTCCTCCCCGGCATCGGTGAACCGAACCTGCGCGATCCAGAAGCCATTGCCGCCGCCATCCGCACCGCTCTCGGGCAGGTTTCCCCGCGCACCCGCTCCATCACCGTCATCCTCCCTGACACCGTCGTCCGCGTCTTCGTCCTCGACTTCGATTCCCTGCCCCCCAAACCCGCTGAAGCCTTCCCCGTCCTCCGCTTCCGCCTGCGCAAAATGGTTCCCTTTGACGTGGAACACGCCGGCCTCAGCTACCAGGTGCTCTCTGAAACCAAGACCGAGTGCAAGGTCCTCGCTGCCATCATTCCCGGCGCCATTCTGGCCGAGTACGAGGCCGCCGTCCGCGCCGCTGGCTATGAGCCAGGTGCCGTCATCTCCGCCAGCCTCGCCGCATTGGAGTCGAGCGACTCCACGCAAGAGCTGGACGCCGTCATGGGCGCAAACCTCAGCGCCGTCGCCCTCACCACCTTCATCATGAATGGCAGCAGCCTGCTCCTCTATCGCACCGTCGACCTGCCCATCGACCCCGCCCAGCGCGTCGAAGAGGTGCAACGCGGCATCGCCGTAGCTGCCGCCTATTTTGAAGACAAGCTCCTCGTTCGCCCCACCCGTCTGCACTACGCCGGCATCGGCGCCGCGGACAATTTCGCCCGCGTCATCGCCGATTCCGAACTCGAGGTCGTTGACCTCGCTCCCAGGCCCGAAACCGGCGCCACAACTCCCCTCGGCTATCTCAGCACTGCCCCTCTCAAGGGCGCACTGGCGGGGGCTCATTAAATGAGAATCACCCTCAATCTCGCCACCCGCCCCTTTGCCGACCTAGGGCCGGCCATCAAGCGCTTGCGCATTGGCATGGCCGTGTTGGTTGTCCTCGCCATCGGCCTCGGCTTCGGCCTGCGCGCCCTCGATCAAAAGGCTAAGCAAGCCCGCGCCCGCGACCACTCCCTCGACGGCCAGATCGCCCGCATCACCCAGGAACGGCAGGGCTATCAGGAGCTCATGCGGCAGCCCCCCAACGCCCAGTTGCTCGCCCAGTCCGCCGTGCTCAACAAGCTTTTTAGCGAGAAAGCCTTCAGTTGGACCCTCGCCATGGAAGACCTTGAAACCGTTCTCCCGGGCGGCGTGCAGGTGTCCACGCTTGAGCCCGTGCCCAACAAGGATGGACACGTCACTCTCCATCTCCGCGTCATCGGCCCCCGCGACCGTGCTATCGATCTCGTCCGCAACCTCGAACATTCTCGCCGCTTCCTCTTCCCACGCATCACCGGCGAAAACATCGTCGAAACCAATGTGCGCCCCGGCGAAGCGCCAGAACCCGTGAGCGCCTCCAACCGCGTCAACTTCGATATCCTCGCCGAATACAACCCGGCTCTTCCCGGTGAGCGCAAGCTCGTCAAAAAGTCCGCCCAATTAAAGGCAAAAGCAGAGGACGAACCCGCACCCCGGCCCCAACTAGGCGTAATCATGCAACCACACCGCCCCATCCGCCAGGGCTATACCCCGCCCACCACGCAGCCTACGGTCCCCCTCAACCATTTCAGACCTAATTTCCCCGGCCCCGACCAGCCTGTTCCTCCGCGTCCGGCTGATCCGCAACCTGGAGACTCCAAATGACCGCCCGCCCCACATCTCCCTGGCGCGAGCGGCTGGCCAGCCCGCTCACCTGGCACTACGCCGGCTTTGCCGTACTCCTCGTACTGGTCATCGTCCTCGCCGTACGCTTTGGCCTCGATTGGGCCGCCACTAACGGCCGCTCCACCGATGCCCTCGCCGGAAAGCAAATTGAGCTCAAGGCAATGGATCTGCAAACCGCCCCGCTCCGCGGCCTCGACAAGCGCGTCGAAATCTCCCGTGAAGCCATCAAGACCTTCTACGCCAAGCGCATCCCTGCTAGCTATTCGTCGGTTGCCACCCGCGTCGGCGAACTCGAGGTTGAATCCGGTGTCCGCCTCTCCCGCCTTCAGTACACGCAAGGTCCTCCCGGTGCGGATTTGACTGAGATCTCCCTCGACGCCGGCATCACCGGCACGTATCCCCAGATCATGCGCTTCATCAACAGCGTCGAGCGCGACCAGAACTTCTTCGTCATCCGCACCATGGCTCTCACTGGTCAACAGGGTGGCAGCGTCAGCCTGCGTCTCAAAGTCTCCACCTGGCTCCGCCCCGCTGACGCTGAAGCCAGCGGTCTGCCTCCTACTCCCGGCCCCGAAGATAAGACCGACGAGCCGGCTCAACCGTCCCCCTCAAGCCAGTCCAGGGAGGGCGAATAGCCATGGCCCTCAAGCTCGGAACGGAAAACAAGCGCCAGGTCTACATCGTCGTCGCCCTCTTTGCGGTAATCATCGTGGTTGGCGGCTACGAGCTCTACGGCACTTTCGCCACTCCTGCGCCCCGGCCCATTCCTGTTCAGCCCGCGCCCGGCAGCCGTCCCGCACCTGGAGCAAACCAGAGCGGCGCCTCCACTACCCCAGGCGCGGAAGCCCAGAAGCTAACCAACGACGGCCTCGATCCCACGCTGCACCTCGATCGCCTGGCCCAAAGCGAGGACGTGGAATACGAAGGAACCGGCCGCAACATCTTCTCCGCCGATTCCGTTCCGGTGAAGATCGAAGCACCCATCGGCCCGGCGCGCATCCAACCCGTTGTCTACACCCCACCGCAGCCGACCGGCCCTCCCAAGCCACCGCCCATCGATTTGAAGTATTTCGGCTACACCCAGGGCAGCGACAAATCTCTCAAAGCCTTCTTCGTTCATGGAGACGATGTCTTCATGGCCAAATCCGGCGAGATCGTCGACCACCGCTATAAAGTGGGAACCATCGCACCCACCAGTGTTCAGGTCACCGACCTCAGCTACAACAACATGCAAACCCTCACCATGCAGCCGAACTAGCATGGTGTCTCAACCGTCGGTATCAGAAGCTCAAACGCTGGTATCAAAAAGGAGTTGTCATCCTGAGGGAAGTTTGACACGCACTTTGCGTCAAACGTAGTCGAATGACCTGCTTTTGCACTTCGGAATCGATGCTTCAAACTTTGGCGAATAAAACCATGACCAATCTCGCCCCAATCCGCCCCCGCATCAAGCCCTCTGAAGAGGGCTACATGCTTATCGCCGTCATGTTCATGCTCGCCATCCTCCTCGTCGCCATGTCTGTGGCCGTGCCCAAAATCGCCAAGCAGATCCAGCGCGACCGGGAAGTGGAAACCATGCACCGGGGCAAGCAATACATCCGCGGCATCAAGATGTACTACAAGAAATTCGGCGCCTATCCCCCAAACATGGACGCCCTGATTCAGACCAATCAGATTCGATTCCTGCGCAAGAAGTACATCGATCCCACCACCGGCAAGGACGAGTGGAAACTTATCCACCTCGGCCAGAACCAGGTCCCGACGGCCTGGGGCTTTTTCGGCGTACCCCTCAACGCCGCGGGAGTCGGAGGGCCGTGCGGGAACGGGCTGACCGGTTCGAACCCCTCAAACTCGATATCCCCACCGGGTAATTCCGGCCCCACCTTCGGCTCCTCCGCTGGAGCCAGTAATTGTCCCTCCGATACCTCCAGCAGCACTACCAGCACGAACCCAAATCCTCAGAGTCCGACGGACCCGAATGCTGCCAATGGAAACCCAGCCCCTGGGACTGGAACCGGAACCGGTCTCACCGGGCAGACCTTTGGTGGAGGAGGCATCATCGGCGTCTCACCCGCCAGCCCCAAGCAGGCCATCCTCGTACTCCACAAGAAGAATCACTACAAGGACTGGGAGTTCGTTTATGATCCGCTCGCTGAGCAGATGATGATGCAGGGCGGCAACACGGGCACGGGCCTCCCAACCAACCCAAACGGAACTAATCCCACCGGCACAACAGGCGGCGGTGGCTCAAGCATCGCTCCAGGTGGTGGTTCAATCAACAATCCGGGCGGCGGGACCAGCAATACACCCACCACGCCCCAGCAATAGCGCTCCACAATTCACTCCGCACCGAAACACAACAAGGCCCATCCCTCTGAGGGGATGGGCCTTGTTGTCGAAAGAACCGAGTCAACTGCTTGCAGCGCTACAGGCCGAAATCCTTACACGCTGAACGAAGAACCGCACCCGCAGGTCGACTTTACCTGGGGATTCTCAAACTTGAAGCCCGCCGCTTCCAGCGTCTCCACGTAGTCCACGATGCACCCGTTCAGATACATCAGCGAAGTCGCATCCACAAAAACCTTCAGGTCATCATCGAATTTGAAGACCTTGTCCATCATCCCGCTTTGGTTCTCGAAAGACATCGAATACTGGAACCCCGAGCAGCCTCCGCCCACCACGCCAATCCGAAGTCCAGCGGGAAGCGGGTCCTGCGTGGCCATAATCTCGCGCACCTTCGCAATTGCCTGGGGTGTCAGGTGGAGGGGTGATTTCTTTTCGGTTTCCTGCTGAGGTGCAACGGTTGTGGTCGCCATGGTTTCTCCCGGATGTGCTCCTGCCGTGGATTCGAACTCTACTGCTCCAACTCTAATGCCCCACGAGCGGGCGCACAAGCCCTAATCACATAACCATACCATTGGATGCAACCGAAAGCTGGAAAGTCGCAGAACTGGATTCCTCGTCGATTTCTGTTCTCCGCCTGGGAACGCCCCGAGAAGCCCCTCTTTCCCCCACAAAATCCCTGTGACTCGGGTCACCTCGCCCGCACTCCAATCGGGCTATGATTGTCAACCGTACGGCCCCTCTACTCACGAGACCGCGATTCCGTCACGGACCCGCAAATATCTGGGACCAAATAGCCTTTTGGAGGTGGAGTATGCATGGATTTGTATTGATTATGTGGGCGGTTTGGGCCGCCTTTGTACTGTTAATGATTGCTCTCAAGATGTACACCGACCGGCTCGCCCGCGATGAGAATGACCAACTCACTCTCGACGAAGCATTCAATGACCTGAAAACAGAGCAGGCCGCGATCGTGGCTAAGGTCAATGGCATGAAGCCAATCCGTCGCGTTGTGTTCGGACTAACCGGGGTCATGTCGCTGGTTATTGTCAGCTACTACGTCCTCGATGTCGTCAACCAATTCAAATAAAAGGGGCTCCCGCAACTCACCCGGCAGCTGCCACGTGCCGAATAAAAGTTCCGTGCCCCGTTTTTGTGCCTTTTTTTCTGGCGCAAAGGCGGGAAGCACAAAAACCTGTGCGAGCCTCCCGCGAGCATCATCTGGCCCCACCGCAGGTGGTGTGTGCCTGCCGCAGGTGGTTATTCCACCTCCGGCTTCGCCCTGTATCCATCGCGCGCGATAATGTCGTACTTCAGCGGCTTATGCTTTTCGTCCTGCATCTGCAGCGGCTTCCCCTCATCATCCACCAGCATCACCCTTAATTTGCGATAGGTGCCGTCCTGCTTCGGGTTGGTGGGGTGGTAAACCAGCTGGTATTTGCTCCGGATGTTCTGGTTGATCTGTCCGAAATCATCCGGCAATTCCCCTTGGAATCGCGGAAAGTAGCTGGCCCCGCCGGTCAGGCTTGAGAATGTCTTCATTTCGTTGTCCGCCTGAAGCATCGTAATGCTATCCCCGCCAACCGCCCGCATGAATCCCCCGGTCGAGATCGTGTAAATCGTAATGTTCTGCGACTCCTTGATCTTCTTCAAGATCTTGTCCAGCGTCAGCTTTGAGAACGTATCCCGCCCGGAAGCCACAAGAATGATGTACTTCTGCCCCTCCACGCGCGAAAGCCGGTCCAGCCCCTCGGCCACCGCGTCAAACATGTTCGTCTCACTGAATCCCGGAACGCGCAGCGAATCGATCGCTTGCAATAGTTCCTTTTTATCCTGGGTAAAGTCCAGCTGGATCTGGTTGCGCATATCGTACGTCATCAGCGCAACGTAGTCCTGCGGCCGCAGCTGCTCCGCAAACGCAAATGCGGAATTGCGCATATCGCGGATCAGCATATAACCGCTGTAGCTGTTCAAGTTGCGTGGCGAGGCAAACTCGCAGATCATCAGCGCTGTAATCGGCGCCTCCACCCGCTTGAATCCCACCACCTTCTGCTCCACCCCATCCTCGTAAACACGGAAGTTCGAAGGCTTCAGCCCCGGCACGAACATGTGCGTCTTTTCAAGGAGCACACCCACGTCCACGCTCACTTCCGGCACCTCAATGCGAATCGATGTGCTCGGCATACCCTCCGGATTCTTCACCGTCCGTTCGGCCGGCGCCGGCGGCAGCGGAGCGGCCTCCTCCGGTGCATCCTTTTTCTTGGGCACAGCAATCACGCCCGTGTCCCCGCCCGGCCCCCCTGAGTCGGGCGCAGTCTGATCGGGCTGTGCCGGTGGCGGTGTGGGCGTCTGCGCCTTCCCCGGCGCTACCGCCAGCACACCCGCAAAGAGAATCAGCGAAACCGCCGGCAGCGCTCGCCGGTGCTGCACGAATCGGCGAAACAGAAATAAGGAATCCTCGGAACGGTGCGACAGGAACATGGCGACCTCTGTGCTCAACAGCATACGGGAAGATAGCATCCAGCTTCTAGCAGCGGATCCACAGCTTCGAGCTTGGCCTGTATCCCCGCAACCGCGCAAGCTGGACGAGCGGGAGCCGGTAGCTATACGCTGAAAGCTGGTAGCTGAAAGCCGTCAGCAGCCGCTCCCTCGCGGTACTCTATATAGACGTGAAAACGCGCCCGAAGGAAATCCGTCCCTCCCTGACCATCCGGCGGTTCACGCTGGCCTCAAAGCTCGCGCTCCTGCTCGTCCCCAGCGTGCTCGCCGCGCAAACCCCGGACGCAACCTCAGGTCCACCACCCTCCACCGGAGGATTCTTCCCCCTCAGCCAGGTGCACCGTGGCATGACCGCCACCGCCTGGACCGTCTTTTCCGGGACCAAACCCGAGCCCATGCAGGTTGAAATCCTCGGCGTCCTGCGCGGCGAGCGTGGCCCTGGCCAGGACATGATCCTTGTCCAACTCCACGGCGCCAAACCCGAATACACGGGCGTCGTCGCCGGCATGAGCGGCAGTCCCGTATACATCGGCGGCAAGCTCCTCGGGTCGCTCTCCTACCGCATAGGCCAGTTCAGCAAAGACCCCATCGCTGGAATCACCCCCATCGAGCAAATGCTCGAAGTGCGCGACCTCCCCATCAACGCCAATCCAACCCCACCCACCCTGAACATCGCCTCTCCGCTCTCAACCATCCCCCCTGTTCCCCCCGCCAATCAGTCTGTTGACGGCATGAATTTCCAGGCCATGGAAACCCCGCTCGTCATGGGCGGCTTCCAGCCTGAGGCAATCCGCCTGTGGCAAAAGCAAATGGCCGGAACCGGCCTGGAGATGGTAGCTGCCGGCGGCATGTCCGGCACGTCAAAATCTTCTTCTCCGGACGCCCCCATCCCGCCCTCAGCCTGGGCTGGTATCCTGCCCGGCTCCGCCGTCAGCGCGCAGCTGGTGCGCGGCGACATCGAAATCGCCGCCACCTGCACCGTTACCTACGTCGACCCCAAACAGCTCCTCGCCTGCGGTCACCCCATTCTCCAGGCAGGACCCATTTCGCTTCCCATGACCACCACCGACGTGGTCGCCACCCTCGCCTCTCCTTTGAACGCATTCAAGATCATCAACACCGGCGACCCCATCGGCGCCTTCACTGAAGACCGCGAATCGGCCATCCGCGGCGTCTTTGGCGCTAAGGCCCGCATGATCCCCGTCCACATCGCCGTCCGGGGCCCCGGCATCGACCGCAAGCTCAACTTCGAAGTCCTCGACCTGCCCTCGCTCACTCCCAACGCCGTCCTGGTCGGGCTCTATCAGGCGCTCCTTGAGAGCAACGAAAACACCGACGAAGTCAGCTACCACCTCACCGGTAACATCCTCCTCGACGGATACCCGCCCTCCCCGCTCGATCAGTGGTCGCCCGCCGGCGGCCCGCTTCCTGCCGCCATATCCACTGCATTTCAAGCGGCCCAGCGCTTCTCAGTGCTCTACTCCAACGGCACACGCCAGGGCGATCTGCGTGGTGTCGATATCCAGATCGAGGCCATCCCCCGCCACGTCCAGGTCGAACTCGAGTCGGCACGCCTCATCAGCAACAACATCGTCCACCCCGGCGACACAGTTGTGGTGGAAGTAACCCTCCATCCCTGGCAGCAGCCCGCCCGCAATGTGCGCATCCCCATCACCCTGCCGGCAAGGCTCGGCGCGGGAAACCTCAGGCTTCTCGTCTCAGACGCCGGGACGCTGGACCGCGCTATGGATCCGCCCAGGTTCTCCACCCACCCGGCAAACCTTGACTCTCTCCTTGCCCAGGCCCGCAAGCTGCACCCTGAAGACCGCATCTACGTCAGTCTGCTGGTGCCGGAAACCCAGGCCGCCGTCAATGGCCAGACCCTGTCCAGCCTGCCTCTTTCCATGGCCAATGCCCTCGAGCCCCTCCGCTCCGCGCAAGACCTCAATCTGAACGGAGAGTCTGCGGACCTGGCCGGCGACATCCCTGCCGGAGGGGTCCTCAGCGGTTTTCAGATTCTCAATCTCCACGTGGAGGCGGGTGGCAGTTTACACTAGAACTGGTTTAGATCTACCTTTTCAGACTTTCGGGCTGGCGAGTTCTCTGTACCTTGCCGATATTTGTTCAACCCCCAGTGAGGACATCGGAACGATCATGGCTCGCATACAAGGACTCGCAGTACACGCGGCAGGGGCTGAACTTTTGCCCTATGGCTACGACCCAGGAACTCTCGGCCCGCAAGAGGTGGAAATCGCCATCTCCCACTGCGGCATCTGTCACAGCGATATTCATCTCATCTCCAACGACTGGGGCATCAGCCATTATCCGTTCATCCCGGGCCATGAAATAATCGGCACCGTTGCCGCCGCCGGCCAGGGCGTGCACACGCTTACTCCCGGCGCGCGCGTCGGCCTCGGCTGGCAATCCAACTCCTGCGGCGAATGCGAGTGGTGCATCCGGGGCATGGAGAACCTCTGTCCTGCCGCGGAAGGCACCTGCGTCCATCGCAACGGCGGCTATGCGGACCGTGTCCGCGCCAATTCCCGCTTTGTCATCCCCATTCCAGACGCCCTCAGCAGCGAACACGCCGCGCCCCTGCTCTGCGGCGGAATCACCGTCTATAACCCCCTCCGCTCCCATGGCGTCAACCCCTCTTCACGTGTCGGCGTCATCGGCGTCGGCGGGCTCGGCCACTTAGCCATCCAGTTCGCCCGCGTCTTCGGTGCGGAAGTCACTGCGTTCTCCACCTCCGCTGGAAAAGAGGAAGAGACTCGCGTCCTCGGCGCGCACAACTTCATCAACAGCCGCGAATCCAAGGCGCTCAAAGAAGTAGCCGGCACCTTCGACTTCATCCTCAGCACCATCAACGCCGATCAGGACTGGGGCATCTACCTCCAGGCCTTGCGCCCCACCGGAACCCTTTGCTTTGTCGGCGTGCCGCCATCTCCGGTCTCCGTGCATGCCTTCCCGCTCATCTCCGGACTGCGTTCCATCAGCGGCAGTCCCACCGGCAGCCCCTTCATGATCCGCGAGATGCTCGACGTTGCGGCCCGCCACGGCGTCAAGGCGCAGACCGAATCCTTCCCCATGGCCAAGGCCAACGAAGCCATTGAGAAGGTCAAGAAAAACAAGGTCCGCTACCGCGCCGTCCTCGCAAATTAAGCCTTAAATGCTCCGCTCTTCCTGAAGGCGCATAGCCTTTACTCAGGATCGGTGCGTAGCCAGCGAATCATATGCGGGTAAGCTGGAACGGCCTCTGCGGCGCCGCGGACTCGGTCAAAGGTAAGACCCATCCATTGCAGCAAGGGGACACCGGCATTGCCATCGCGATAGGTTTTGATCAGGGTCGTGGCCGCGCCTTTGTAGCCGGCGGAATGAAACACTACCTCGGGATCGAGCCCCAGATGGATAGCGGCGGCGTACGACCAGGTCTGGGCGTCAATCTCCTGCCCCATGTCGGGCCCGGCATTTGATCCAGTGGAGGCTCGCTCCGCGGGCAGCATGGTCGCCAGATGCCCCGCCTCGTGAAGCAGATCGCCAGGATAGTGGAGACGCTCCGAGTCCACGATCAGTCCTCGTGGCTCCAGCGTAACGCCGGGCAGGAAGCTGTCCGCTTCCACCATCGCGAGCCGAACGGAAAGTCCGATTTCCCGCAACCAGTCAATGATCAGAATTGCACTCGATTCAAGCATCAACATTGAGTTTAGCGGCATTGTTCTTGACAATTGCCAAACAGGAAAGTTATACAAGTTCGAATTCTCCATTTCCCCTTCCCTTCTCCCTGATTTGCCAGGAACTCACAGGAGGTTTGCATGCTCAAGCTCGCGGGCTGCGTCCCATCCAGCAGTCTTCGTCGCATCCACCAATCCGTCTTTTGCGGATTGATCGTCACCCTCTCCTTCGCCCCGATGCTGGCGCAGACAGTTTCCATTAAAAGCGCAACACCCAATCCCATCTCGCCCGGCGGGTCGCTCCTTGTCACGTTTGACACAACCGATAATCCAGCCGGCTGCGTCATCACGTTGATCCCCTATGGACAAGGCAACGCAGCGTCTCTCATCAGTCTTCCGGCGCCTCCGCCAACGGATGAAAGAATCGCGATACCGACAGCCCTCCCCTGGGGAACCTATTCCCTTCAGGTCAACTGCAATCTCACAAGCTCCGGCCACTACGTCGGAAGCACCAAGACCATCACGGTGCAAGGGACATCGCCCAAGGTGACGGGAATATCCCCGACAACTGCGGTAACCCAGGGAGAGAGCGTCACTGTCATGGGCAGCAACTTTGGCCCGACTCAGGAAAATGGCTATGTTCGCCTTGTCGGCTCGGGCGTCCCGGATGCTTACATCATCAACGTCTCTTCCTGGTCGAACTCCGATATCAAATTTGTTATTCCCGAGTATGCGGCCGTCGGCAACTACCACGTGCTGGTGCAAACCGTATACGGGGCCAGCGCGGAATTGGCCTTGATGAGCGCCGCACACCAGCCGCCGGCCCTAACCATCGCCCCGATTATTAAAGGCTGGGTCGATCTGCACACACACCCAATGTCCTACCTCGGCTTTGGCGGCAAACTAATCTATGGCGCCGTCGATGTGGACTCGATATTGCCACCCGAGTCGCCTCCGCCAGGCGGCAGTTGCGGTTCCGGTTCGGTCGCAAGCACTGAACAGCAAGCCCTCGGTCAGGAGAACCTGGTGCACGGTGGCGCGGGACTCAGTAACCTCTGCGGCGACGACATTCGCTACCAGGTGATCCAGCAATTGGAATCCACAACACCGAATTCCGCTGTTTATTCCGACTCCACATACACCAGTTCGGGCTATCAGGGCCCCAATCCCAATCCCGCGGACTTCTCCACCTGGCCCGCATGGAATGATCTCGTCGATCAGCGAATGTGGGTCAACTGGATCCAGCGCTCCTTTGCCGGCGGCCAGCGAGTGTTGGTCGCGCTCGCAGTCAACAACAAGCTCCTCGCCGACATGACCCGTGGTCCCGGCGATCTTCCCGATGACGACCTCGGCTCAGGGGATCTGCAGATCGCCCAGATGAAAGCGTTTGTGGCGCGCCATTCCAGTTTCATGCAGATCGCTTCCAGCTCGAGCGACGTGCAGAGCATCGTCTCCCAGGGCAAGCTCGCCATCATTCTCGGCGTCGAGCTCGACAATATTGGAGACCTTACCGGCAACCAATCCAACACGGCAGTCGTTGCCGCGGTTGACCACCTCTTCGACGAAGGCGTGCGCTACATCTTCCCCATTCATCTCGTGAATAACCCCCTCGGAGGCACAGCCGTCTACAACTACCTGTTCGACTATGCCAACGAGTGGGAAGAGGGCGCTCCCTATGCCCTCGGGTGTTCGCAGCTCTCCGATGACATCGGCATGGTCCTCAACACGGACGTATCCAACCTGGTCAAGGTAGCCCAGGAGGCGAAGCTCCACACAACGCTCGCAGTTCCCCCATCCCTGGCGTGCAAAAACACACCGAACACCGGCAACGTGAACCTCGAGGGGCTCACATCAGCTGGAACAGCCGCCATTGAGGAAATGATGAGACTGCATATGCTCATCGACATCGATCACATGTCGCAGCTTTCCGCCAATCAAACCATCGCCCTCGCCCAACAGCATGCCGGCTATCCGTATCCACTGTTCAGCGGTCACAACGGAGTTCGAACCTTCAGTGCGGGAATCAACGCGGGAAGCTCCGAAAGGTCCCTCACCGCTGCGCAGTATCAGGCCCTCGGAAAACTGCACGGGATGGCCGGCGTTGGAAGCGCGCAGTTAACCGCCGATAAGTGGATGACGATGTATAACCAGGTGATTGGAGCGATGGGTCCGGGCGTGGTCGCCGGGTTCGGCACCGATATGGACGGAATGGAATTCGGTATGCCTCCGCGCTGTGTGACTACCTTCGACGGCATGTGCATGGGTTCGCTCTCCAAGGTCGTGTACCGCGAAGGAATTAACTCGGAGTGTCCTGCCGCGCCTCTCATGTTGGCAAGCACCGAGGGAAATCGAACCTGGAACTACAACACCGTCGGCGTTGCGCATTACGGAATGCTTCCCGACTTCCTCCAGGATGTATCAACCATGTCCGGGGGCTGCACCCTGGTGACCAACATGATGAACGGCGCGCAGTACTTTTACGAAACCTGGCGCATCGCCGAAGGCAATACCTCAGCCATTGCGCCGCCCACTCCCCCGCTGCCCAGGCCATCTACGCCGTCTGCCTGCCCAGGCATTCAGGTAGCGAATACGCCCGGACAATCACCCGCCTGCGTCTGCCCAGCCCACACCAAGTTGAATTCCTCCGGCGTGTGCGCCTGCGTAAATGATGGCACCTTGAGATGCGCGAACCCGTTCTAGCGCATTCCATGCAATGCATTCCATGATCGGCATAGGGGGGAGAGTCACCTCTCCTCCCCTGCCACACCACCGGACAAGCGGGTCCGCATCCGGCGGTTCGAGGAGTTGAGGTCAACAGAGCCGGGGTATGCCGAGTTGGTCGGCCCA